>Ga0334890_1002242_pt1 | contig 22817 bp, 15 predicted proteins | sample GraSluR1_MG_3_FD_207220 | JGI IMG/M metagenome (GOLD analysis project Ga0334890, IMG submission 207220) | Sludge microbial communities from methane-producing bioreactor in Wageningen University, Netherlands - Granular Sludge_31_08-R1 | ecosystem: Engineered > Bioreactor > Anaerobic >... | reverse complement strand
GGCACTTGTAGCGCTGGCTCCCCGAGCCATTCCGCCCCGCTTTGACTTGTCGCTCTGTGGATTGGCAATATGGACAGTGTTTCATGTCCCCATTTTACCCATATCCCTAAACTTATCCACTCCCCCCGCCCAACCGACCGTTGACGCTCGCGTGAGCGCCATGATATACTTGCCAGCATACGAAATGGCTGCGACGGAGAGGAGTACGCGGTCCGGCGCTGGCAGAGAGTGTGAGCCACAGGCTGCAAGCTCACACAGCAGTCCCACCGCGGAAGGTCGCTCCTGAGCCGGCAGGTTGAACACGGTCTGGAGACCAGTAAGCCCGTCCGGGTGCGCCCGTTAGCGCGCGTGCAAGAGAGCCTGGCGCGCCAAGCGCCGGGAAACAAGGTGGTACCGCGGAAGAACGCTCTTTCGTCCTTGTTGTGGCGAAAGGGCGTTTTGCATTGTTGGGGACATGATGAGCGAGAACAACGATACGAGCGCGTTCTATGACGCCGTTGCCGATGACTACCATCTGTGGTACCGCGACTGGGAGGCTGAGCTAGAGCGCGAGGGGCTGCACCTGCGGCGCTATTTCCGCGAGCACGGCGTGCAGACGGTGCTCGACGCCTCGTGCGGGCCGGGCACGCAAAGCGTGGCGCTGGCCAGGCTGGGCTTCACCGTCACGGCGGCGGATCCCAGCGCCGGCCTGCTGGCCCGCGCCCGGCAGCTTGCCGCCGAGCACGGCGTGGAGGAGCGGATCACGTTCGTGCAGTCGGATTTCCAACACCTGCTCAGCCACGTGAGCGGCCCGTTCGACGCCGTGATCACCAAAGGGAACGCGATCCCGCACCTGCTGCGCGACGAGCAGATCGAGGAGGCGCTGCTCGCCTTCTACGAGTTGCTGCGCCCTGGCGGGCTGCTGCTCATTGGGATGCGCGATTTCGAGCCGCTGCTGGATGACCGCCCCCGCTTGCTGCCAGGGCAGGTGCACGACGGCCCCGAAGAGCAGGTGATCACCTTCGACGTGTGGGATTGGGACGATGGGCCGCCGGTCACCGTCACCTACAACCGGTTCATCGTGCGCGGCCAGGGCACGGCCTATCGCGTCGGCAAGCACCCGGTCAAGTTCCGGGCGCTGACGGCGGAGGAAGTCGAGGTTGTGCTGTCGGAGATCGGGTTTGAGCGTTTTGGCACGCAGCGCGACCGCTGGGAAGTGATCATGACAGCGGTTAAGCCAGGGTAGGCAGGCTGTTTGAGAACCTCACCCCCCGGCCCCCTCTCCGTTTACGGAGAGGGGGAGTAAGCGTGCGGTTAAGTCCCCTCTCCGCGTGTGGAGAGGGGTTTCAGAGGTGAGGTAGATCGCCGATCAGGGGTTTTCAAATCGCCTCCAGGCGGGCCGGTGTGTCGGATGGGTGTGCAGCGGAGCGGAAAAAGGGGGTGATCCGCCGTGTCACTGGTTGCTGACGAAGAGGGCGTTGGCGTCGTTGGGCGCTGGCGTGCGTTGGAACCGAACGCGGTGCGATTCTCCCGCGCACCCCATTGGCTCGACCGGCAATCTTTTGTAGCGCAGACGAGGACACCATGACCGCAGAAATGCCCAAGACGTTTGATTTCGCCGAGGCCGAGCCTCGGCTCTACCGCTGGTGGGAGGAGAACGGCTGGTTTAAGCCGGAGGTGCACCCCGACGCTGAGCCGTTCGTGATCAGCATCCCGCCGCCCAACGTGACCGGCGCGCTGCACAACGGTCACGCCATGTTTGTCAGCCTGGAAGACCTGATGATCCGCTACGAGCGGATGCGCGGGCGGGCGGCGCTGTGGGTGCCCGGCTCCGACCACGCGGGCATCGCCACGCAGCTTCAGGTCGAGAAGATGCTGCGCGAGGAAGGCACCAGCCGCGAGGAAGTGGGCCGCGAGGAGTTCCTGCGCCGCACGTGGGAATGGAAGCACAAGTACGGCGGACGGATCACCGAGCAACTGCGGCGGCTGGGGGCAAGCTGCGACTGGGATCGCGAGCGTTTCACGCTCGATGAAGGGCTTTCACGCGCGGTGCGCGAAGCGTTCGTCACGCTGTGGGAGCAGGGGCTGATCTATCGCGGGCAGCGCCTGATCAACTGGTCGCCGGGCCTGCAAACTGCCGTCAGCGACCTGGAGGTGGAGCGCCAGGAAGAGCAGGGGCACCTGTACTACTTCAACTACCCGCTGGAAGGCGGCGGCAGCATCCCGGTGGCGACCACGCGCCCGGAGACGATCCTGGGCGATACGGCGGTGGCCGTGCACCCCGACGACGACCGCTACCGGCACTTCATCGGGCGGCGGGCGCTGGTGCCCATGCTCAACCGGCCCATCCCGGTCATCGCCGACGAGTATGTGGATCGTGCGTTCGGCACTGGCGCGCTGAAGATCACGCCCGGCCACGACCCGGCGGACTACGAGATCGGCCTGCGGCACGGCCTGGAACTGGTCAACATCATGAACAAGGACGCGACGCTCAACGAGAACGCCGGCCCGTATGCCGGGCTGGATCGTTTCGTGGCGCGCCAAAAGCTGTGGGCTGATATGGAACGGGCGGGGATGACCCTGCGCGTGGAACCTCACCGGCACGCTGTGCCGCGCGCGCAGCGCGGCGGCGAAGTGATCGAGCCGCTGGTGAGCGCCCAATGGTTTGTGAAGATTCAGCCGCTGGCCGAAAAAGCGATTGAAGCCGTGCGCGACGGACGGATCACCATCGTGCCGGCGCACTTCGAGCGTGTGTACTTCAACTGGATGGAGAATATCGAAGACTGGTGCATCAGCCGCCAGTTGTGGTGGGGGCACCGCATCCCGGCCTGGTACTGCGCCGACTGCGGCGAGATCACGGTGGCCCGCGAAGACCCACCAGCCTGCGCGCACTGCGGCAGTGCCAGAATCGAGCAAGACCCGGACGTGCTGGATACGTGGTTCAGCAGCGGGCTTTGGCCGTTCAGCACGCTCGGCTGGCCGGATGACACGCCCGACCTGCGCCGCTACTACCCGACCGACATCATGGAGACGGCCTACGACATCCTGTTCTTCTGGGTGGCGCGCATGATCATGATGGGGTTGTGGTTCACGGGCGACATTCCCTTCCACACGGTCTACCTGCACGGGCTGGTCAGAACCGAAGGCGGCAAGAAAATGAGCAAGTCCCACGGCAACGTGGAAGACCCGCTCGACATTGTGGCCAAGTATGGCACGGACGCTTTGCGCTTCACGCTGCTGACCGGCAGCGCGCCGGGCAACGACATGAACCTGTCCGAGAGCCGCATTGAATATCACCGCAACTTCGGCAATAAGCTGTGGCAGATGTCGCGCTTCGTGTGGTCGAACCTCGAAGGGTACTCACCGCGCCCAGAGCCACAGCAGGCCGGGCTGGACCTGCCCAGCCGCTGGATTCTCAGCCGGCTCAGCGGCCTGGTGAGCAGCGTTCAGCGTCTGTTCGATGCGTATCAGTACGGGGAGGCGGGGCGGCAGGTGCTCGACTTCCTGTGGAGCGAGTTCGCCGACTGGTATGTGGAGATCAGCAAGAACGCCCTGTACGGCGGCGACGCGGCACGGCGCGAGCAGACGCTCGATGTGCTGGTCTACGTCCTCAACACTGGACTGCGGCTGTTGCATCCGTACATGCCCTACATCACCGAGGAGATTTGGGGCTACCTGCCCACCGGCGAAGGCCCGTTGATCCTCGCCCGGTGGCCTGCTGCCAATCCCGCTCTGCTGGACGCCGAAGCAGAGGGACAGTTCGCCATCCTGATGGACCTGGTGCGCGGCATCCGCAACGCGCGGGCCGAGTACAAGGTCGAGCCGGCGCAGCGCATCAGCGCCCTGATTGACGCAGGGGGCCAGCGGGCGCTGATCGAGGCGCATACCGACCTCTTCGCGCGGCTGTGCAATGTGGATCGCGTGACGTTGCTCGACTCCGGGGCGAACGCGCCCGGCCAGGCAGCGACCGTCGTGGCGGCGGATGTGACCGTGTACCTGCCGCTGGCTGACCTGATAGACCTGGACGCTGAGCGCGAGCGGCTGCGGCGGGAACTGGCGAACCTCGACCAGCAGATCGCGCGCACGACGGCGCTGCTGGACAACGAGAGCTTCGTCGGCAAGGCCAGGCCGGAGGTCGTGCAGCGCGAGCGCGACAAGCTGGAGGCGCTGGCGGCCAGCCGCCGCGCGGTCGAAGAACGGTTGGGGGCGCTGGAGGCCTGAAAGCCTGGGCGACGCCGGCTTACCAGCACAGCGCGGGTATCTCTGCACAGCGGGGAGATGCCCGCGCTTCTTTGTGGCTGGCCGCTGTCGCGCTTATGACTCAGGTGGGCGCTGAGACTTGAGCAGGAACAGCGCACGGCCCGCGCGCTTCGCTTCGCGGCGCACCTGCGCGTCGGGGTCGTTGAAATAGAGCGTTTCGAGGGCGGGAAGCGCCTCCGTGGCCTGGAGCTGTACAAGCTCAGCAATGGAGCGCAGTCGTATCTCCGGGTTTTTGTCTTCCAGGCGGGCCAGGTGATAGGCGATCAAGCGGTCGTTGGTGCTCACGGCGCTCATCCTCGTCGCGTGGCGCAATCCTGCGCCCGGCAGGGCCAGCGCACCGCCGGGCCGGGTACCAGTATAGCAGGGGGCGCGCGTCCGCACCAAACGGGTGAGGGATGCGTGCACATGCCCACCAGGTGACCGCCGAAGTTCTAGCGCGACTCTGATACGCTGCGATTGGATGATTGAGGGAGTGCCCTGTATAATTGAGGTTGTGTTTTGGCTACGTTGCTGGGAGCAAGCGATTTTGAGGATCACGCTGTACGAGCATGAAGAGGTTTGGCGCGAGCATCGGGCGGAGTGGAACGAACTACTGGCGGACAGCGCAGCCAACCAGATTTTCTTGACGAGCGAATGGCAAAGCACCTGGTGGGAGGCGTACCATCCGGGCCAGTTGTGCGTGCTCGTCGTGCGCGATGACGCGGGGCGCTGGGTGGGCATCGCACCCTGGTTCATTGACGCGAGTCCTGATGGTCTTCGGACGGTGCGCACGGTCGGCTGTGTGGACGTGACCGACTATCTAGACATTGTGGCCCGGCGCGGGCACGAGATGACCGTCTTCGAGGCTCTGGCGGGCTGGGTGGCGGGGCACACGGATGCCTTCGATGAGATCATGCTGTGCAACATCCCGGAGGCCTCGCTCGCGCTCAAGGAGATGCCCCAGGCGGTTGAGGCGCACGGATTGGTGAGCACGGTGCGCCTGCAGGAAGTCTGCCCGATCGTCAGGCTGCCAGAGACCTTCGCCGACTACGTAAACAGCCTGGACAAGAAGAACCGGCACGAGTTACGTCGTAAGCTGCGCCGGGCGGCTGATGAGGCGGAGTGGTATATCGTCGGGCCGGAGCACGATCTGGGCGCAGAACTGGCACACTTCATGACGCTGATGGCGGCCAGCAGCGAGCAGAAGGCGGCGTTCCTGGCAGACGCCAGGAACCGGCGGTTCTTCGAGCTGATGGTGCCGCTGATGGCCGAGCGCGGCTGGCTACAGCTTGCTTTTCTGACGGTGGGGGGCGAACGCGCGGCGGCGTACCTCAATTTCGCCTACAACCAGCGGGTGCTGGTGTATAACTCCGGGCTGGCACCAAGCGCCTATGGCCATCTCAGCCCAGGGATCGTGCTGCTGGGCCATCTGATTGAGCACGCCATTGAGCAGGGCTTCCACACGTTCGACTTTCTGCGCGGTGACGAGCCGTACAAGTACGACATGGGCGGGCGCGACACCGGCGTGTACCAACTGATGATCACCGCGCCCGGCAGCGAAATGGAGCCAGAGGCAGCGGTGGGCGCAAGTGGCCCATCCTACCCGCCGTAGGAACTGACAGTGTTGATCGTCTCGGCGCTGATGTAAGGCTTCTTCTCTTCGAGATTGAGCAGCGCCTCGTCCTCGCTGAGGGCGGTTTGTCCCTGGTGATAGAGGACATTGTTGAAAGCGTCAAAGCGGTAGCGACGGTTCACCCAGCCGTAGTAGGGATGGTAGAAGACGACGTTGAACTGGAGTGCGTCATCCTTGAGCAGGGGAGTCTCGCTGACCAACCACACGGGCGCGTACTGCTGCAGGTGAGGGATCGCTTTGGCGTCGCGTAGCTCGCGCATACGCTGGATGCGCTCATCAGAATTATTCATCAGCAACCTCGCTTGACGGTGTGTCCCCCGATAGTGACCCCTATTGTACTCAACAGGCGGCGGATAGGGTAGTCGCGGCGCACAAAAACGCACCTGCCTTTGTGACAGGTGCGCGGCATTCCCCCAGGAGTAGATGGCTTGGCGGGTCAGTGCGCGGCACTCGCTGGCCCGCGCTGTTCAGTTTCCGCCAGTGAGATAACCCGGTTGCCAGCAATCTTGAGCTGGACACCCGGCTGGACGAGAAGCCCTGGGTTGGTGATGACGCGCACAATGCGGCGCTCGACACTGACATCGGCCCACCCGCGCCCGACACGAATAACGCGACCGATCTGCTCGTGTGCCGTCTGCATGGTCACTCTTCTCCTCTCGGCATATGTCATACCCTAATACTTGATCCCCTGGGCGGTAAACGGAGTTGACGGGCAGTGGCAAGATCGGCGATCCGGTGCGCAGCCGAACCCTTCGCTAACCTTATTGAAACATTATAGCACAGTCCGAGTCAAGTCGAGTTTCTGTGGTGTGCGCACAAAGAGCGTCCGTGACTGGCCTGGGTGCGTGCAAAATCTGTCAGGTACTGTGCCGCGCCCTGCTGTGTGCCTGATGCGCCCTGAAGATCATGATCGGCAGCCGCTTGTAGGGGGGCAAACTCGCCCCTACTACTGCCTCACCCCCAGCCTCGCTGCGCTCGGCTTGCCCCCTCTCCATTTGAATGGAGAGGGGGCGGCGAGGCCCGCATCAGCGGGCTGAGCGGGGGTGAGGCTCGCCGGCGGCGTCAGGCGAGTCACTGGTAATCTATGCACACGCCCCTCGCCTCTGCGTTTCGCCCAGGGGTGCGTCCCTCTGTATAATGTGGGCGGGAGCCTGCCGGGCAGGTGCGAGCGCAGCCACAAGGGGAGCCATGAGCGAATCCTCCAATTTTGACCACACTGTGTATCTTTCGCCGTTCACCTGGCGCTACGGCTCAGAGGCCATGCGGCGCGTGTGGAGCCTGCTGTACCAGCGGCGGCTGTGGCGGCGGGTGTGGGTGGCGCTGGCCGAGGCTCAGGCGGAACTGGGCATCGTGTCGCCGGAGGCGGCGGCAGACCTGGCGGCGCACGCCGAGGACGTTGATCTGGCGCGAGCACGGGCGATTGAGGCGCAGGTGCGCCACGACCTGGTGGCCGAACTGCGCGCGTTCGCAGAGCAATGTCCGCTGGGCGGGGGCATTTTGCACCTGGGCGCGACGAGCGCGGACATCCAGGACAATGCCGACGCACTGCGGCTTGGTGCGGCACTTGACCTGGTGATTGAGAAACTCGCGCACCTGCTGGAGACGCTGGCGGGGGCCATCGAGCGGTGGGCGGACACGATCTGCATGGGTTACACGCACATCCAGCCGGCGGAGCCAACGACTGTGGGCTACCGGCTGGCGCAGTACGCCCAGGACTTGCTGACCGACTGGGAAGAACTGCGCCGCGTCCGGGCGGGTCTGCGCGGCAAGGGCATCAAGGGGGCGGTGGGCACGGGCGCGTCGTATGCCGAACTGCTGCGCGGGTCGGGGCACGCGGTGGCCGACCTGGAGGAGCGGGTGATGGCCCGCCTGGGGCTGGCCGCCTTCCCGGTTGCCACGCAGACCTACCCGCGCAAGCAGGACTGGCTGGTGCTCAATGCGCTGGCAGGACTGGCAGGCAGCCTGCACAAGCTGATGCTCGATCTGCGCATCCTGCAATCTCCAGCGGTGGGCGAATGGGCGGAGTCGTTCGGTGAGAAGCAGGTCGGCTCGTCGGCCATGCCCTTCAAGCGCAACCCGATCACGGCGGAGAAGGTTGACAGCCTGGCGCGCTGGGTGGCGGCCCTGCCGCGCGTGGCGTGGGACAACGCGGCGCTGGCGGTGCTGGAACGGACGCTCGACGACTCGGCCAACCGGCGCGTGATGCTGGCGGAAGCGTTCCTGGCTGTGGACGAGATCGTGGAGGCGAGCGCCAGCGTGCTGGGCGACCTGTGTCTGTTCCCGGACGTGATCGCGCGCAATCTCGCGGCCTTTGGCGCGTTCGCCGCCGTCGAGCGCGTGCTGATGGCGCTGGTGAGCGCGGGCGCTGACCGCCAGGAGATGCACGAGCGACTGCGGCAGCATAGCCTGGCAGCCTGGGCGGAGATGAGCCGGACGGGGCGCAACCCTTTGTGCGAAATGCTGGGCCAGGACGAGGCGATCACGCGGTATATTGGAGCGGCGCGTATTGGCGAGTTGATGGATGTCTCTCCGCACATCGGCGACGCGCCGCAGCGGGCGCGCCGCCTGGCGCAGGTGATCCGCGCGCAGTTGGAGCAGCGCGGGCGCAGCGCAGGGGAATGATCCGGTTCGCTGCACCAAAGAGGAACAAGAGGCTCATGCCACGAGCACTGATCAGCGTTTACGACAAGACGGGCCTGGTGGACTTCGCGCGAGGGCTGGCCGAACTGGGCTGGGACGTGGTAGCCAGTGGAGGCACCGCGCGGGCGCTGGAAATCGCCGGCGTGCCCACGACACCGGTGGAACGGGTGACGCAGGCCCCAGAGATGCTGGCCGGGCGGGTCAAGACGCTGCACCCCGCCCTCCATGCGGGGATTCTGGCGCGGGACACAGCAGAAGACATGGAGGTGCTGCGCCGGCACGGTTACGCCCCCATTGACCTGGTGGTGTGCAGCCTGTACCCCTTCCAGCGCACTGTTGCCCAGCACGGGATCGCGCTGGAAGATGCCATCGAGCAAATTGACATTGGCGGCGTGGCGCTCGTGCGCGCGGCGGCGAAGAACTTCGCGCGGGTGGCGGTGATCACCGATCCGGCGGATTACACGAGTGTGCTGGCGATGCTGCGCGAGACCGGGCGCGTGAGCGAGCCGATGCGCCGATGGCTGGCGGTCAAGGCGTTCCGCCTGACGCGCGACTACGACACGGCGATTCACGCTTACCTGGCGCGCGAGCTTGGCCCCGCAGAGAGCGAGCCGCTGCCCGACGTGCTCTCGCTGGGGTTGACGCGCATCCAGGAGCTGCGCTACGGCGAGAACGCTCACCAGCGGGCAGGACTGTACGCAGCGGAGCCGGACGGCTCACCTCTGGGGGGCGAGGTGCTCGGTGGCAAGGCGTTGTCGTACAACAACCTGCTAGACCTGGATTCGGCGTGGCAGGCGGTGACTATGTTCGATGATCCGGCGGTCGTCATCGTCAAGCACCTGACGCCGACGGGCATCGCCACGGCTGAGACGGTCGCCGAGGCGTTTCCGCTGGCCCTGGAGTCCGATCCGGTGTCGGCGTTTGGCGGGGTGCTGGCGGTCAATCGCGCGGTGGACGAGGCGTTCGTGCAGGCGCTGGGATCGCTGTTTGTGGAAGCCATTGCCGCGCCCGATTTCACGCCGGTGACCCAACAACTGTTGGCAGAAGGCCGGCGCAATTGCCGGTTGGTGCGCATCCCGGAGCAGGGGCCGGGGCCGCGCCTGGAGATGCGCAGCGTCACTGGCGGCGTGCTGATTCAGGAGATCGATCAGGGAGACCCGCCCGACACAACGTGGCAGGTTGTCTCGGCGCGCCGCCCCACACCGGACGAGTTGCAGGCGATGCACTTCGCCTGGAAGGCGGTGCAGCACGTCAAGAGCAACGCCATCGTGCTGGCGACAGACTCAGCCACAGTAGGGATCGGCGGCGGGCTGCCCAGCCGGGTGGACGCGACTCGGCTGGCCGTGATCAAGGCGGGCGCGCGGGCGCGCGGCGCGGCGCTGGCCTCCGATGCTTTCTTCCCATTCCCGGACGCTGTGCAGATCGCTGCTGAGGCAGGAGTGGCCTGCATCGTGCAGCCGGGTGGATCGGTGCGCGATCAGGAGGTCGTTGACGCGGTGAACACGGCGGGCATGGCCATGGTGTTCACAGGCGTGCGCCATTTCCGCCACTGATGGCTGCGAAGAGGGGGAAAGATGGGGCGCAGCGAGGCCAGGGGGAGGGGCATTCTGCCCATACCACGCACCCGGAAGCCTCCACTTGACGCGCATGGGGCGGGTGGCCCTATGTCCCAGGGCACAGCGGAGCAGCGGGTGACACAGAGCAGCGCCCCTGCTTGCTTGAAAGTTCTGCCTGTGCACCCCATATGGACGATTTGCTGGCACACGAAGCCCAAGATGTGGTATTGTAAGAAAAGGGGCGGTGTATCCTGGCATTCACGGGTGCAACAAGAGACTGTGCTGGCGAATGTGAAAACTGACACACGCCGGGCGGGGCAATAACTTGTCTCCTGGCGCAGATAGTGCCATAATAGGGGGCATTAAAGTGCATTATGTACAGTATCCAGGTGTTTTCACAAGTCAGTGAACATATGGGAGGAACCCCGTGGCGAGTGTGACCTATCGCAATGTGACGAAGCGTTGGGGCGATGTTGAGGCCGTCAAAGACCTCAATATCGAAATCCCTGACGGTGAGTTCCTGGTATTCGTTGGGCCGTCCGGCTGTGGCAAGTCAACGAGTTTGCGTATGCTGGCTGGCTTGGAGGAGATCACCGAGGGCGAGATCTTGATCGGGGACCGCGTTGTCAACAATGTCGCGCCCAAAGATCGCGATATCGCCATGGTGTTCCAGAGCTATGCCCTGTACCCGCACATGACGGTGTACGACAACATGGCCTTCGGCCTGCGGCTGCGCCGCACGCCCAAGCAGGTCATTGACGAGCGTGTGCGCCAGACAGCGGCCAGCCTGGGCATCGAGCAACTCCTCGACCGCCGTCCGCGCCAGTTGTCGGGTGGGCAGCGCCAGCGTGTGGCTGTGGGCCGCGCCATCGTGCGTGAGCCAGCGGTCTTCTTGCTGGACGAGCCGCTCTCCAACCTGGACGCCAAGCTGCGCGTTGAAGCGCGCACGTTCATCAGCAAGTTGCACCAGCGGCTGGGTACCACCTTCATCTACGTGACGCACGACCAGGTGGAAGCGATGACCATGGGCGAGCGCATCGCGGTGCTGAATGCGGGGCGTCTGATGCAGATTGACACGCCGACCGCTCTGTACGACCACCCGGATAACGTGTTCGTGGCCGGCTTCATTGGCAGCCCGTCCATGAACTTCTTCGACAACAGCAAGCTGATCGAGCAGAACGGCAAGATGGTGGTGGACACGGGCTACTTCCAGGTGGAGGTGCCCAAAGAGCGGTACGAGCTATACCGGCCCCACCTCGGCAAGCAGGTCGTCTTCGGCATCCGCCCTGAGAACATTGCACACCCGGACTATGCCCCGCCGGGCATCATTCCGTCACTCGTCCAGGCGAACATTGACGTGGTGGAAGAGATGGGCCACGAGAAGATCGTTTATCTGGAAGAGGGCGGCAAGTCGTTCCTGGCGCGTATGGACCCGCGCGCGGACGTGCATGTGGGCCAGCGTACTGGTGCCGTGCTGAACATGGCGGTGATGCACCTGTTCGACGCCGAGACTGAGCGGGCGCTCCAGTAATTTCGATCAACTGGCAGTCTCCAATTGAGTTGAGTCTCAGAGACCGTCTGTGGGCACTGACAGACGGTCTCTTGTTGTATGCTGCGTACCAGGCCGGTGGCGGCTTCCACTGTCGCCAGCGCGCGAGTCGGCGTAAACTACACGCATCTTGATATTCCGCCCATGTAGCAAGCTGCTTATCGCTCTTTTCGCCGCGCGCAGCCGGGGCAGACTGCACTGGGGAGCAGGTGATGGCTGGCGAGACCTTGAGAGGGTGGCGGGTCGTGTGGCACGCGGCTCAAGCTGTGCCACTGCTGCCTGTGGTGGGCCTCTACCTCATTGTGCGCGGGCAGTGGCTATGGTTTGAACACCTGGACACCGTGCGTCCAGGTGGCGTTCCCGTGTTGCTTGGCATCGGGCTGCTGCTGATCAGTATGCGCAAGGGAGCGCCCGGCCTGACAGCATTCCCCCTATTCAGGGAAGGGATACAGGCTGGCTGGCGGTTGGGGTGGCGGGTGCTGCTGGCTGTGCTGGGGCTGGCAGTGTGCGTCTATACGGGATTGCGCGCGGTTGAGGAGACGCTGAACGCCTGGAGTCTGCTGGCGATGTGGGCCGGGGGCATCGCGCTGACCATGGCCGGCTGCGTGCCCTGGCAAGCAGTGCGTGCCTGGGGAGCGATGGTGCGCGCAAGCTGGCGCGACGAGCGCCGGACATGGGTGCTGATCGGGCTGCTGTTCCTAGTGAGCCTGGCCGCCCGGACGATTGACCTGGAGACGGTGCCTTACATTATGTCCAGCGACGACGCGCAGTTCGCTCAGGAAGCGGTGCACCTGAAAGATGAGCGCGGCTGGAGCTACAATCCATTCCACATGGGGATGTGGCACCATCCGCGTATCGTGCACACGCTGATGGCGGTGAGCATTGAGGCGCTGGGGCAGACGGCAGCGGCAGCCCGTCTTCCCTGGGCGGTCTTCGGCGCGCTGACCGTGCCGGCCACCTATCTGCTGGCGCGGCGTCTGTTTGACGGGCGCGTGGGGTGGTGCGCCGCGCTGATCGTGGCGACGCTGCCGGTGCATTTGCTGTTCAGCCGCACGGCGATGGACATGACCGGGGACGGGCTGTTCATGGCGCTGACGTTCGCGTTTCTGGCGCGGGCGCTGCGCGAGAATGACCCGTTGGAGGCGGCGTTGGCCGGCCTGTGTTTGGGACTGTCGCAGTACTTCTACTTCGCGGGGCGGATTGCGGCGCTGGTGGTGCTCGGCTGGCTGCTGGTTTACGCGCTGCACAACTGGCGCGGCATGTGGCAGCGGTGGGGCGTCGTCCTGACGCTGGCGATTGTCGCGGCAGGCGTGGTGTTTCCCAACCTGTATGCGGCGTATGACGACAAGGAGCGCCCGCTGAATCCACGCCTGGCCCACGTCAGTATCTGGGCGACTGGCAACCTTGAAGCGGCGGTTGACCAGGGAGTGCTGAAGGAATACCTGGTGGATCAGTCGCAACGTGCGTTCCTGGGCTATGTGCACTTCCAGGACGAGAGCGACGTGTATGGCCGCTACCACCCGCTGCTGGGCTGGTATGCGGGCGTCCCTTTTCTGGTTGGCGTGGCGGTCGTGGTGCGGATGGGGTGCGATCCACGCTTTCTGCTGCTGGCAGGGTGGATTCTGGGCACTGCGTTCCTGGGCGGATTTCTGCTGGTAGACCCGCCGCACTTCCCGCGCTACATCAACGCGATTCCGGCGCTGGCAGCCGTGGCAGGGCTGGGCATGGTGTGGTTCGCCCAGCGGTTGGTGGACAGCGCCGCTGCGCTGTGGACGTTGGTGGGGCGGAAGGTGTGGGCTGAGCGCGGCGCATGGGCGACCTCCGCGCTACCGGTCAGTCTGGCGTTGGCGCTGGCGGCGGCTAACCAGCTTTCGTTCAGTTACGGGTATTTGCCCAAGACGCCGGTAATTCTGTATGGCGAAGCGACGCGCCAGCTCAATGATGCGGTGAAGATATTGGACACGTTCGAGGGCCGCTATGCGGTGTGGCGGTTCTCCACTCTGGAACTGGACCTCAACGGAACCAGCCTGTTACACTACCTGACGCCAGAGAATGCCGGCAACGAATACACCGACGACCTGCGCCGCTGGCGCGATGTGCTTGCGCCGGGGCCAACGGCGTTTGTGATCGCAGCCGGGCGGCTGAACGAGGTGATTTACGTTCTGGCGAACCTGTTTCCTGGCGGGGAATTGCGCCAATACGACAACGAACGCACCGGTGCCCCGCTGCTCTACGTGTATTTCGCGGATGTCCCCGACGTGTCAGGTGAGAGCGAGAATGGTCAGGACAGCAACGCTTGAGCTGGCGACAGACGGCAACGGACAGGTGATAGACATCACCAGCGCGCTGCAGGGCGTGCTCTATGGCACCCAGTTGCAGCATGGGATTGCGACTGTGTTCTGTCCCAGCGCCACCAGCGCGGTCACAACGATTGAATATGAGGGTGGGGCGGTGCATGACTTCCAGCGCCTGTTTGACGAGATCGTGCCGCCAGATGGCGAATACCTGCACAATCAACGGCGCGGCGACGACAACGGACACAGCCATGTTCGCGCTGCCCTCTTGGGGCCGTCGCTGACCGTGCCTTTTTCTGATCGAAGGCTGACGCTGGGAACCTGGCAGCATGTAGTCTATGTGGATTTCGATGTCAGGCCGCGCCAGCGCCGGCTCGTCGTGCAGATTATCGGGGAATAGTCAGGAAGCGGTGGCCATGATCGCCAACCAACCAGGCAGGGACGCTCACGAGCAATTCCAGCAGTACAGCATGGCGCTCAAGGCCGAGCGCGACCGTCTCGCGATCATCCAGAACACGATCCGGCGCATGTTAGCCGCGCCCAACCTGGAGGCCAGTTTCGTTGAGGTCATCCGCGCGTTGCAGGCGCTCGGCTGGCGCGAAGTCACCGTAACGTTGCTGGACGAGGGAGGCGAGCCGCAGATGCGGCTGGTCAACGGGAGGCCTGTGCAGCCAGGAGACGGCGCACCCCTACTGCCGGGCGGACTCTGGGACAAGTTCCGGGAGGGGGCGCTCGAATCATGCCGGATCGGTGGCGTGTATGTTGTTGAGCACCAGGGTGGTGCGGGCACTTTGGCGGAGGACCGTGCGACCACTGTGTTTGCTCCGCTCACTGCTGGTTCCGACCCGGTGGCTGGCCTGGTTCACGTGGAGGGGGTGGCCGGCGGCGAGCGCCCATCACAGGAGATGCTGGGGCCTCTCGACATTCTGGCTGTGCAGGCGGCGCAAATCATCGCGAACGGGCGTCTGCTCGCACAAGTGTCACAGCTGGCGGAGGAGCAAGCCGAACAGATCGAAGAACTGTCCATGATCCACCGGGCAGACCGTGAGCTGAGCGCGCACCTCAACCTGGAGCGCGTCATGCGCCTGACGATGGACTGGGCGCTGCGGCGCACCGGGGCGGATACTGGCCTGCTGATGCTGATGACCGATGATAGCACCGGCCTGGTGCCCTATGTGGTGACGGGCTATGTGGATCGCGCGCTGTTTCCGCACGACGCGCATAATCCCTTGCCGCTCACGGCGGGCACCATTGGGCTAGCCGGGCGGACAGGCGAGACGCAGTATGTGCCCGACGCGCAGGACGACGCGGACCGCATCCCCTTCATCCCTGGCGCGCGCGCTCATATCTCCGTGCCGCTGCGGATGCGTGGCCAGGTGTTGGGTGTGATCACCCTGGCGGCAGTGAGCGCGGGTGTATTCGACGAGGACATGGTGGCTTTTCTGGAGCGACTGGGCCGGCGCGCGGCGGTGGCACTCGACAACGCCCGCCTGTACCGCCGAACCGAGCAGCTTGCCAGCGATATGGCGGCCCTTTACAACGCGAGCCGCACGATCACTTCGACGCTCAACCGCGATGAGATTCTGCGCCGGATTGCGCGGGCGATGAGCGAGACCCTGGAATGCTCCAGCGCCATCATTTTCGACTACAGGCCAGAAACTCAGGAAGTGCAGGTGCTCGCCGTCCATCGCGCCGACCCCGATGCTGATGCCGGCGAGAGTCTGCCCCCGCTGAAGCACACCTATCCCCTGGTCTCTTACCCTGCCTTTCAGACAGTTGTCGAGCAGCAGCATTCGCTGGCTCTGCGCGCCGATGATCTTTCCCTGACGACTATGGATCGAGCGTATCTGCTCGCGAATCACATGCACTCAGCAGTGCTCGTGCCGCTTGTCGCGCAGGACGAACTGATGGGCGTAGCCGCTCTGATCGAGGGGCGGCATCCGCGCGTGTTCAGCGCCAACGAGGTCTACAAAGCGGAGGCGCTCGCCGGCCAGGCGGCGAGCGCGCTGCGTCAGTCCATGCTCTTCAGTGAGATTCAGGAGCTTGAGACGCTCAAGACTGAGATGATCCGCATGGCCTCCCATGACCTGCGCAACCCGCTGAACAACATCATGGGCTACACCGAACTGCTGGCGATGAGCCTGGAGGAGACAGACATAACCTCTGCTCAGCAGATGTACCTGGAGAACCTGCGCAACGCCAGCGAGACCATGCGCGTGTTGTTGGAGGACTTGCTGACCCTGGAGCGTATCGAGAGCGACCGCACGGCGGAATGGCAGTCCTTTGACCTGGGGGGCCTGGTGGCCGAAGTAGTCGAAAGCCAGCTTGCCGGGGCCAGGCTCAAGCAACAGGCGCTGCGCTTTGAGCGCCCAGGCAATTTGCCGCCGGTGCAGGGAAGCATCACCCAATTGCGGCAGGCCGTGGCCAACCTGGTGAGCAATGCGATCAAGTACACGCCAGAAGGCGGGCATATTGTCGTGATAGTGCGCCATGAGCGGGGGCGGGTGGCCGTCAGCGTGCAGGATGACGGGTATGGCGTCTCGCCGGAGCGGCAGGCGCGCATCTTTGAACGGTTCTACCGCGCGCGCGAGCCAGGGACGGAGCATGTGAGCGGCACTGGTCTGGGGCTGAGTCTGGTCAAGACGGTCGTTGAGCGCCACGAGGGGCGTGTGTGGTTCTCCAGCGTCCCTGGCGAGGGCAGCACCTTCGGGTTCTGGCTGCCGGAAGCGCCGCAGCCGCAGGACATGCGCTCCTAGAGCGTGTTATGCACTTTCAACCCCTATCCCCGGCCCCTTTCGCCGCAAGCAGGGAAAGGGGAGCGATCTGCCCCTCCCCGCTGGCGGGGAAGGGCCACAGGGTGGGGTCAATGCGCCGCACATGGCATTGCACGCCTCCCGCTGCGCCGAGCGCGTGGAGTTCATAACACGCTCCTAGCCTCCGCTGGAGGGCGCGCAGTCGTATTCGCGCACAGTGGGGGTGCCATCTTCTGCGAAGGCGACCGACCAGCAGGGCAGGCTGGGTGTGAAGCTGGTTCCAGGCAGCCGCACGGTGACGGCGAGGCTGGCGAGCGGTGGGTCGGCGTCGCTGAACACGTAGCTGGCGGTACCGCCGTCCTGTTCCAGCGCGAGCGTGTAGTCACGCGCCAGGCGGCGCGAGGTGACCAGGTGACCGGCCAGCGTCGCCCGGCGCGATGACTCCGCCAGCGTGAAGGTCAGCGGCCCCTCCAGGAGAATACGGCCCCCACACAGGTCGAGCACGATGGTCGCTGTGCTGTGGGGGGCGAGAATGAGGCTGTCACCGACCTGGAGGCGCACCTCAGCCGCGTCCTGGGGATCGAGGGGCTGGGGGCGCTGGTGAGACCGGGCGCGCTGTACGTCCCCGTTGACGGCCATAAGGGTGGCTGGCACACTCACTGCATAGGCGAACAACAGCCCGGCGGCCAGGGCCGCTACCACACCGAGCAGGACAAGCCCCAGCGCAAGCGTGATCCCACACGTTCGGCGTTCCATGACCAGGCTGCGTTCCTGTGTGCGACGGCGGATGCTACCTGGGGATCATAGTTCAGGGGGAGCCAAAAAGAAAGCGGGGCTTAGCCTCACCCCCGCTCGGCGCTGACGCGCCTCGCCGCCCCCTCCACCACGTGGAGAGGGGGCAAGCCGAGCGCAGCGAGGCTGGGGGGTGAGGCACCTGTCAGCGTCCCACGTGCTCTGTACACACCCACAGCCTCAGGGGGCGTGCTCCGTAAGGCACAAGACGAACAGGCGTCGAGCGGTTAGCGCCGCGCCCAGGCAGGCAGGTCGCGGCGGTAGGTGCCGCTGCTGTAGACGTACACCCAGGCGTTCTGGTGATCTTCGGGGGCCGTCCACTCGTACAGCCACCAGGCGTCCATAATCGAGAGATTGACGCAGCCGTGACTCTGGCGGTACCCGAAGCGGTCGTGCCAGTAGGTGCCGTGCAGCCCAATGTCACCGTCGAAGTACATCACGTAAGGTACCTCTTCGATATAGTAGAAGTCGGGCTGGCCGGCTGCTCCGCTCATGCGTGTGGCCTCATAACGCTCGTAAACCTGGAATAGCCCCTCGTGTGTGCCCCACTGCGGCAGCCCCGAAGATACCAGGGTGGCGAACACCATCCGGTCGCCCTCGTAGGCGACGGCGGTTTGCTCGTACAGGTCTACGGCGATCCAGCGGTCTTGCTCTCCCACGCCTGCTGGACGTGCGATGGGCTTGACTTTGGCGACGCGAATCTGCTGGACCCACTGGTTGGGGCCGACGAGGTACCATTCCCAGCCGTTCGCGTACTCGACGCCGTAAATGTTCATCAGCGTGTAGCGCGGGATGATGTCAGCGCTCTTGTCCTGGGGGCCGCCGGGGTAGCGGCTGGGCCGGGCCTCGGCCAGCATCCAGGCAAAGGGGCGCTTGGGCTGGGTGGCGATCTCAACGCCGGCGAACTCCGACACATCCGCCCAGGTGATGTGCTCTTTGGCGACCCACTGCCCGTAGTTGATCTGGATGAAGCCGTCTTGCTCGTTGATGACCGTCACGTAATTGTAGCCGGCGGACAACTGGCCGATAGGGTTGCCATTAGGCGCGTCGTAGATGACGACGTGGCCGTTGATGCGGCGGTAGGCGCGCGTCCAGACGACCTCTTCCTGGTAAGGGACGTGAACTACATCCGGGTAGGGATGGGCGATCATCTCGGCTTCTGCGGCGCGTAGCTCAACGGCGCTCATGCCGGGGTGCTCCACGCAATCAGCCGGTAATTGGGGCGTCTCACCTTCGGGCGTGGCAGCGATGGCTGCCGCAATGCGCGCGGCGCAGCTTTCGTCGCGCCGGTCGCCAGGGAATGCGAAGGCGACCGGCGCGCTGAGCACTTCCAGAGCCAGACCCATCAACACAACCAGTGAAACAAGCAGCGTGTGCCAGGTTCTCATCAGCACTCACCCTCACCAGCGAAATTCTTGACAGAGAATAGCAACGTTTGCCGCGAGGGTCAACGGTCATTCGGGCGGCGCAGGGCAGGCGTCAGGCAGGCGACTCTGTGTGGCAAGCGGTGAGGGGATGGGCTATAACTCTGGCGCGGATTCGCACAGGATCGCGCTGGGCCTGGCCGGGTGTGGCCCTGAGGCAGCGCGGTACAAAAGGGATTGCACGCGATGGGCAATACAAATGGAAAGCAGCGGGTGGTGTTGCGGGCGACTGACTTGACAAAGGACTTCACCCTGGGGAGCGTGATCGTCCACGCGCTGCGGGGCGTGACGCTCACCATCTACGAGCGCGAGATGGTCGGCGTGGTCGGGCCGTCTGGGAGCGGCAAGAGCACGTTGCTGGGACTGATCGGTGGGCTGGACAGGCCCACGTCCGGGCGGATCGAAATTGACGGCATTGACATCACCGATATGGGCGAAGGGCGGCTGACGGAGGTGCGCAACGAGCGGATCGGGTTCATCTTCCAGTTCTTCAACCTCATCCCCACGCTGACGGCGCTGGAGAACGTGGCGCTGCCGATCCAGTTCGCCCGCCGCCCGCGCTTTGACCCGGAGCGGCGCGCACGCGAACTGCTCGACCTGCTGGGCCTGGCCGACCGCCTGCACCATCGCCCGATGGAGCTTTCGGGCGGGCAACAGCAGCGCGTAGCCATTGCGCGGGCGCTGGCCAACAATCCCCCGCTGCTGCTGGCCGACGAGCCAACCGGCAACCTGGACTCGGAGGCGTCGGCGGTGGTCATCCAGGCGTTGCGCGACGTGTCGCGCGAGACGGGCACGACGGTCGTGCTGGTGACGCACGACCCGGAACTGGCCGGGCAGATGGATCGCGTGGTGGCGCTGGCCGACGGGCGCATTGTCGGGTGAGCCGGGTGAGATAGCGTGATGGGTGATTTGCAGGCTATGGTGAACGGCGCGGCCCGTTTGCTGCGCTTCGCCGTCAAGCACTCGCTGCGCGACATGGGGCGCAACCGGGCGCGGACGGTCTTCGCCCTGGTGTGCGTGGCGACGGGGGTGAGCGCCATCGTCGCGCTGCGGTCGCTGGCTTTCATGGTTGGCGACGAGCTGACGACCAACCTGGCGCAGGTGAATCGCGGCGACATCCGGCTCTACGCGACGCGCAGCGTGCCGGAGCTGATCGAATTGAGTCCGCAGGACTCCTCGGTTTTCACGCAGCAGACGGTGAACCTGATTCGCGCCTGGGCTGCGCGCGAAGATGTGGCAGTGTCGTTGGCGCGGCTGTCAGAGGCGTTCCCCCTGCGACTCATCGCTGGCGGTGAAGAGCGCACGGCGCAAACCGTGCTGTCCCTCTACGTGGAGACGGCGGTCTACCCCTATTACGATACGATTGTGCTGCGCGAGCCGGCGGGCGCGACCTTGCGCGACCTCTTCGCGCAGCATGGCGCGGCAAGCGGGACGCTGGACGATCCGCGCCCGATCGTGATCTCGACAGGGCTGACGCGCAGCGTGGGCATGGGGCTGGGCCTGGGCGATGTGGTGCGTCTCGGCGCGGCGGAAGTGTACTACGTGGTGCGCGGCATCGCCCCTTCGACTGCCGAGACGGTGCTGACGCTGCCCTCTGCGGCGTTCCTGGGCACCTATGTGTATCTGCCCCTGGAAGACCTGGCGCTGGCGGGAGAAGCACCCTTGCCCGACGAGATTTTCGTCAAGGTGCCGCTGGGACGCGATATTGCCGGGGTTGAGGATAGCCTGATTGCCTATCTGCAGGAGCAGACCGGCGCTGAGACCGACCTGGAACAGGAACTGGCCCGCGCCACCGTGCCCGAACTGGCCGAGCGCAACGCCGAGACCGCAGATGTCATAGACGATCTGATCCTGGTCATCGGGCTGTCGTCCCTGCTCATCGGCGGGATCGGCATCGTCAACACGATGCTGGTTGTCGTCAACCGGCGGATGCTGGAAATCGCCGTGCTGAAGACGCTGGGGCTGAAGGCGTACCGGGTGACATTGCTGTTTCTGGTGGAGGCGCTGCTGCTGGGGGCCGCCGGAAGCGCGATTGGCGTGGGGGTGGGGGTGGCGCTCAGCTACCTGGTGCGCGGCGTTGGCGAAGAGGCGTTCGCGCTGACGCTGGAGTGGCGTCTGTACCCGGCGGCGATGGGCAGCGGGCTGTTCCTCGGCGTGCTGATCACGGCGCTGTTCGGCTTCATGCCCACGCTCATCGCCGGGCAGGTGCGGCCTGCGATGGTGCTGCGCCCCAACGAGGCGGAAATGCCGGCGGCGGGTCTGATCCAGACGCTGCTGACGTTGCTGGTGATGATCGCGGTGCTGGGGGCGCTGGTCGGCTCGATTGTGGGCGGGTCGTTCGCGGTGGGGCCGGTGATCATGATCGCCGGGGGCGGCGCGCTGATCGGGCTGTTTGCGGGCGTCATTGCCGCCAACAGGCGGCGTCCTGCGCCGCAGGGAAGTCCACGCCGCCTGCGTCATTCGCTGGGGGCGGCGGCGTGGTTCGTTGTGCAGTTGTACGGCGCGCTGGCCGTCGGCGCTGCGCTAGCATCGGGCGTGATGCTCATTGTCGCGGCTATCTGGCGGCCATTCGGGCTGGGCGACGCCGATTTGCCGGATACCATCGTGGAGGCGGCGCGCGAAGGTGAATGGGTGTGGGCGCTGGCCTGGGCGCTGCTGACCGCCCTGGTTGCCAGGGCAGTGTGGCGACATGCAGGCCGGGCGGCGCGGACCATTGCGCTGGCGGCGTTGGGCCTGACTGTAGGAGGTGCGTTGGGGACAGGGGGTGGCCTCGTCCTGGAGCGCCTGGCCGGCGGGACAGGGTTATGGCGCTCGCTGGCTTCCGTGTCCACTGGCATTGTGCTCGTTGAGGGCGCTATTGCGCTGCTGTCTGCCATTTACCTGGGTTACTGGTTGCTGGTCTGGGGCGTGGCGCGGCTGCGTCCCGCCGCCATGAGCGGCATCACCAGCGGACTCATGGTGGGGCTGGTTGGCGGTCTGGGGGCAGTCGCTTCTCTGGCGGGGCGCGCGGCGCTTGCGGGCACGCTGGCCCTGATCGTTGCGGGATGGCTGGTTGCGCGGGCCAGGCGCGCGACGCCTGCGCCTGAGCCTGGCGCGCAGGACAGGAGAGCGCCGACGAATACAGGCCGGACGCCCATTGCCTACCGGCAGGCTGACCCCGCGCGGCACCTGTCGGCGGTGCTGTTGGGTGCGGCGGCGGTTGTGAGCAGCATCCTGGTGGTGGACCTCGCGGATGGCAATGGGGCGTGGCTCATCGCGCTCGCGGTTCTGGTCGTCTTCTGCGCGTGGTGGCTGCTGCTGACACGCAGCTACAGCGCCGACGGACGCCTGATTCTGCGCGAGATGGCCGGGCGGCGGACGCGCGTGGCGCTCACCCTGCTGGGGCTGAGCGTCGGCGTGGCCGGGCTGAGCCTTGTCTCGCTGACGGCGGGTGCTGTCAGCCATCTGCTGGAGTTCCAGCTTGGCGAGGCAATTGAGGGCAACCTGCTGATCGGCGACCCCTCTGCCACGCACCGGCAGGAGGTTGCCGCCGCGCTGGACGCTGCCGAGGGTGTGCTGAGTTATTCGCAGGTCACCACCTATCGCGCTGTGCTTGTCTCCCGCAACGGCGAACCGGTGCAACTGGGCCAGCACTTTGGCGAGGGCGAAGACTCGGACGAGGACGGTGGGGCCGATCCAGCAGAGAGCGGTATCTCGCTGGGGATCATCGAGCGCGAGTCGTTGCGCGACATGCCGCGCTACAAGATGGTCAGCGGGCGCGCGCTCGCCCCTGGCGACGAGGGGCAGCACCGGATCATGCTGCGCGAGTCGTTCATCACCGAGCACATGGGCATCCAGGCCGGTGACCGGCTGCAACTCCTCTTCCGCAACCAACCGGGCGATGCGGACGATGTGCTGATGCAGTTCCAGGTGATCGGCGTCATCTCGCGGCAGTCCGAGCAGACGGGGTTGGAAGAAC
>Ga0334890_1002238_pt1 | contig 22882 bp, 24 predicted proteins | sample GraSluR1_MG_3_FD_207220 | JGI IMG/M metagenome (GOLD analysis project Ga0334890, IMG submission 207220) | Sludge microbial communities from methane-producing bioreactor in Wageningen University, Netherlands - Granular Sludge_31_08-R1 | ecosystem: Engineered > Bioreactor > Anaerobic >... | reverse complement strand
GCATGAACCAGCCGATCTGGGAGGAGACCCTCCGGCAGATGAAGGAGTGCATCAGCCTCGCCTCCGAGTTCTGCGGCCTCGCCGTCGTCCATCCCGGCTACCTCTCGCCCCTGGGAAAGCAGATGCCAGACCGGGCGTGGGAGCAGAACATTCTGGGCCTGCAGGAGATCTGCGACCATGCCGAGGAGTTCGGGATGAGGATCGCCGTCGAGAATATGCTGAACATCGAGTCGATGCTGGGGAGGACCCCCGAGGAGATCCTGGGGATGCTGGAGAACGTCCGGCGGGAGAACCTGGGGTTCGTCTTCGACGTCGGCCACGCCAACACCAACGGGAACGTCGACTCGTTTCTGGCCCTGAAGGAGAAGATCGTCCACGTCCACGTCCACGACAACAAGGGGGCGAGGGACGAGCACCTGCCGGTCAAGAGCGGCAACGTCAACTGGTCGAGGGTGGCGAAGGCCCTCAACGGATACGGGGGTCGGTTTGTGACGGAGGCCCGGACCCTCGTCCAGGGGGCCCAGTCCATGAGAAACCTGAAGGGCTTTTTGGAGGGCCCCGCATGACGCCTTCGGCGGATGAGCTGGCCGAGGAGATATCCCGCCACCTAGAGGAGAAGGATCAGGCCCGGGAGGAGGCGCTGGCCCTGACGAGGGTCGTCGTCCGACGGTCCGGCGCCGCCATCAGGTCGGTCCACCGGGGGGAGCTCGACCGGGCCCTCGACCTCGCCGACCGGGCGGGGGAGGACCTAGCCTCTATCCTGAACCTCCTGAAAGAGCATCCCGACGTCCGCTACTCCGGCCTCGTCGACGGCGCAGAGCAGGAGTACGCCGAGGCTAGGATCGTCTATGCCCTCATCACCGAGGAGAGGATCCCCCATCCCCGGGAGGTGGGGGTCGAGATGACGAGCTACTTGGCGGGGCTCGGCGACGCCGTCGGGGAGCTGAGGAGGCACATCCTCGACCTGATCCGGCTGGGGAGGCCGGTGGAGGGGGAGGTCCACCTCACGGCGATGGAGGAGATATACCATCTCTTGATCTCTTTCGACTATCCCGACGCCGTCACCAAGGGGATGCGGCGGAAGGGGGACGTCGCCCGCTCCCTCCTGGATCGGACCCGGGGCGACCTCACCAACGCCATCGGCCAGCGGAGGCTGGAGGCGGAGCTGAAAGAGGTGGAGGAGCGGCTCAACCTGAAAGATACCCCATAGAAAAAACCGATCCATTTGTGGGATTCTATCCCCTCTTCGCCAGCGTCAGATCCCCGAAGGGCATGACGATCGTCCTCGCGTCCCGCCCCTGCCTCTCCCGGGCCATGGCGAGGGCCTCTGCGAGGCTTTTGGCAGGCCTGAAGAAGCACATCTCCGCGAGGGCGGGCGCCAGGGAGGAGACGAGGATCAGGTCCATCTCCAGGGAGTCCCTCGCGATGAGGGCGGCCTTGTGGCCGCCGAACTCGTACTCCCGGCCGAACCTCTCGACGCAGTCCTCGGCGCACTCCGCCTCCCTCGCCCACCGCTCGAAGACGGGGTGGCCGAGGCCTTCCGCGCACTCGGCGACGAGGATGAGGCTTCCTCCGGGGAGGACCGCCTCCCTCGCGTTCTCCATCGCCTTCTGGGCCTGGAAGAGGTTGATGTCCTTGGGGCGGCCGCCGGCGCAGGCGACGACGATCTCGGCGGGTTTGACGGCCCTCTGGTACATCTCGTCGACTACTCTCGCGCCGGCGCGGTGGGCTTTCACGAAGTCGCCGGCGACGGCCCGGACGATCTCCTTATTGCTATTCAGAACGACGTTGAGGATGAAGTCGAGGCCTGCAATTTTTGCCGCCTCCTCCATGTCCAGCCGGACGGGGCCGTCTAGGCGGCCGGACTTCGCCCTGGGGTCGGACATCATGGCGTGGTTCTTGTTGATCGACCTCTCGGAGCTGACGCCGGGGAGGAGGGCCTTCGCGCCGCCGCTGTAGCCGGCGTAGTAGTGGTACTCGATATTCCCCGTCCCGATCTTGATGTCGGATGCCGCCACCTCCTCCAGGATCTCGACCGGAGTACCCCGGCTCGTCTCGCCAAGGTGGACGCATCGATCCTTGTCGTGCTGGATGGAGGGGAGGCTGGCGGAGCCCTCCAGGAGGAGGGCCATCTCCTGGGCGGTCATCCTCCGATGGGTCCCCAGGCCGAAGACGACCAGGATCTCGGATACCCCGACCTCTTCAAGCCTTCGGACGAGGGGCGGCAGGATCTTTGAGGTCGGCGCGGGGCGCGTTATATCGCTCACCATGATGGCGGCGGCCTTGAGTCCGGCGAAATCCCGGATGGTCGGGCCGAAGGGCTCGTCGAGGGCCCTCTCGATCTCCGCCATCTCGTCGGGGGCTCCGGGCCTCTCCTCCGGGAGGACGACCTCAAAACCCTCGCATCCGTCCACCGGGAGGCGGATCCGGCCGGCGCCGTACCCGAGGTCCATTCAGGCCCTCCAGACCTTGGCCCGGCTGTTGACGTCGGAGAAGGCCTCGAATATGGGCCTATCGGTGGTGTAGCTGAAGAAGTCGGCCCCGACGGCGTCGCAGGCCTCCCGGATCCGGGCTTCGTGGGCCGCCATCCTCGCCGCGTACTCCTCTCTGACCTTGGGCGTCACCCTCGTCATCACCGCCTCCTTCGACTCCATATCGACGAACCGGAGGTCCCCCTCGAAGTCGAGGGCCGCCTCCTCCGGGTCGAGGACCTGGATCAGGATCAGGTCGTGGGCCGAGAGCTTATAGATCCCGGCGACGAGGCTCTCGATCTCGTCGAGGAGGTCGGAGACCACCACCACCAGGCTCGTCGACCTGATGGTTAGGTCGAACTGCTCCGCCATCCTCCGAAAGTCCGTCCCCCCCGAGGGGGCGGTCCGATCGAGCTCCTCCATGGCGAAAAAGAGGTTCCTCCGCCCCCCCTTCGTCTCCCCCGGCTCCAGCATCTCCCCGAACTTCGAGATCGAGAACTTCTCGTTCTCTTTTATCGCCATGTAAGCGAACCCCACCGCCACCTTTGATGCGAAGGCGAACTTCTCGCCGTAGTTCATGCTGGAGCTCGCGTCGAGGAGGACGTGAACGGAGAGGCTCCTCTCCTCCTCGTGCTCCCGGACGTAGAGCTTCTCGGTCCTGGCGTAGACCTTCCAGTCGACGAACTTGAAGTCGTCCCCCTTCCGATACTCCCGATATCCGACGGGGCTGATCCCCCGGCCCACCTTCACCGACCTCCGGGCCCCGGTGTAGGCGGTAGATACCCTCTTTCGCACGAGGAGGGTGAACCGGTCCAGCTCGGCGAGAAACTCCGTGTCCATCGGCGGCCCTCAGATCGACTTCATGATCTCCGAGATCACCTGGTCGGTCGTGATGCCCCTCCTCTCGGAGTCGAAGGTGAGGATGATCCTGTGCCGGAGGATGGGGCGGGCCATCACCTCCAGGTCGGCACGATCGACGTAGTCCCTCCCGGAGAGGAGGGCCCGGGCCTTGGAGGCGAGGATGAGGCCGATGGAGGCCCGAGGGCTTGCGCCGTACTCAACCCCCTCCCAGCTCCGAGAGGAGACGACGGCCTTAATCGCCGCCCTCTTCAGGTCGTCGGAGATGGGGACGTCCCTCACAAGCTGCTGGAGGGATAGGAGCTCCCTTCGAGTGATCACCCTCTCCACCTTCGGCTCGGCGTGGCCGGTGTACCTCTCCATGATCTGATACTCCTCCTCGGGGCTTGGATAGTCTATGAAGACCTTCAAGAGGAACCGGTCGAGCTGGGCCTCCGGAAGAGGGAAAGTCCCCTCCATCTCGATGGGGTTTTGGGTCGCGAGGACGAAGAAGGGCTCCTCAAGCCGGTAGGTGTTCTTTCCTACGGTCACCTGCTTCTCCTGCATCGCCTCCAGCATGGCGCTCTGGGTTCGAGGCGAGGCTCGGTTGATCTCGTCGGCGAGGACGATGTTGGCGAAGATCGGCCCCTCCTCGAACCTGAAGTGCTTGCTCCCTTCCACCTCCTCGATCAAGGTGGTGCCGGTGATGTCTGCGGGCATCAGGTCCGGGGTGCACTGAATCCTGCTGAAGTTGAGGCCGGTGGTGCTGGCTATCGTCTTGACGAGGAGGGTCTTTCCTAGGCCGGGGTTACTCTCCAGGAGGATGTGCCCCCCCGCCAGGATGCCCACCAGAATCTGCTCCACCACCGACTTCTGGCCGACGACAACCTTCCCAATCTCGGCTTTGATCGTCTCGAAGATGGCCGGAGCATCCTTATAAACGTTGATCAGATCGTCTCTCATCTGTCCGCCCTCGGTGAGATCTACAGCTCTTTTTTTGTGTATTTCCTTATATTATTTCTTCATTTTGCCGAGGAGCCTCTCGAGAGAGGGCTGCCATCTTCTCGAAGTACCTCTTGATCACCTCGCGGTGCTGGGGGGGTAGGCTCTCGATGTATAAGTCCGTAGGGACCGCCACCCCCTCCCCCGGCTCCGAGGTGGCAAACAACCGATCCATGGGCTCGGTCTCCCTCGAGCGGATCCCCGCCGCGGACCCCGGATAGAGGACCAGCTCCAGGTTCACCTCCTCCAGGACGGCCAGGGACGGCTTCCCGTAGATCTCCCCCGAGATCCCGGTGCTGGAGCCGTCCTCCTCGGAGGGCTCCTCATCCCCCAGAAGAGAGATAGCCCTCTCCCGGAGGTCGGAGAGGGACGAGAAGGGCTGGGGGGGGGCATCGTCTCCCGGGCTCTGACCGAAGATGGCCAGCGACGCGAGAAGGAAGACGAGGGCTCCAGCCTTGGCCTGGACGGTGGGGACACTTTTATTGCCGAAACGGAGACGGCGCCTCTTCAAAAGGTCTGCGGCCCCCACCTTGGATAGGCACCTCTTGACGTCCTCGGCGAGGCTCTGCATCACCACCGAGTCGGATCTGCGGTTGTCGTAGGCGGCCTTCGTCTTCTCCGAGATCCCCTCGTCGAGGTGGGCGAAGAGGTCGTACCCCGACCTCTGACACAGGAATCTTCCTCCAAGAGCCCCCAGGAGGAGGGATGTGAGGGCAGGAGCCGCGGCTAGGAGGGAGCCGTGCCAGTAGAACCTGAAGAAGGCGGGAATCCCGAGGTACAGGGCGACGATGTAGATCAGGGTTGCGATTATGCCGGCGTTGAGGAGATACAGCCCCTGCTCAAGCCGCCTGTAGACCGCCGATAGCCTTCTCAGATCCGCCAGAAACTCGTACGAACCTTCCACGGACTCCCAAACGAGCCCATGGTAATAAGTAGTTTCCGAATTGAGATAAGCATCTGAAGGAGGGATTATTGCGTCCGATCCGGTGGCAAGGCGACGACGAAATCCCGCCTCAGATCTCGGAAGAGATATTATAGATCCTCGTATCCAATATGGATCGAAGATTAACACCAGCCGAAATTAGGTTTATAGCCTTTGAAGAAGAACACCCCCTCGGCAGCCTCCTTCGAGAGGCAGAGTGGGGAAAAATCGACGATCGACTCTGGGCGCGGTTCTAGTCGGACCCGACCCCTTCAGGATATCCAAGAGAAATGGCCGAGATTTCTGGGAAAAAAAGGCTGTGCTTATGGCTTTTGCCCCTGATCCTCGTAGCCCTGGCGCCGACCGCCTGCGGCGCGGCCGCCGAAGGAGCTGGAGGAAACGACGACAACGAAAGCTCCGCTGCGAAGGGCCCGGCAGAGGTGGTAGCAGCCGGGATCTGGATCGCGCCGGGAGGCGGTTGGGATAACGTCACCGGGGAGATGGAAGAGACCCTTCGCTCCCTCTCCGGCCCCTCCAGGGTCCTGAGGATCATGGTCCAGGAGGAGGAGGTGATCGAGCTCGGCTACATAGGGACCTCTGACGGAATCCTCGTCCTCTGGCCCGACGTCACCGAGACCCTCCAGATGATCGCCCCCTTCGACTACCGGGAACGGCCCTGGTACCTGGAGGCGGCGAGGGCGGGAGAGACGGTCTGGACGAAGCCCTACCAGAGCCAGACGACCGGCAACATCTCCATCACCTGCGCGACCCCCATTCTGATCGAGGGGAACCTGAGCGGAGTGGTGGGGATGGACGTCTCCCTCGCAGAGATAGAGGTGGACCTCGCCAACATCTCCTCCGGCTACCCCTTCCTCCTCGACGGCCAGGGAGCGGTAGTTATGAAGTCGCCCCTTCCGGAGGGGTTCCTCTGGGATGAGATCCTGGCGCCGGGAAGCCTCCTCGACTCCAAAAACCTGGAGCTGGCGGAGCTGGCCGAGGAGATGGTCCGGGGAGAAGAGGGGATGGACTTGGTCCGTCTCGAGAAAGGGAGCACAAGGATCGTTTACTCTCCCCTGCCGTCCGTCGGCTGGAGCCTGGGGGTCGCCTCCGGAGACGGGGAGCTGACGGCCGCCAAGGCCGCCGCGTACGACCAGCTCTTCCACTGCATCTCGGGCCATACGGAGATCATGGCCCTGGAGACCAGCGAGGCGCTGAAAGGGAGGGGGTCGGTGACGGGGATCGCCCTTCCAGGGCTGGGGGACGGCGATGGCGACGGTGCAGGCCCCTCCTGGCCGATGGCTATCGCGGCGGCGGCTATCTTCGCCCTGATGGGGGGGCTAGTCGGATATTGGTCCGGCCGGAACGCCTTCGGCCCGATCTTCGAGGCGATCGCGAAGGGGCTTGAGGAGATCGGGAGGGGCGACCTAAACGCAAAGATCGAGGGGGACGGCCCGAGGGTGGTGAGGAGGCTGGGAGAGGCCTTCGATAAGATGGCCATCGACCTCAAAGATAGGATCTCCCTCTTCGAGGAGAGGTCCCTGGAGGCGGGAAGGTCTGAGAAGGCAGAAGAGGTGATGGAGGAGCTCCAGCGTTTCCTCCTCCCGGAGAGGGTCCCTCAGATCGAGGGGTTCCAGGTGGCGATCCTCGCCCTGGCCGAAGAGAGGGAATGCTGCCATTTCTACGACGCCTTCGAGATGGAGGGGGGAAAGGCGATGGTGGTTCTGGCCGAGGTCTCGGGGAAGGGGCTCTCCGCCGCCATGGTGGCTGCCGTCACCAGAAGCCACATAAGGGCGGCATCCCGCAAGCTAGGCGATCCTGCAAAGGCCCTCCGAGAGACGAACCAGAACCTCGTCGGGAACGTCCGGAACGGGATGGTAGTCTCCTGCTTCTGCGGGATGCTCGACCTCTCCAGCCATGCCATGAGCTACGCCAACGCAGGCCACATCCCTCCCTTCATCGTCAGCTCCGACGGCTTCGTAGACACCCTCGTCGGCGGCGCCATAGCCATGGGCGCCCTCGACCACATCGACCTGGAGATGGAGGGGTGGATGATAGATCCGGGGGACGTCCTCGTCATCTACAACGACGGCCTCATCGAGGTGGAAAACGACGGAGGGGAGAGGTTCGGGACCGAGAGCCTGATAACCCTGGTGAAGGATAACAGGGAGAGGTCGGCTCAGGATATAGTGAAGGAGCTGGAGAGGGCGATCAGGGACCATATGGGTGGCGATGGGGGGAGGCCCGATGCCGCCGCCATGATAGTGAAGAGGGCCGGATAAGGCCCGCCGAAGGCAGAAACCTCGCCGTCCGGCAAGAAAGCTCCGACGAAACCCAGGCGGGACTTCCGACCCTCGGCGGCCCGAGATATCCATAACCTCTGCCCCAGCTCCGGCAGATCACAAGCGGGGTCGAGGCCACCTCGAAGAATCGAGAGCCTTCGTCGGTTTTGAACTCCTGGTCAGTGGGAGACCGATAGGTCAGTGGCGGCGGACGGACCTGAGATCCTCCCCCGCCGCCTTCTCCACAAGACCGAAAAGATCCTCTATCGCCAGCCCCTCCATCGAGATCCGATCTCCTCCACCGAAGATCTCCTCCCTCACCCGTCGGCCTATCACGTCGTCGGAGCCGGGTCGGACCTCGAGGACGAAGCTTCCCGCCGGCACCGCCGTCCTGCGGCAGAGCCGATCGAGGTCGCCGTCGACGATCCCCACCAGGGGGGTTCCAAGCCGGGCGAGGATCTCCCCAGCGATGGCGGTGGTGTCGTCGCCGACGGTCACCGCCACCTCCGCCCCTCGGGCCATCTCGAAGGTCCCCTCCGCGGCGTGATCGATGAGGACGGCCCCCCTGCCGGATCCCGAGGCCGACCTCGCGGCGGCCTCCGTCCTCCTCACCTCCCCAGTCCTGAGGATGGCGGCCCCCAGGTCGACCCGAGGGAGCTTCTCCAGGCCGTGGTTCTTAACCAGGGCGCCGCAGACCTCTCCGATCTTGCCGTCGGTCGCCGATATCGTCACCGTCTCCACTTCTGCCCTACCGATGACGATCCCGTTGACAGAGACGTTCTCGCCCGGTACGGCGCCGAAGATCGTCCTCCTGACGGTCCCTCCCGAGGACTCCGTCCTCATCGGAAATCTCAAAGGCGTCACCAGCTCCAGCCCCAGGGCGCCGGCGATCCTCTCGGCGATCCCCCCCGCCCCGCCCGCCAGGATCGAGGCGAAGGGCCCGCTGTACTCGGCGAGGAGGAGGGGCTTCTTGGGCTCTGCCCTCTCGGCCACCATCGCCCCGAAGGCGTGGCCCGTATCCCCAGTCTTGGCAGAGTTCAGGACGACGACGACGTCGACGGAGGGCATAAGCCGCCGGACCGACTGGCTTGGGGCCTCCCGCCTCGATATATCGATCCGATCCTCCAGGGCGGCGTCGATGACCGCGACCCGCCCCATCGTCCCGCCGAGGACGGCGGTGACCGAACCGATCTTCTCGAGCCGGTCCAAAGCCTCCTCGGCGCGGCCGGAGTCGACGACCTCGGGGCCGTGGACGACTACCCCGATCTCATCCGCCGCTCTCGACGCTCTCATCCTCCATCTTCACCGACCTCATCCTCTCCTCTTCAGCCCTCATCCTCTCCTCCATCTCCTCCATCGTCCGGCCGCCGATCCCCCTCCTCTCGGGCATCTTATCGATCGGCTGCAATGTGCTCAAGTGGTAGTAGAGCCCCGTCGAATCGAGGAGGGCCCACCTTTCGCCGTCGTCTTCGGTCTTGAGGACCTTGACGACCCCCACAGTACCGGTCCCGGAGTATCTGACGATGCTCCCCTCACTGATCTCCTCTGACGTGATACCACATCACCTCACAACAGCTTCTCCTTCACCACATGGCCCGCGAAGTTCTTAACCTCTGCCCCTCCGGGGACCGAGAGGACCTCGACCCTGTGGAGCTCGCCGGTCCCGCAGAGGACGTCCTGCTCGGGGTGGGTCCCGGCCTGGATGTCGCACCTTATCCTCGTCCTCTCCCCCACCGAGACTACGGTCTTCAGCCTCGGGGAGGCGGGATGGCCCTTGGGGAGGACGATCAGAGGGGAGTTCATCTCCCGGATCAGAAAGAGGGTGCACCAGAGCCCCTTCATCGCCAGGTCTCCTACCTCGGAGGTCGAGGCGACGATGAGGTCGTCATCCTCGGTGAAGATCACGATCTCGTCTGCATCGGAATCGATATAAAAAAAGTGGCCGAGGGTCCTGGCGATGGCCAGGGTCCCGGTCCGCCCGCAGAGGTAGGCGATCTCGTCGTCTTCCAGGGGGATCTTCATTCGATCACTCAGCAGGCTTCACGTTCCTCGACTGGCACGAGGGGCATCGGACCCTCCTGCCCATGCCCTTGAACTTGTTTCCGCAGTCCTGGCATACGTAGCCCTTCGACACTATCGACTCGACGTCGCCTATCTCTGGTCCGCCTCCAACGGTACACATGGGGCTTTCACCTCCGTAGGTTCTATTTCCAGCGTCCATTATTTAAATGAGGTGGATGCGCCGTCCAAATTCATCACCCTGTCCTCCTAGGGTGCGATGATCCGGGTCTTTCATAGCGAGGATCGGGAGATAAGGGCCGTCGGTACGGCTCGGCGTCGCTTGGAGGGGTCCGACCTTTGGGGCTTCGTCTCCGCCATCTTCATAAATATTCTGATCGCAATCTTGAGGGATCATCTTCGGCTGGGGGATAGGCATGAACCTGGATAGAGCACGGATTTTGAAGGATGGTGGGGACGGGAGGGGCCCAGTCGTATACTGGATGAGCAGAGACCAGAGGGTCGAGGATAACTGGGCCCTAGCCTCCGCCTCGGAGCTGGCATCGGAGAGGAGGGCGCCTCTCGCCGTCGTCTTCGCCCTGGAGGAGGAGTTCCTGGGAGCCACCATCAGGCAGTACGGTTTTATGCTCCGGGGGCTCGAGATGGTGGAGTCGGCCCTAGCCAGGAAGGGCATCCCCTTCGTCCTCCTCCGGGGCGATCCCGGGGACGCGATCTCAAGGTTCGCAGAGGAGGAGGGGGTCGGGACCGTAGTCACCGACTTCTCCCCCCTGGCGACCAAGCGATCCTGGACTGAGGAGGCGACGAAGAGGCTCGACTGCGCCATCTACGAGGTGGACGCCCACAACATGGTCCCCTGCTGGGCGGCGTCTCCAAAACAGGAGTACGCTGCCAGGACCTTCAGGCCGAAGGTCTGGAGGATCCTTTCGACCTTCTGCGAGGAGGTACCGGCCCTCCGATCTCATCCCCACCCCTGGGACCTGGAGGGCGGCCCAGACTGGGAGCGGCTCAGGAGAGAAATCTCCGTCGACCGGTCGATCCCGGAGGCCGGATGGATCGAGCCGGGGGAGGGGGCGGCCCGGAGGGCCCTCGAGACCTTTCTGAGGAAGGGGCTCTCGGCATACCAAAGGGATCGGAACGACCCATCCCTCCAGGGGCAGTCGAACCTCTCTCCCTACCTCCACTTCGGCCAGATATCGGCATCGAGGGTCGCCCTGGAGGTGACCCGATCCGGGGCCGACGGGGCCTCCAAGGCCGCCTTTATGGAGGAGCTGGTGGTGAGGAGGGAGCTCTCGGATAACTTCTGCTTCTACAACCGTCGATACGACTCCTTCGAGGGCTTCCCCGCCTGGTCGAGAGGGACCCTGAACGACCATCGAGACGACCCCCGGGAGCACCTCTACGACCTCCCAGAGCTGGAGGGGGCGAAGACCCACGACCGCCTCTGGAACGCCGCCCAGAGGGAGATGGTCTGCAGGGGGAAGATGCACGGCTACATGAGGATGTACTGGGCGAAGAAGATCCTAGAGTGGACCGAGTCCCCGGAGGAGGCGATGAGGATCGCCATCCATCTCAACGACCGCTACGAGCTGGACGGGAGAGATCCAAACGGCTACGTCGGGGTGGCCTGGTCGATCGGGGGGGTCCACGACCGGGCCTGGGGAGAGAGGGAGGTCTTCGGGAAGGTGAGGTACATGAGCCTCCGAGGGGCGATGTCGAAGTTCGACGTCGGGTCTTACGTCGAATGGGCGAGGTCCCTGGAATGAAAAGAGGAGGGGCGACGGAGCAGGGGCCTTCAGCAGGGCAGAAGGATGACCTCCCTCGTCCTCCCCACCAACTCCCCCTCGGAGTTTATCCCCGCCGCCGATACGACGTTCTTCAGGGGGCCAGGGAGGTCCGCCTCCCGGACCGTCCGGTTCGTCGTCAGGTTGAGCCCCTCCCCGGGCATGAGGGTGAGGTTGACGGCGATGGGGCTGGAGCTGATCGAGTCGGTCAGGTTGATATCGAAGATCGGAAGGTCCCCGGAGTTCTCGACGGCGTATACGTAGGTGACGATCTCGCCGGGACGGACGCAGGCCTCGCAGGCCTTCACCGTCAGGTTCAGACCCCGGGCCGGGATCAGGTTCACGGTGGCGGTGGCGGTGGCCTCGGCGACGTTGCCCTGGAAGTCGACGGCGGTCACCACGACCGAGTCCCTCTGGGGGCCGGGGAGGGCCTCCTCGCCGAGGGGGAAGCTCAAGGACCCCGAGGCGACCTCCCCGGGGCTCAGCTCCGTCCTGCTGAGGAGGACGGGTCCGAACCTCGAATCGACGAGGTCGAGCCCCCGGACCGGGACGGTCCCGGTGTTGACGACGGCGTAGTTTCTGGTCACCAGGGCCCCCGCCTCGGCGAAGCACTCCTGGGGTAGGATGGTGACGGCGAGGGCGGGCCTCCGGTCGGCGAGGCTCCCGAACTGGATCATATTATTGATCTCGAAGGTTCCGGTGTACCTCTGATGGGAGCTGATATCCCGGACGAAGGCCTGGTGGCTGTTGGAGCTGGTGACGTAGGTCCCGTTGAAGGCCAGCTTCGTATCGGTGGCCACGACTGAAGAGCCCATCCGGGTCATCTCCTCCCTCTCCATCTCCGTGGCGCTGAAGGCCTCCTGGAAGGTGGTCTTCGTTCCGCGGAAGGGAGAGCCGGTCTCGATCCGCTTCACCCCCACCAGGGGGATGTCCCCGGAGTAGGAGAGGCTCAAGCCCCCGGAGAAGATGCCCTTTTCGAGATTTTTCGACCCCTTCGCGATATGCCCCATCTGGAGGCTTCCGTCTCCCGCCATGGTGCTGTAGTACTCGTAATCGTCGATCCGATTGACGACCGATCTGCTGATGTCGACCTCTCCCGTCCCGCTCACCCAACCACCGGCGATGCCGGAGGCGACGATGAAGCTCACTCCCAACAATAAGAAGATTAGACCCCATCCCTTCATGCTCTATCTTTCGTCTCCGATCCCTTAAGATGATGACGGTGAGGAGAGATTGGGAGGCCCAGGATCGGCGCCCCGAAGGGAAAGAAGATGACGAAGAGAAAGCAGAAGTGGAAAGAGTTAAGGGATGATGCTGGGAGATCTGCGGGACGGTTGAAGTCGCTGGCGGAGGAGACGTCAGTGGTGTAGACGTCAGTGGTGTAGATCCCCATGGTGAGGTATGGAAGGGATGAACGCCGACGGATAAAATAGAAAATAATTAATTGCCGGATCTCGGATCCGATCCGGCTACCACATGCCGCCGTAGACGTAGACGGTGGTGGCGGGCTCAAACTTCAGGACGACGGGCGTATTCCGCTGGTAGAACCTAGGCTTTCCGTAGAACCACTCCCCGTCCCAGACCTTGATGGTGTGCCACATCCCTCCGACGACGTTCACCTTGTAGATCCCGTCGAGGGCGTCGCCCCCCTTCCCGTCGGTCCCGACGTACTGCTCGTCGACGTAGACGTCGTAGCCCCTCATCCTCTGGGATTCGAGGGTGACCCTGACGTCCCCAGAGGTGGTGACGGGAGCGGGGCCTGGGGCTGGCGCCGGGGCGGAGGGGAAGGCCGCCGGCGTGGGGGCGGAGGTGGTGGCGGAGGAGCCGCCGATCATGTCCGGGGTCAATTCCGCGCCGACGTCGACGATGACGACGTTGCTCGCAAGGCCGTTGGAGACGAAGAAGAGGGCGTACCTACCCTGCTCACCGGCATAGAAGCTCATCCTGTCGTAGGTGCCGAGGGTGTACGGGACGATACCGACGTTCCCGGAGGGGGATACCTCGTAGAACTCGGCCGACCCCCCCGAGGGGGTGGTGGTGATCAGCTGGAGCCAGGTTCCCACGGGACAGGCGGCGTATCTGGTCCAGGCCTCCGACCCCTCGATCCAGAGCTCGTTGGACCCGCCGTACATCTCCGAGGACGCGTACGTGGAATATGGAACCGTCTGCCATCCGAAGTAGAGGAAGGAGGGCTCATTTCCCGTTATCGTGAAGCCGACAGGACGATGATCGGTGGAGAATACCTCATCCTCCGAGAAGAAGTACTGGAAGTACTGGGAGTAGCTGAAGCTAGAGCTGTAGCCCTCGGAGGAGCCCGAAGCTCCGTGGAGCTGCCCGGCGTAGTTGAGATAGTCCTCGCCGAGGTTCCCGAAAAAATCGTCGTCGTTTTCGCCGTAGGCCTGGGCCAAGCCCAGGCATAATAGCATTATGGCAATTGACAAGATTGCCCCACTCCATAGTTTCATCAATAACACCTGGGGACGGGAAGACCTGAAGGATAGTAAAGATTTTGGTGGTGGAGCGCCGTCCCCATCTCATGCTGGAAGCCCCAACAGCCGGAGACGGCGAGAGGAGATGCCGACGGGAGGAGCTCCTCGCCTGGTGCCGGGAGTATCGAGATAAGGGGAAGATCTGGCGAGGGTCGCCGCCGAGGCTTCCCCCTCTGCCTGACGGCGCCCTGGTCCTGGAGCTCGGCTGCGGCAACGGCAAGACCCTAGCTGCGATGCTGGGCCGAACCTGGAGGGTGGCGGCCGTGGACGTATCGCCCCGGGCTCTGAGGCTCGGAAGGGATCTCGCGGTGGGGATCTCCTGCCAGGGTCCTCCCGTCCGGAGCGGAGCCTCACCCAGGCGGGACCCTCCAGCCCTTCGGCCTGAATTCATCGCAGCGGACGCCGTCCAGCTCCCCTTCAAGGCCTCGTCCTTCGATGCGGTCTTCGCCTTCCACGTCCTCGGCCACCTCCGCGACGGCGACCGCCGAGAAGCGGCCCGGGAGGCGGCCCGGGTCCTGAAGGCCGGCGGCAGGCTCTTCTTCCTCGAGTTCGGGGTCGAGGATATGAGGGCGGGGCTGGGCGAAGAGGTGGAGGCCTTGACCTTCAGGCGGGGCGAAGGGATCATCACCCACTACTTCTCCGAGGGGGAGGTCCTGGTTCTCTTCGATCTCCTCATGCCGACGTCGATCAGGACGGAGAGGTGGCCGGCCGGGATCCGAGGGAGAGATCTCCTCCGGTCGGAGGTCGGGGCGGAGTTCATAAAGGTGTAAAAATAAGGCTCTGCCATGGCTCGTTCCTTCTCCGAGATAGGCGCGAAGGTGGCGAGGGGCGACGCGATCGTCCTCACCGCCCAGGAGGTGGGGGAGGCCCTGGCCGATGGCGGAAGGCTCGCCCCGGAGGAGGTAGACGTCGTCACCTGTGCCACCCGGGCGGTGATGAGCGGGACCTACGCCGTCCTCTCCTTCCCGGCGGCGTCGCCCGGATCCTTCGTCCGGGCGAAGGGGGCCCGGCTCAATGGCGTCCCCGCTTTGGTGGGCCCCTGCCCCAACGAGAGGCTCGGCCACCTGGACCTGATCGTCTTCGGGACGGCAGAGAGCCGGGAGGATTCAAGATACGGGGGAGGCCACCTATTCCGGGACCTCGTCGAGGGGGAGGATGTGCGGGTCGAGGTGGATGTTGAGGGCGGGGGCTTCGAGGTCGATCTCAGCCTCGCCGATATGTCGACGGCTAGGCTCTTTGGTACCCGCCACTGCTTCAAGAACTACTCGGCCTTTGTGAACCCTGGGGAGGAGAGGGTCTCCACCATCTTCCATGCCTCCACCTTCGATCCCTGCTGGACGGGGGCCTCCGTCTCGGGGTGCGGCCGTCTGAACCCCCTCGAGAACGACCCCCTCCTCGAGACGATCGGGGTCGGGACGAGGGTCCTGATGAACGGAGCCGAGGGGTTCGTCCTGGGGAAGGGGACTCGGTCCTCTCCCGATAGGCCGAACCTCTCGGGATATGCGGAGATGCACGAGATGGACCCGGAGTACATGGGCGGGTTTGCCACCTCCGCCGGCCCAGAGTGCATATCATCGTGGGCCGTCCCGATCCCGGTCTTGAGGGAGGGGATCCTGGAGAGGATGGCCGCCCCCGAGGGGGCGATACCCCTCCCGGTTCTGGACGTCACGACCAGGAAGGAGCTTGGCCGTGCGACTTACGCCGACGTCTGGGAGGGGGTCGACCTGATGGTCAAGTTCGACCCCGAGGCCTGCAAGAGGTGCACCGCCTGCCGGGCCGAGGCGATCTGCCCGACGGGGGCTATAGCCTTTCGGGACTTTCTGCCCACCCTCGACAGGAAAAGGTGCTTTAACTGCGGCCTATGCGCCACCTCCTGCGCCGGGGACGTCTTCAGAGCCCACCTGGGGTCCCTCCGCTTCGCCGGGCGAGAGGTTCCGATCGTCGTCAGGCAGTCCGACCGCCTCAGGGCCGAGAGGCTGGCAGAAGAGCTGAAGAGGAGGATCCTCGATGGGAGGTTCAGGATGACGGAGATGGCGGAGCGGATATCGCCATGAACCTCCGAAGGATCTCCTCCGGGGATAGAGGGATCACCGGGACCTCGGCATTTCCTGCCTCGACCTTCACGACCAGGACGCCCCTACCGGCGAGGCCAGCTCGGAGCTCTTCGGGGGTCGCGGCGACGCGGACCTCGGAGACTCCGGCCCCCTCGGCGATCCGGGCCAGGTCAGCCCTCCGGTCGGTGCAGGTCGGCTGGCATCCCGTCGACCCGTAGCATCCGTTGTCTAAGATGACGAGGAGAAAGTTATTGGGGCTCTGATCGGCGATGGTGGCGAGGCTCCCCAGATTCATCAGGATGGAGCCGTCTCCATCGATGGCGACGACCCTTCGGTCCGGCCTGGCGAGGCCGAGGCCGAGGCCTATGGAGGAGGCGAGGCCCATGGACCCGAGCATGTAGAAGTTGGATCGACGGTCTCCGACAGCCCAAAGCTCCCTCGAGGGATACCCGATGTTTCCCACCAGAAGGGCGCCCTGGGACTCGCCCTCCTGGGCGATGATGGAGATCGCATCGATCCGTCTCAAATTGATCGACTCCAGATATCTAAAAATGATTTTAAAATATAGACATTATCCAAAGGCGAGGTTTCAGATCATGCCCCGCTCTTTCATGGCTGCCTTCAGCTCCGCGAGGTCGGTCTCGATCCGCTCGAACCTTTGGTTCATGTAGCTCTTCATATCATACCTGAGACCTCGGATCTCGCCTAGGGTTGAATCCTGCTTCTCCAGCATCGAGTCCTGCTTCTCCAGCAGAGTGTCCATCTTGCCGCCGAGATCGCTGAAGCCCTCTCTGACGGATACCAAGATCTCCTTCAGGATCTCCACCCCCTCATACAGACGGTCTCCCATCTCTTCGGCGTCCACCACTTTCCTGAATCCGAAGAGAGATCCAGTGGCTTCAGAGTAGGCAGCCTCCACTTCGTACACCTGGATCAGGGCGTTCTCCATCTTCAGGGCCGATGCGAACCTCTCTAGGTCGGACCTATCACCTTCGGCGACCACCTCGACCCGGCCGTCGGGGAGGTTCTGGACGAAGCCGACGAGGCCCGAGGACCGAGCAAGGTCGACGACCTTCGCCCTGTAGCCCGCCATCTGGACCCTGCCGGAGACGCGCGCCGTCAATCTCATCATCAGTAGAAATATTCCCTCCTGAAATATAAAGTCCTTTGTCGGAGGTTTCAATCATTATGGGCCGAAGAAGAGAGCATCCTTTCCCGGACTTAAGGGGAGCGAACTCCAGAATCCGATATCCAGCAGCACCGCCGCCGGGGTCCTCCTCGTGCGGGCGACCTCCCAGGCGAGGGCCACGACCGTTTCGACCTCGGATACGGAGGGGATAAACTTCGGGATCTCCAGGGCTTCGAGGAGCTTCGGCGTCAGCCTCCCCATGGGGACCTGACCCAATATCGTCTCCCCCTCGCCGCCCCTGTGGCTGATGATCAGGAGGAGGGGGATCCCGTAAAGGCCGTTGAGGGAGGCGAGGGCGTTTATGCTGTTGCCGAGCCCCGAGTTCTGCATCAAGAGCGCAGGCATCTTGCCGCCGAGGTGCGCCCCGGCACAGATCCCCACCCCCTCCTCTTCCCGGGTGACGGGGACGGAGCTGATTTCTGGGTCGGAGGCCACCAGGGCGAGGAGCCCCTGGAGATGGACGCAGGGCACGCTGGCGACGAAGTCGATGCCGGCTCCCTTCATGCCTCTATAAACCGCCTCAGACGGGGTGAGGTTATTCATGGATGGAGAGGCTATGATCCGATGGGATTTAAATTTTAATCGTCGATCCAGCCTTTGAAGGATCCATCCCCAAGAGGCGCTGGAGAGGACTTTGTCCCCATAAAAAAGGATCTGGGGGTTGAGGGTCAGGAGGGCCTGCCCTCAAACCTTGAGGCCGAACTTATCTTGGAATTGGTTTTTTACCGCCTCTAGGTCGGCCTGGGTCTTCTCCACCGTGGATGCGTTGGCCGTATTATTGACGACCGGCTCCGGCTCGGTTACAGCTTCGGCCACTGGCTCGACCGGCTCCGCCGCCACGGAGGAGTCGTTCATCCCCTCCTCCGGCTCTGCCGCACCGGCCTCGGCCACCGCCTCTGGGGCGATCGCGCCGGCACCTTCACAGTACCCGGGCCAGAGGGGCGTGATGCTCTCGTTGACGATTATCTGGAGGGATTCGGGGAAGTAGACGAGGACGTCCTCGGTGACGTTCTCCTCGATGAATATCCCGGCAACGGTCAGGTTAGATGGCTGGTAGACGATCAAAGCCTGGTTGCCGATCATCCCCCAGATGGCGGACCGTTCGCTGATGTTGAGGTGCTCGGGGTTGTAGATGGTCTGATTCAGCTCCGAGCTGTAGCCCTCAATCGCGGATTTAAGGCCCTCGGCGTCCAGGATCCCCTCAGGGGCTTCGCAGGGGTAAAGAAGGAGAACGAAGATCCTGCTCTGATTCATGAGGAGAGACGCCACCACGTACCTCCCTTCAGAGTAGTTCCCCTCGGAGAGGGCCTCGGCCTCCACCAAATCCTCCAGATCTTTTGGAACGGCAAATCCGAGCTCCGCGTAGTCGTACAGACCTCCTCCAACCCAGGTGATATTTTCTTCCTGGGCTGCCGCCGGCATCCAGGTCAGAAGAGATAACAGAAGACATCCAAATAAGATCTTCAGCCCTCTCGGGGCCGACCTGCAATGATCAATAGCGAATTTCATCCAGCTCACCTCGTAACCGTCTTCAAATATGCTAACCTGCTTTTGAACTGCCTCCAGGCCTGGCCATCCCGCCGAAGGGGCTGACGTCATCCGCCCCCACCCCATCGATCGGCCGTTGGGGCCGATCCCCTCATCGCCGGAGGATTCCGGCTCTGGAGGATGGAGGTGGCTGAGACCATCGCCTGGCATTTCAATTTATATTTTTTATTTCGTCTCATCATACTTTTATAATTAACGGCCAGGAGATGGGGCCGAAGCCCACCCCCCGGCTCCGGCCTCCCCCGGGATTGACGTCACCAGACCTTCAGATCTATGCTCTCGATCCTGACCATCCTCCCCTCGGAGTGGACGATCACCCCGGAGTGGACCTTCTGCATCATGCAGTGATCGGGGAGGAACCTGACCGTCTCGCCGACCTCCGGGACCCGGCCTCTGCCGACGATCCCCTCGAAGGCGGCGACGAGACAGACCCCCCCGTCCAGGGGGGCGAAGTCTCCATCGCCGAGAAGGTGGCGGGGCCCCACCAGATGGACAGTTGCGAGGCCATGATCGATCTTTACGATTTTTCCGAAATGAGTGATGGGGCATCCGAGGGGGCGGTAGCGGAGGACGTCCCCAAGATCGAACCTAGCCTCCCGGTCGAAGGGGAAAAGGTCCTCGCGGCAGGAGGGCTCGCCAGGCAGAGGCGCCAGGATGAAGTCCGCGGTGAGGCCGTCGATCACCCCCCGGAGTTCGGCCGCTTCCCTCCCCTCCCGTCCCAGGCTACCGAGGAACTCCTCGATCGCCGACCTCGCCCCCCGGTGCCTCTCCTGGCGGAGGAAGGGGCAGAGGTCGACCTCGATCCTCTCATCGCCCGCCAGGAGGGCCCTCGCGAACTCCCGACAGCTCCTCTCGCCGCATTCGCCGCAGTTGTAGCCAGGAAGAAGCTCTGCGATCTCCTTCATCCCGCCCCCACCTTCCCCTCAGCCATCTCCACCTTGCATAGCTCCTCTCACTCCCCTGTGTACTCCATGAAGCCATCCAGGTGGCGGAGGACCCCCCGGTGGTGCTCCTTGGAGACCCGGAGCTCCCCGGCACAGAGGGTGCATATCGCGAGAGGCGGGTTGTGCCGCAGGAGCATCTCCTCGGAGAGATCGGGGGCCGTTTTGATCAGATCCGCAAGCTCCGCCGCCCCCTTGCCGGTGAGGCCGTTCGCCTCGACGATCCTGCAAGCGGGGTTCGCCTCCAGGACCCGCTCCCGGAAGACCTCCCTCTCGGCCTGGGAGACCATGTCCCCCTTCGTCGCCACGACGACGTCCGCCGTCGTCAGGAGCGGCCCCACCTTGAGGGGGGCGTTGGGGCCGGAGGTGACGTCGAGGACGCATACCGCCAGGGCGGAGTCGGGGTAGGGGGCGCACCGGAGGCAGAGGCCGGCCGTCTCGTTGAGGAGGACGTCTGCCCCCTCTTCCTTCGCCCAGTCCAGCATCTCGTCGACGTTGTAGATCGAGTAGTGGTCGGGGCACATGTCCTTTGAGAGGCCGACGGCGACGGGGACGCCGAGGCGGCGAAACCTCTCGTCGTCCTCGGTCCAGAGGCAGTCGATCTTGACGACCGCCGGCCTCACCCCCATCCGCTGGAGGGACCTCGCGGCGTGGATTAGGACGGAGGTCTTCCCCGAGCCGGGGGTCCCGGCCACCACCACCATCTTCAAAGGGCTGCCCCCACCACCTCGCCCCGCCGGATCGTCTCCCGCAGGTTCATCAGCCAGTCGTCGACCTTCGCCAGGTCCTCGCAGACCTTCTGCTCCCCGGCCGTCGTCTCGATCACCCTCACCATCCCGCCGTTCTTCATCACGACCCTCCGGGAGGTCATGAGGGCGAGCATCGGATCGTGGGTGACGACGACGACGATCTTCCCCTCTCCGGAGAGGAGCTCCAGCGCCTCCCTCTTCTTGATCCCGGCGTTCTCGATCTCGTCGATGAGGACGATCGGCGAATCGCTGATGACGGCGATGTCGGCGGTCATCAGCGCCCTCGACTGCCCCCCGCTCAAGATCGTCAGATGCTGGTCCGGATGGACCGGCTCCCCAGTGAGGGTGTTGGCGAGCTCTATCACCCGACCTGCCACCTCCGGGGACCTCCCCCGGCTCTTGGCGTGCATCCTCAAGAAATCCCCCACGGTCATGTCGGCGAGGAAGTGCATGTTTTGGGAGAGCTGGGCTATCAGCTTCCTACGGGGATCGGACCTTGTCTCGGCCCTCGGCTCGCACCCATCGATGAGGATCCTCCTCCCCGAGGGGGTGTCTCCTTTGGCGAACTGCTCGATATCGGCGATGAGGGAGCTCTTCCCCGAGCCCGTAGGCCCGACGATCCCGATGATCTCGCCCCGGCGCATCTCCAGCCTCTCCACGCGGTCGGGCTTTCTGTCCTTGTCGAGGCCGCCGAGGATGGTGAGGCTGCAGGCCCGGTCGAAGGTCATCGGGGGCCCCTCCTTCCCAGGATCTCTTCGATCTCGGCTAGAAGGCCGTATTCGGATGCGGATGTGTGGGGCGAGGGCTCGGCCTCGATATCGGATCTGAGCATGAACATATCGAGCTCCTCCTTAGCCCGGGAGACTCCGCCCCCGGTGATGTTGAGGAGGATGAGGTCTTTCTTTTCAACTGACCCGGAGGCTGCGGCCCTCTGGAGGGCGGCGACGGCGACGGCCGCCGCCGGCAGGATGTCGATCTCCTCCGCCTCCTCGAAGAGCTGGTGGGCGACGGAAGCCTCCCCGTTGGATATGGAGCAGACGGTGCCAGCCGTCTCCTCCAGGGCGTCTCTGACCCCGCCGGGGACGGCGTAAGGGGGCTTTCGGTTGTATAGGACTTCGTCGTACATCCCGCCGGGGCAGGGGCCCTGGGGCGCTGCCGAGCCGGTCCAGGCGGCGTAGAGGGGGGCGCAGGGGGAGTTCTGGGCGATGTGGAGCCGAGGGAGGGAGGAGCCGAAGCGGCCGTCCCCGATCAGCCGCAAGGACGCCTCCCAGGCGGCGATCCCCCCGGTGCCGGACCCGACGGCCTGGAAGTAGTGGTCCGGGAGGAGACCCATGGCGAGGGCGGCGTCGAGGACGACGACCCCCATCCCGTCCCTCCGGGCGACGTTCCTCGCCCCCCCCTCGCCGACGAACCCCGCCCCTCCGGCCAGCCTCCCGGCGAGGTCGATCGCCTCGGTGTAGTCCCCCGTCACCGATACGACGCATATCGACTCCGAAGGAGGGACCGTCGTCCAGAGGCGGCTCTTCCCCGAGGAGGGGACGACGAGGACGAGGGGGACGCCGGCCGCCGAGGCGGCCTGGGCGAAGGCCCGGGCGGTGTTCCCCGCCGAGGCGACGACCAAGGCCTGACCGTCTTTTCGCTCCATCAGCCTCTCTACCGTCGGCGGAGCTTCCAGGTCCTTGAAGCTGCAGGTGGCCATCCTCGCCCCCCGCTCGGGCCAGTAGCCGCTGAAGCTTATGTAGAGGCGCGAGAGGCCGAGCTCCCGGGCGAGGCCCTCGCTCCTGAAGGTGACGGGCTTCTCCCCCACCCCCCGGAGGGGCTCCTTTACGGGGAGCCAATCGAAGAACTTCCAGAGGCCGGGTAGGTCGTCTCGGAGGGTTAGCCTTTTTGTAAGATACTCGGTCCTGAGGAGGGAGTCGTCATTTTGACAGGCGAGAGCGTGGGGAGGCTGCGCATAACCGCAGACCAGGCACCTCACCAGATATTCGCCCATGAGAGGATCAGGGGCGATTTTGGGATATAACTTTTTCTGTTTTGTCCAATAATTGAGCACAATTGAGAAATAATAACTGCTTCCGATGTACAAAAAGACTAAATATTTCTGGTGACAGGAACCTCATCTCGGGATATATGGAGCAGAGAATTGCAAAAAGGAAGGCCAAGCGCCCGGTTAGGGCGCAAGGCAAGATTCGGTACCGGTGCATTCTGTGCATGTAAACTGCTCGCAGGTTAGGTCGTCGGGCTCGTATCCATAATGCAAAAGATCCCAGTTAGGTGGGCTCCAGATCGAGCAGGAAGTTTTGCCGCAATCCTCCAGATCACCGACGTCGACAACGCAAACGGCGTCAACTGGCTGGACGACGGGACCATCAACGGATCGCGGATCGACCTCGACGGCATTAAAGTAGCGACCTGCTGCTGACGCATGAACAGAGAACTCTATCGCCACCATCTTGAAGGGTTCGATCTCGATCAGGTTCCAGAGGCAGCGTACCGAATTTTCTGTAATTTTCGGACGCCCTGTGATCCCACATCTCAATCAGCTTCTATGGATAAATACCTTTTAGTTGTCATCCACTCTTCATTGATGTCTATCAGAAT
>Ga0334890_1002237_pt1 | contig 22884 bp, 22 predicted proteins | sample GraSluR1_MG_3_FD_207220 | JGI IMG/M metagenome (GOLD analysis project Ga0334890, IMG submission 207220) | Sludge microbial communities from methane-producing bioreactor in Wageningen University, Netherlands - Granular Sludge_31_08-R1 | ecosystem: Engineered > Bioreactor > Anaerobic >... | reverse complement strand
CCTGATGATCTCCTCCGACCTCCCCGAAGTGCTGGGAATGAGCGACGCCGTCCTCGTCTTCCGCGACGGCCGCTGCGTCGCCCGCTTCCCGCGCGGAGAGGGCGCGCAGGGAACCCTCGGAGAGCGCGTCATGACCGCCGCGACTGGAGGAATCGCCAATGCCTGAGAAAACACCGTCGTTCCTTGCAACGCTGCGCGACAAAGGCTGGGGAAGCGTCCTGCTGCTCTTCGCCGTCGTGGGCCTCTTAGCCGCCTTCCACCCCGGAGTGCTCCACCGGCAGAACATGGCCAACGTCCTTGCGCAGTCCGCCATCGTCGGCGTCTGCGCCGTCGGCATGACCTTCGTGCTGCTCTCGGGCGGCATCGACCTCTCCGTCGGCAGCGTCCTCGCCCTCGCCGGAGCCGTCGGCGCATGGACGTGCAAGGAGTTCGGCCTTCCCGTCCCGCTCGCGTGGGCCGTCGCCGTGCTCACGGGAACCGTCTGCGGCCTCGCATCCGGTTCGCTCGTCGCCTTCGGGCGCGTCCCCCCCTTCATGGCCACCCTCGCCATGCTCGCGGCGGCGCGCGGCGGCACGCTGCTCCTGACGCAGGGGTACCCCGTCTCGGGACTGCCTCCGGCGTTCTACACCCCAGGATGGGCCTCGGTCGGGCCGTTCCCCGTTTCAGGACTCGTCTTCTTCGGCCTCGCCCTCGCCGCGTGGGTGCTGCTGCAGCGCACCCCCTTCGGAACGCACCTCCGCGCCTTCGGCGACAACCCCGAGACGGCGCGCCTCGCCGGGCTCTCCGCCCCTCGGCTCACCCTCTCCGTCTACGCTCTCTCCGGCTCTCTCGCCGGACTGGCGGGAGTCCTCATGGTCGGACGCCTCTGGAGCGCCCAGCCCAACGTCGGCATGGGACTCGAACTCGACGTCATCGCAGCGGTCGTCCTCGGCGGAGCCAGCCTCTTCGGCGGCGTGGGCGGCGTCGGCGGCACCGTCGCGGGCGTCCTCATCATGGGCTTCCTCGACAACGGCCTCCGCCTGCTGGCCATCTCCAGCTACGTGCAGCAGTCGGTGAAGGGCCTCGTCTTCATCGGCGCGGTGCTGTTGGACTTGGCGTTCAAGGGGTACTACAGGAAGGGGAGGGGGCGGGATGCATGAGGGGGACCAGTTGACCCCCTCTTCATAAGAATCCGTAGGCAGTGCGGAAAATGAACTTCTAAAAAGGGAAGCCTACCCGATGCGCCGATAAACCGTGCCTTCCCTGGCTCTTCGCAAAAACCGTCTCCAGACCACGGCGTACGATCCCAGCTCGTCGTTTCCGGACTCCACGACGCATTCCAGCGCCTCGGCAGCGCTTCCGTGCGGCTCCTCCAGAATGCGCCGCTTCAGCCGTTCTTTCGAGGCCATGTCGCCGCGGGTGATCACGTCCTCTATACCGGGAGCTGTCACGTCGTCCTCGTCGTCTATATGCCGATGGCGCACTTCATGCTCCTCCTTCCGCTGTATCAAAGAGGATGTCCGATATCCTTTCGCATCGTTCGAGAATGTAGTCCCACGAGTTCCACGGAGGCACAATACCTTTGTACCGGGAAACGTCGGTCTGCTTGATATCGTACGGCCTGGGCGACGCCAGCATCCGGATAAGCTGGAATCGTGTCGTCTCCGAATCCGGCGGTTGAGGGTAGAATGTGTCGAAAGGATCCATTGCTTCGATCAGACGGTGCTCGTCAAGTCCGTCGCACAGGGCGACGAAATCAAGATAGTCTCGCGTCGCGTTGCGGGAAACGATCAGCCACGCCTTGATCCGGCACATCTCGGCCTCGGTGGGAATGCGAATTCCATGCTTCTCCACCGTCTCCAGCGGATGTTCACGAATCAGCTGGCGGATGCCGATGTCGACCCCCTCGAAATTCCCGAGGATCATCACAGGCGGCTTCAGCCTGTTCGTACGCCATCCGGCAAGGCTCTCCAAGCGCTCCAGAACAGACTGATACCGCTCTTTGAGATCGGTCAACACGCTGTCGGCATCCATGGAATAGCGATGCCCTCTATGAAGAGCGGCAGCGGAGCCGCCGACCAGTACGCACTCCGGAAACAACCCGTATATCCTGCGCTGCGCTTCAATAATCGTCTCCATCATCATTTCAGGCACATCGTTTTGTTCCATCGAACATCTCCCCCGTCTGCATTGTACCGCCGATTAGGAGCGTCGGCAAACTCGAAGTTCATCCCCAAATCCCTTGATTGGCATGCATGAAACATCTAAAATGCATGAAAGGGAGTGGTTATCGTGCCGACACTTCAGGTTCGAGATTTGCCCGAAGATATGTACAACAATTGGTTAATCTGGCGGAAAAAGAGAACCGGAGTCTTACGCAAACTACAATTGTCCTGCTGAAAGAGGGGTTCGAACGGCGCATTGCCGGAGCAGATCGCCGCTGCGATCTGCTCCGGAATTTTTCCGGAATCGGTATCGACACCGCCGCCCTGTCCTATGCGAAAATCCTTCTCCGTGAGGACGGGGACCTTCGATGATCGCTGGTATAGATGCAAACACCGCTGTAGAGATCACCCTCGGAAAATCATCGACAAACCGTTTCCGCAAGGAGATTCTTGAAGCCGCAATCCACAACGGCGCGTTCCGTCTGCAGCTCCACAAGAACCAACACACTACTCATGCGAATGGCCTCTATCGACTGGGTTCTTCTGCCGGAGTTCACCGAGCGGGTTCTACTCGGTCCACTTCTGGTGAAATTAAGAAAAAGCTTACCTCAGCAGCCCGACCTCCTGCATTCTTTTCCTCATGTGTTCCAAAACATCTCCAGTGCTGCTGAGGTTCGGCCGGAACGGCTCTCCCACGTCCAGCCCCATAAGCTTCGCCATATCCTTGGTCGCCACAGGGAAGCTCGCTCTGTCCATGGAGATACGGACGGGATTGAGAGTAAACTGCGCCTCCAAGGCTCCCTTGAGATCCCCTGTAATGTACTTCTCGTAGATCGACGTGACCAGTTCAGGGAACATGTTGGCCATGGTGGCAATGGCGCCGTCCGCTCCATGGACCAGTGCGCCGTAGATCAGAGTGTCCTTGCCTCCGAATACTTTGAAGTCCTTCTCCTTTGTCTTCGTAAGCCTGACGAATTCGCTCGTCAGCGTCATATCACCGCTTGAATCCTTGATCCCCACGATATTCTCCACATCGGCGGCGAGACGGCTCACCAGCAAGGTAGTCATGGAATAGCCAACTCTCCCAGGGTTATTGTACAGCAAGACGGGTATATCGGGAACGGCTTCGGCGATAGTCCGGAAATGCGAGTAAAGCTCATCCTCCGTTGGCTTGACAAACATAGGCTGTAGCACTGAGATGCCGTCCGCGCCGCAATTCCGGGCCATCCGGGCCAGCTCCGAGCATTTTCTTGTCTTGATAGCCCCCATGCCGAAATAGACGGGAACTCGTCCTTTCGTTTCATCGATCATGATCTGAAGCCCGCGTTTCATCTCATCTTCTTCCACCATGTAGAACTCTCCATTGCTTCCGAAGGCCAGGATTCCATGAACTCCCCCCTCTATGACGAAGTTTACCTGGCGCCTCATTCTCTCCTCATCGATGATTTCGTTTTCATCAACTACGGTCACTATTGGGGGAATGATCCCCTTTATAAAATCTGTATTCACGTTTATCAGTCCCTTCAATAAATAGCAGGTGTTTAAAAGATGGCTGCAATATTTTCCTCATGTCGCCATTCAAGTCAATCTCCCTGCAGGTCGCCAAACAAGGAATATATACCCATCCTCGAGCAGCGGCATACGGTGGCATCGCGGAGCAGGGACGCTAGAGCTTCCTGATCGCCTCCTGCATCCTGGAAAGCCCTTTTAGAATTTCTTCCCCTGAAATTGTGTAGGAAATACGAACATGTCCTTCTCCACATTCGCCAAAAGCGCTTCCGGGGACCACTGCCAAATGGGCCTCATGAAGCAGGAAATGGGAAAATTCTATTGAAGAGAGTCCGAATTGATCGATTCTGGGGAATACATAAAAAGCTCCTCGAGGCTTGGGATAAGGAATATTCATTTTATCCAGACATGACATTACCAGCTTTCGCCGTGAATCAAACTCCTTCCGCATTTCTTCAACACACTCTTGAGAAGACCGCAAAGCTGTTTCAGCCGCTTTCTGCACAAAGGTATTGGCGCAAGAAACAACATGTTGATGCATTTTAGTAATTGCTCCCATAGCCCATTCCGAACCTGCTATATATCCAATGCGCCATCCGTCCATGGCGTATGTCTTGGACAAACTACTTACTATAATTGTTCTTTCTTTCATTCCGTCCAAGGCAGCTATATTAAAAAACACAGCATCATCATAAATAAATCTTCCATAAATATTATCAAACACGACAAGCAAATTATGCTTCATACAAAATGCTGCGATTTGGCTAAGTGTTTCTTTTTCATAGATCTGCCCGGTAGGATTATGAGGCGTGGTGAGGATGATCGCTTTCGTTTTGGAGTTCACAGCTTTTTCCAGGGACGCTACGTCAATATTGAAATCGTTTTCCGCGAGGGTCGGTACGGGAATACAGGATGCGCCCGACAGGCTCGACCACCCGTCATAATAAACGTACATGGGATCAGGAACCAAAACTTCGTCTCCAGGGTTCAGCAGCGCCCGGGATACAACATACCCGGCTTCTCCTCCTCCCATGGTGATGACGATTTCCCCAGGAACATACTCCACATTTTCATTTTTCAACAGATATTCACAAACAGCCTCTCTCAGAGTAAGCTCGCCTGCAGTCGAGGAATAGTGAACAAACCCTTTGTCAAGAGCCGTTTTTGCAGCTTCTTTAATATGGAGAGGAGTGTCGAAGTCAGGGCGGCCGATAGTCAGATTGCAAACATCAACTCCCTGACCTGCCATCCTTTGCGCTTCCTCGGCAATCGCCCGTATAGGAGAAGGGCGCAGACTATCGACTAAACTGCACAAAGCCGGTTTCTGGAACATTCCAATCCCTCCGCTTTCAGTGGATTCAGTTTTTGGGCATAATAGTTGCAGACGATTATTCCAATACAGTCGCCACAACTTCGCCCGAATTTGGAGCCTTCAAGAACCTTTCAGCACGTGCGCTCCAAAAAAGCTGCGACCAAATAACAAGACCGGATGCAATCCATGAGAATCGTCTCGTTACCTGGCCGCAGCCGAGTGCACCTACCGGTTGTCGGAGTACAATGCCTACTCTTTTATCTTGAGCCCGCCAGTTCTTTGCATGGAATCCCTATAACCGGAACTCCTCCATCCACAATCATCTTGCCGTCGACCTTGATAGTAGGCTTCCAATACACCATGTCCAAATGGAGAGGCGCAGGGTTTACTCCGCCCTGGCGGGTATTGTCGCCCACTGCGAAATGCCCTGTACCATAGCACCCCTCGTCATAAATGATCTTTCCGATTACAGGCGATTTGGGGTTCAATCCAACGGCGACTTCCGCAATTACAAAAGCATTCGGGTCACAGGCTCCGTCAAGGATTTCCTGAAGTTGTGCAGCCGAACGCCCTCCCTCTATCTTCACAACTCGTCCTTTTTCCACAGTCAGCTTTATCGGAGAGTCGACAAGGCCGATCCCCATTGATGCACTTGCATCGATTACGATAACACCCTCCCCCTGATCTTCAACCGATGCGACATTGGCCTCTATATCCGGAAATCCTGAGCGCATACCGGGTTCATGACAAATCACGGAATTCTTTATTCCAAGCCTTCCTTCGATGGAGGCCCGGAAGTTCGTACCTCCCGGAGAAGTAACCTCGACGACCTTGCCTTCGGTAAAGTAATCTCCGAGTTTTTCCACCACAGGTTTTATTGCAAGAAAATCGGCATCGACACCGTTTTTTATCAGGATCCACTCGTCGCACTCCGTGAGCGAGAAAAGCCTCGACCCCTTGTTGCATGCCTCGAGAGTCGCCTTTGTATGATAGAGAGTTCGTGTTGTAGGCGCGATAATGACGTCGGCTTCCTTCATCGCCGCCGCAACGACAGCCGACGGTTCTCCTCCCACTTCAGGAACGGACATGGTCATGATGTGAGCCTGCGCGCCAAGAGCTCTTCCAGCCGCATAAATAGCATCCGAGATTGAGGAGGGCATAAGGGTATCTGTTACCACAAGAAGCTTCTCTCCTTTTTTAAGCCCGGCGCAGACTGTCAGAAGGGTATGCGCACCTTTTTGCATTTCTCTGTACATCGAACTACCTCCTTTTATTGATTGTTTAATAAGTGCTCTGCCTGACAATTCATCCGTTCATTGTTCAAGCGCCTACGCCAAGATATGCGCTGACCACGTCGGAATGTTGAAGGTCAGAAACCCTGCCGCTCATGGTAATCGCTCCAACATCTAGGAAATAGGCTCTCTGAGCGACTTCAAAGGCCATAACCGCGTTTTGCTCCACCAATAATATCGTTGTTTCTCCTCGTGCTATTTCACGTATTTTTTCATACATATCCTGTATGATTATGGGAGCCAGTCCCATGGAGGGTTCATCCATCATGAGAAGCCTCGGGGACGCCATCAGGGCCCGTCCCACCGCCAACATCTGCTGCTCGCCTCCCGACAGAGTTCCCGCGATCTGCTTGCGCCTCTCGTACAGCTTTGGGAAAAGCGCATAGACTTTTTCATACAGTTCTTTTAATTTCTCTTTCTTGCCCTGTGAAAATGCACCCATTTCAATATTTTCAAAAACAGTCATCTCAGGAAAAATCCTTCTGCCCTGAGGGACATGGATAATACGTTCGCGGACTATCTCCTCCGGTTTCCAGTTCGTTATATTTTTCCCAGCATAGGTGACGGTGCCTGAAGATACCGGAATCAGTCCACTTATGGCCCTCATGAGCGAGGTTTTGCCGGCGCCGTTCGGACCAAGGACAGCTATCACTTCTCCTTCAAAGATTTCCAATGTCACTGATTTCAAGGCATGGCTCTTTCCGTAGAACACATCGACTCCTGATACGCTCAGCAAAGATTCGCTCACTTTATTTCCCCCCGATCACGAAGGACAATTCTGACTGCGTAAGTCTCATTCATCGGCTGAAGCTGCTTGCCCGGTTTGAACAGAGACTGTAACGGGATCACAACCCCCGCTGCCTGCTTCAATCTCTGCACTCGTGACCGGTTTTCCGATATAGGCCGAGATAACCTTTGGATCGCAAATCACGTCCTTGGGCACTCCATCGGCAATTTGTTTTCCGTAATCCAAAACGACAATTCGATCCGAAATATTTGAGACCATTTTAATATCATGCTCAATAAGCATGACAGAGACGCCTGAGCTTACAATTTTTTTTATGATTCTGCTTATCTCCGTCTTTTCCGACTGGTTGAGCCCGGCGGCAGGCTCATCGAGCAGAAGAACCTCCGGCCCCATTGCCAGGCTCCTTGCAATTTCAAGGTATTTCTGAAAACCGTAGGGCAGATTTATACATAATTCATTTTCTATTCCTTTAAATCCTCCTATGAACTCAAGAATCGTCATCGCCTCCGGCTTATTCGTATCCCAAGGAACCAGGAACCCCTTCAATGTTTTCATCAGGTTGTTTTTGAGAAATTTGCGATGCATTGCCACACAAACACTCTCAATGACCGTTAAATTATCGTAAATGCCAAGATTTTGAAAGGTCCTGACCATCCCATTCCGCGCGATCAGGAACGGGGGTTTTTGGGTAATTTCCTTTCCCTTGAGCCATACAGTTCCCGAGGTGGGTTTGTAGATGCCTGAAACAACGTTGAAGAACGTTGTTTTGCCCGCGCCGTTCGGCCCGACAACCGCCAGAAGTTCGCCTTTTTTCAGACCGATCGTGACACTGTCAAGGGCATTCAATCCACCGAAACGCATGGTAATGTCTTGCGTGAAAAGGACATATTTATCGCTCATCTGCTTATCTTCCGATATAGCGGTCGCGGACAAATTTTTCCACCCTCCCTCCAACGCCGATAGGACAGAAAATCACACACAGAAGGACTATAACGGCATAAATAATGACCTGATACTCTCCAAACGCCCGTAAATATTCAAAAGCAAGGGACAAAACGGGAGTCATCATGAGAATGCCGGGAAAACTATGCAAACCTCCAACGACCAGCATCTGGACAAGAGAAAAGGATACAGCCGAAGTAAAAGCATCGGGATGGAGCATTCCGTAATACACTGAATAAAGAACTCCGGTCAAACCGGCCAGAACTGCATTCAAAATGATCGCGACGACCCGCATATGAAACGTGTTTACCCCTACCGCCTCCGAGACTGTTTTGTTGGAGCCCGAAGCCTTGAGAGCAAGACCAAGGTTGGACCGGAAGAGAAAAAGAGAAAAAAGAATGCATGGAACAGTGAAGACAAGAGCGAGAATATAAAAATCCGATGTGGTCGCAAGGCTATAGCCGAAAAAAACAGGTTTCGGGATATCCCGTATTCCCAATCCTCCGCCGGTAAGATCTTGCCAGTTCAGAAGAACTATGCGGACAATCTCGCCGAATCCGACGGTAACCATGGAAAAAAAGATCCCCGACACTTTCATAGTCGGTATGCCGAGAAGCAATCCCGTAAAGACAGCCAAGACGATCACGACCAAAAGAGCGGAAAAAAAGGAATGCCCGGACGTCACCATAATGCTGTAGCTGTATGCGCCAAGAGCCCAGAAAGCAGCCTGCGCCAAATTCATCTGCCCCGTCAGCCCCGTCATGATAAATAATCCCGTCACGAGGAGAAGATTCATGAGCGCCATGATACCGACATGAAAAACATACCTGCTGTTTATAAAAAAAGGAGCTATAAGAACAAGCGCAATCAAAGCGGCACAAAAAGCAAACACTTTGTTAAGGCGAAATTGATTGGGTGTTTTCAGCATGATATTTTTCTCTTTTCGTTAAAGTTTTTCGCTGACTTTTTTTGCGAATAAACCGGTCGGCCGAATCAGTAGCACTGCTATCAAAACGACAAATGCGACAGCGTTTCTGTACCCCGACCCGAAAATACTCGCACCCAAACTTTCCAGAACGCCCAGGATCAATCCTCCTATTATGGATCCCGGAATGCTGTATATGCCTCCCAGAACCGCCGCTGAAAACCCCTTAATGCCAAGAATAGGGCCATGGGCAAAGAACGCGAAAATTATGGGCGAAACAAGAACTCCTGCGACAGCGCCCAGAACATACGCCATTACAAAGGTAGTCTGAAGGCTTTTTTTTACATTTACCCCCATAAGAGCGGCCGCTTCTTTATCCTGTGCGACAGCTCGCATTGCTTTGCCAATTTTGGTCTTGAACAGAAAGAGCTGAAGAAAAACAACAATGATTGTTGCAACTCCCAGAATCCACAGATTCAATGAAGAGAAGATTACATCTCCGATGATTATCGGAGTTCTCCCTATGGGCAATGCAAAGTACTGCGGTTCACCTGTCCAGAGAAGTTTAGCAACATTCTCCAGAATTATTCCGACCGCAAGCGTGGCAACCAGAATATTCATTTTTTCATAGTTCACATTTCGCATTTTCAATGCTGTTTTCAACGTAGGCTCATGAACAAGCTTGTGGGAAATAACGGCGATCACTGCCGACACACTGCAGGCAAAAAGGAAGATCAGAATAGTGGCAAGAACGGGATTGGTTCCTCTTGGAATCAGAGTAACCGCCGTAATTCCTAAAAATCCGCTGAACATGACCGCAGGTCCCTGGGCAAAATTGAGAAGCCCCATGGCTTTCCATATCATTGAATAGCCCACGGCTATCAGGGAGTAAATAGCCCCCATCGCCAACCCGCTTATCACATACTGCATAAAAATGGCAAAACTCATTCTTACACCACTCCCCTGAACGGAGTTACGTCGAATTTAGAATCCCCTTATGCTTACCCGCCTTTTCAGAAAAGGCGGTGCTTCATATATCCACCGGCGCAGCGAAAAATTCCCGCGCCGGTGGATATTGATTCTTTTCTTTCGAACCTACTTATTGACTACCACCTGCACCTCATTGGTCCTCCAGACTTCGTCCTCCACTTTGAATATGTAAATCATAAGAGCACCCTGTCCTGTCTCAAGGAAATGATTGTTCTTCTGCCCGAAGGCATCCCACTTCACGTTTTTAAGCTCGGCAACGACTGCGGCCTTGTCGGTTCCGACATTGTTCCATGCTTTTTGCAGAGCGACAACGGTCTGATAGGAATTGGTAGAGTGGTGAGACGGGTCCATGTTGTACCGTTCGCGATAGCGTTTCACGAATTCGACCGCTTCCGGTTCAAGCATCGTAGCAACAAACGGGCCCACTCCGTAAACGCCTTCAGTATCGCCGGGCGCAAGCTCAATGAAGCGAGGCACGGCGATGCCCGTCATTATAATCTCGAAGTCCTCTCCGAGCCCAAGCTGCCGCGCCTGTCTCGTGATAAACGATGCTTCGGGAAGATTTGCGAACAGCCCCATTCCCTCTGCTCCGGCCTGACGAAGCGCCAGAATCTGCGGTGTGAAATCAAGATCCCCGACATTGAACCCCTGGACTGTGACCGGCTCAACTCCATTTTTCTTCAGACCTGCCACAAAGTAGTCCTTGCAACCGATGCCGAAGTCCGAGGTGTCGTGGATTACGCCGATTTTCTTCAGACCGAGCTTCTGGACAAGGAACGTCGAAGCGATATCCGTCGCCATGGAATCGCTCTGATGGAATCTGAAGAAGTACTTGTTGTCCGGGCCTGTCAGCCTGGGGTTTGAACCGGAAGTAGTAATTGTGGGAACTTTTTCCTTTTCCGCGATGTCTTTGCATACAAAGGCGATTGTGCTGTTCGCGCCGCCAATGATCGCATCCACGTTATGCTGCGTGATCAGCCTTATCATGACAGAAGAAGCCTGGGCAGGATTCCCGGCATCGTCTTCTGCAATAACTTGTATCATTCTGCCGTTGACTCCGCCGGACTTGTTGATATCTTCGGCGGCCATCTCGACTCCGTTGCGCATGTGAATCCCATATGGTGCAGCAGCACCGGAAAGAGAGAGGCAAAGCCCAATTTTTATGGGCTCCTGTGCGGCAAATGCAAATCCGGTCCAAAGAAGAGTCAGCGCTAAACCTATCATCAATATATTTCTTTTCATAATTCAACATCCTCCTTTTCTTTGATTATACGCATTTTTACGGAACAGCACTCTTGAACGGTAGGTCTCGCTATTTCAATCCTCCTTTCATCCGGGAACAAAAATTTAGATTTTTCAACAGCCGGTTCTATCCTCCTGCTTCGCCCTTCCCTAATTCAACTCCTTTCTCGAAAGCCTTATAGTTCAGTTCAAGAAATTTAGAATCGATTTCTTCTGCCATAGCTTTTTTCAAGGAGTCATAGCTTACGAAGCTTACTATATCGCTGACAAAACCAAGGACAATCATATTCATAACAGATCTGTTCTTAAAATCATTGATCGCGATTGCATTAAAAGGCGCAGAAAAACAACTGACGGCACTTTTATCTATGGATGGGGCTACAAGCTCGGAATCATATATCAGTGTACCACCCGGCTTTATTTGACTGGCGTATTTGTCGCAGCCGTCCTGAGAAAGCGCGATCAGAATATCGGGAGAGTCTACCAGCGGATAGGTCACTCGCCGGGACGAAATGACGACTTCGGAAGAAACTTCTCCTCCTCGCATATCGGAAGTGTATTTCTCCGTAAGAACTGCAAAAAGACCGTCGAAAACCGAGGCGCTTTTCGCGAGAATTGCAGATGCCAAGAGAACTCCCTGCCCTCCAACACCAATAAATTTAATCTCCTTCTTCACTTCGACAACACCTCCCGGCGAAGCCTTTCCATTTCTGAGGAAAATTCTGGAACACCTGTTTCTCTTATGAATTCCCCGATTATTATTTTTCCCGCAAGCTCTTCCTTTTGCTTGGCCTTGGAGGCTTCAAGAGAAATTGAATTCTCCTTGTATGAAATCATCATGCCAACAGCATCGTTTCTCTGTCCTATAACTTTTCCGTATTGCACAGGGCATTGAGAAATAACCTCGACAAAGGAAAATCCGGAATGCTCGAAAGCGGTGATAAGAGATTTCTCCAGCTGTCTCGCGTGGTAGGTGGTCCACCGCGCTATAAAGGTCGCTCCTGCCGCCTTCATCAATTCGCATAGGTCAAACTGCCTTTCGATGTTTCCATAAGGAGTCGTCGTGGTGACGGAAGAATAAGGAGTGGTAGGGGCAGCCTGCCCTCCGGTCATTCCATATATACTATTGTTCACTGTAATGAGGGTTATATCAATATTTCTCCTCGCCGCATGAATGAAATGGTTGCCGCCGATGGCGCTTGTATCGCCGTCCCCTGCAATTACCACCACACGCTTGTCTGGAATAGCGAGCTTTAGCCCTGTGGCTACGGCTATCGGCCGCCCATGGGTTACATGAAGCACGTCAGTATTGAAAAAAGGACTCGGAATCCAGCCGGAACATCCGATTCCCGAAACAAAAGCATAGTCGTCGATATTTCCGCCTAACCGGTCTATGGCCCTCAGCACGGCATGAGCAATGATCCCGTTTCCGCATCCGGGACAATTTTTATAGTTGATCTTATCTCTGAAGTATCTTGCAAGAGGGTGTTCTATCGAAGTATTCATTAACCAAGAACCTCCCTTATTTTTTCAACGACTTTTTCAGGTTTAATCAAAGTTCCAAGGATCTCCGGAGCAAGGAATTCCACATCCGCGCCAGTTCCAATAGCAGCTTTTACAAAGGGATACATCTGTCCCAGATTATTTTCACAGACGACGATTTTCTTCACACGTTCCGCCAGATCTTGTACGCTTTTTTCAGGGAACGGCCATAAAGTCACGGCACGAAACGATCCCGCCTTCATGCCTTTTTCCCTTGCCCTCTCAACACCTTCGAGAACCGACCTGTAGGTAGAACCGTACGAGAAAAAGACCACTTCGGCGTCATCCGTATAGTCTTCATCGACCAGCACAATGTCTGCTGCATTGGAGGCTATTTTTTCATGGAGCAGCTTAATTTGACTATCCAGCACCGTCGCGGAGGAAACATCCCGGAAGCCATCCTCCAGGTGAGTCGATCCCGTCACGTTTGCCTTAAGCCCTCTCCCGAATACCGGCATCGGAGCGACTGAATCCTTTCCCAGAAATACTTTCTGCCTTTTTCCTTCAAAGGATCCGAGAATTTTTCGATTTTCCACGAAGACTTCATCCGCCGAAGGCACATGTACCTGCTCGGTCATATGGGAAACGAGCCTGTCGGAGAGTACAAACACCGGCGTACGATATTTTTCAGATTTATTGAAAGCCCATACGGTGTGATCGAACATTTCCTGCGGAGAGGATGGAGCTATCGCTATCATAGGGTAGTCGCCATGGGAACCGAACTTCGCCTGCAGCACATCGGCCTGGGAATGAAGGCTTGGACTTCCTGTCGAAGGACCTCCTCGCTGCACATTCACAATCACGCATGGAGTTTCAGTCGCCACGGCAAGCCCTATATTCTCAAGCATGAGACTTATCCCCGGGCCGGATGTGGCAGTCATCGCTTTCATGCCTCCCCATGAAGCCCCAATAACGGCGGATATGGCGGATATCTCATCCTCGGTTTGAATAAAAGCCCCATTCTCCTCCAGGATTCTTTTCGACATATGGGCCATAATCTCACTCGCGGGGGTAATAGGATATCCTGCATAAAATCTGCAGCCGGCAGCAAGAGCACCCTCGGCGCAGGCGATATTCCCCTTTAAAAAGCGCATTGTTCCCCCTCGGCTTTTACTCATCATCACTCACCACCATTGCAAAATCAGGGCAATAAATCACGCAGCTTTTGCACTTTATACATTTTTCCTGCTCGGTCACTTCAGGAAAATGGAAACCTGTCTCATTGAATTTTTTTGAGAACTCGAGTATTTTCACAGGACACAGGGCGATACAAATTCCGCAGCCCTTACAAGCAGATTCATTGACAAATACCATACAACATTCCTCCAAACCATACTGAGAAATCTGACGACAATTTAAGGAGAATTCAGCCTAAAACTCACGATCCTCCCAGAGATTCTTTTAGAATGTTCGGAATATCCGCAAGAGCCTTGGCCACTCTTGCACCGGCTTTCGACAGTATCTTTATTTTTGAATCCACACTGCCCGACCCTTTCCTGATGATTGCCCCGGCATGACCAAGGGTGCGGCCTTCAGGGGCCGATCTGCCGGCAATATAGGCCACAACAGGTTTTTTCATTCTGCCGATGTACTCCGACGCCTGTTCTTCGGCACTCCCCCCTATTTCTCCTACCAGAACGACGGCCTCCGTTCCGGGGTCGTTTTCATATGCTTCCAATATGCTTTCGATTTCCATACCGATCACCGGATCGCCGCCTATACCCAGGAGCGTGCTGATTCCCATTCCTCCGGCAATAACGTATCCGGCGGCCTCGTAGGACAGGGTTCCGCTTCGTGATATGAGCCCTATACGGCCTTCTGAAAAAAGGTTGGCAGGCATGATACCAAGTTTCCCCACGCCGGGAGTTATTATTCCCGGGCAGTTGGGACCAAGAAGGACGGCGCCTTGCTTTCTTGCGGCTCTTTTCATCTCGATTGCATCATGAACAGGTACATGTTCCGGTACAGCGACCACCAGCTCAATCCCCGCGTCGATGGATTCGAGGACAGCATCCTTTGTGTAGGGCGCGGGAGTAAAAAGGACCGCGGCATTCGCACGATGCTCTTCGACAGCCTCTGAAACACAGTCGTATACAGGAAGGCCGTCTATATCGCTTCCCCCTCTTCCCGGCGTCACTCCGGCCACCAGATTGGTGCCGCATGCCCTCATCCACTGCGCCTGAACTCTTCCGATCCTCCCGGTTCCTCCCTGAATAATCGCCCTGGTCGTTTCAGTAAGATAAATACTCATTCCGCCGTCCTGCCTTCCATATTATGAAGAAGCAGATCTACCGCGCTCTCGGTACTTACGGTCTTCACAGTGGGAATCCCCGCTTCTTCGAGAATCGACCATGCAGCCTCCTGCTGATTTCCCAAGAGTTTCACCACAACAGGAATTCTCCTGACATTTTCTTTCAACCCGTCAATCACTCCTTTGGCCGCTTCAACCATGGGGTTTACTCCGCCATAAAGATTGACGAGAATGCCTTTCACCGACGGATTGGAGAGAAGCAGCTTCACGGAGTCCGAGATCAGCTTCGCCGTTATGCCTCCTCCGGTTTCGAGAAAGTTCGCAGCCCTTCTGCCTCTGCTTTCGAGAACATCCATGCTGTTCATGGCGAGCCCTGCGCCGCTTGCAATAATTCCTACGTCCCCCTCCATCTGGACATAGCTGATGCCGATCTCCCCGGCCCTCTCTTCATAAACATTCGCAATCTCCACTGGGAAAGAGGCGAATTCACTGTGCCTGAAAAGAGCGTTATCGTCGATCTCGACCTTGGCGTCGGCTGCAACGACATCTCCATTTTTCGTGACGACAAGAGGATTGATTTCCGCGAGGATCAGGTCTTTCGCCTTGAAACACCGGCAGAGCTTTTCCGCAACAGAAGAAACTTCAGCGAGAATTTGCCCCCGAAGACCCGCTTTTCGAAGAAAGTTTCTCATCTCGTATTCCCGGACGGAGGAAATATCGTCGATATCCCATTGAAGCAGACTGTCGGGATTTTTTTCGGCTATTTCCTCGATGTCCATTCCCCCGACAGCGGAGAAGATGAACGAAATTGCGCCGCTCCCGGTGTTCAGGATAAGGCTCATGTACAGCTCTTTCTCGATTTCCAGAATCTCTTCGAGAAGAAGTTCTTGTACCGTATGGCCCTTGATGTTCATTCCGAGGAGCGCATCTGCAGCCGAGGAGGCATCCGCAGCCGACCGGGCGATCCTGACCCCTCCTGCTTTTCCTCGGCCGCCTGCGTGGATCTGCGCCTTTATAACGACTCCGGAGGGCATTTTTTGAAACACAGCCCCTGCATCCTCTACACTTCTCGCCACTTCTCCAAAGGGAATCCTTATGCCTGCCTCCGAGAAGATCGCTTTACCCTGATATTCAAGCAGATTCATCATCCAACCCCCAGCACAGTTCTCAACTTGCTCTTAAAACGATTTGCACATCAATACCACGCAATCCCTGCTCCGCCTGTACAAATACCTCTCTCATCGTTCCCAAATCTCTTTTTTTTGCAGCGCGCCCTTTCCGTCAAAAACAAATTCCACTTTTTCAGGGCACAGATCTCCATATCCTTTCGATTCCATTGATTCAAGCACTGGGCGGGATACAATCATCTCAGAAAGAGCCAACGTGTTTTTGATATAGACAACTTTGGGCTCCGGAACACTTGGACTGCTGGAAAGCCTCAGCGCAAGAGAAATAGCATCTTCGTCGGTTTCCTGTATCACCGGCATTTTTGCCCTTTCAAGGACATTCGCGGCAATGACGTTCTCATAGGTCGCCTTGAAGTCGATTTTTTCGTAAAAACGACGGGTGATGATATCCGCCAATCCCATGCCCAAAGCATTTCCGTGAGATGCGTCGTGAAGGTCGAGCACAACGATCTGCTTTATTCGCGGTGTTTCGTTTTGATTCATGCAGGACATTGCCACTCTTCCAATAACATTCGTATCCATACCGGTACCGCTGATATTTTTCCCCATCTCCTCGACAATGAGCAGGTCGATGTCATCAAGAGGCAGCGAAGGCAGGAGCGATTTTTCCAACACAAGAAGTTCGGCGTCCGCTCGCTCGATATTTTCCGCATTCGCCACCTTTATTTTCGCAATCTTCTCCGTTGAATTTTCGACTATACCAAGGGCGCCGATTATCGGAGCTTTCGACAAGGCGACCCTCGCGGCGTCGCGTATCACGGGATAGAGTCCATGTTCATGCATGAGGGAGCACCCTCTTTTCTTCCCTAAACCCACCGAGATCATTTTTAAAAGCCCGCTTTCATGGTCGGCTTTGAAACGGGTATGAACCTTCACCCTGTTGACAACAAAAATGGCGTCCGCGTGAAGGGCGATTGCGTCCATAAAGACGGGACAGCCGGAAGCGGTCTTTCCAATTTCAACCACATCCATGCTGGAACGAATAGGAACACACAGGGAATCTTCCGTTATTCCCAGGCTCTCGAGCACTTCAACCTGTCCAGCGGCAGTCGCTCCGCCATGGCTTCCCATGGCCGGGACGATAAACGGACGAGTTCCTATTTCTTTAAAATATTTTATAACTGTGGAAAGGATTTCTGTGATATGAGCAATGCCTCTGCTCCCTGCGGTAATGGCTATTTCAGCTCCCAAAGCCACTGTTGATGCTATATTTTCTCTTTCGAATTGCTGAAGTATTTCCTGCTCTATATTTTCAACAAAGGATTCATCGTACTTCTTCTTGATTCTGAAAAAATCCTTGCCGGACATCCCCGCACCTCCCGATTTAATGGTCGACCTCTGGTTGTCCATCTTGCATTCTTATGCTAGCATAGAGATAATGAGATATCAACTCTTATTAACAGAGACGCACGGTGGATAATGTATACCTTTAGGGGGATTTTTCTTGAACAGCAGCAGAAAAGCACTCATAGAACGTATCATCGAACTGATTAAAACGAACGAAATCGTAACCGAAGGGAAGTTGCCGTCGGAGAGGGATCTGGCCGTCCAGCTCGGAGTCAGCAGAACGATGCTCCGTGAAGCGCTTATTTCTCTTGAAACTCTCGGAGTCATCGAAATGAGGGGAAAAGAAGGCATTGCCCTGATCAATGCAACGTCTGAAGACATTAAACAGATTGTGAGGAGGACCAACGCATGGCCCTTCGAGGAAATTTCGGAAATAATGCAGATCCGGCTTCTGGTCGAACCCAACGTTGTCGCCTTTGCGGCGGCCAACAGAACCGACGAAGACATAAAAAAACTCAAACATTGCCTGGAGGAACTGTTCCGAGCCGATGCAGAGAAAAAGGCGGAAGAAGCGGCGTACTGGAACACCGTTCTGCACGCTGCGATTTTAAAGATAGCCAACAACAATATCCTGTTCTCATTTTATCAGCATATATTTCAAAGAATGCAGGAATCCTGTCGTATGCTCCGAATAGAAATAATGGGGAACACTCCGGAGTTTACAAAAATCATACTCCAACAACATTTCGACATGGTAGAAGCAATTATTAGCCAAGATCAGGAAAAAGGACGCCAAGTCTGCAAGGATCATATTCTTCACACTATCTCGGGACTCAGGCAATCCAGCCAGATCATTGCATTTTCCCGCTTCTTGAGCAATTAGCCCGATGGAAGAGCCATAAGCAGTTTCTCTCTATCAGGCGTTCAAAGGAAGGCATCAAACTCGTGCACAGCGTTCTTTAAAGGCCGTTCCTCCGATGATGGTGTTGCTCTTATTCCAAGGATCGTCAAATCTTCCCTGTCGTCGACATGCCGAAGGTGAAATCAGGTCCATCTGTCGAGTTGAAGAACCTGCACGAGAACCCTGGAATGCGCTTAATCGCGCCGTGATAATCGCCTTTATCGATACAAGCTGCTACAGTTCGATGAGAGAGCGCCGCTATCGAGCATTCGTCTTCGCGTCGAGTTCCCTGAAGAAAAAGAACGTGAGCGGCAGGCAGCACAGGAAGGTCAGCGCGTCGGCAAGCGGCTGCGTAATCTGGACGCCGGTGAGCCCGATAAAACGGGGAAGGGTCAGGATCAGCGGCAGGAAGAAGATGCCCTGCCGGGCGAGCGACAGCACCGTTGCGGTCCACGATTTCCCGATGGACTGGAAGGTCATGTTGCAGACAATACCCAGCGGAATCAGCGGCATGGCGAGGCACATCGCCCGCAGCGCCAGTGCGCCGATCCTCACGACGTCGGGATCGGTTTTGATGAAGAACCTGATCAGAGAAGGAGCCACCGCGAACCCGGCGACCGCGGCGCTCGTCATCAGGACACTCGTGATTTTCAGCGTGAACAGGAACGCCGCCTTCACCCTTTCAAAACGCCCCGCGCCGTAGTTGTACCCTACGACCGGCATGTACCCCTGCCCGATCCCGAGGTTGATCGCAAAGACGAACATGAAGAGCCTGCCGACGATGGACATCGCCGCCACCGCTGCGTCTCCGTACATCGCGGCGCTTAGGTTGAGCGCGATGGTCGCGATGCTGGCGAGCGTCTGCCTGCAGAATGACGGGAGCCCGTTCTTGAGTATCCTGATATAGATCCCCTGATCTTTCGAGATACCCGCCGCTCTCAAACGCGTAATGGTCTTCCCACGGAGAAACCAGGAGAGCAGAATACTGAAGCTGACGCACTGGCTGAGAGCGGTCGCGATCGCCGCCCCGCCGATGCCCCATCCGAAGCCGAAGATAAACAGGGGGTCCAGCGCCAGGTTGAGCAGACCGCCGATGGTCAACCCGACCATGGCGAACTTTGCCTTCCCTTCCGCCCGGAGGATGTTGTTCAGCAGGAAGGAAGAGGCCATGACGGGAGCCGCGTACAGAATATAGCTCGCGTAGTCCCGCGCGTACGGCAGTATCGTCTCCGTCGCTCCGAGAATTCGCATCAGGTCGTCGATAAACAGCAATCCGAATACCGCGAGCAGCGTTCCGAAAGCGACCGCCGCAAAGAAGCCGCTCACGGCGACAGAATTTGCCTCGTCCGTCTTCTGCGCGCCCAGCAGCCGCGAAATCTGTGCGCCCGACCCCATGCCGACCGTGAACCCGACCGCCTGGATGATGGCCATCAGCGAGAAGACGATGCCCACCGCGCCCGAAGCGCTGGTGCCCAGCTTCGAGACGAAGAACGTGTCCCCTATGTTGTATATCGCCGTCACCAGCATGCTGATGATCGTCGGGACCGCCAGCGAAAGCACCAGCCTGCCGACCGGCATGCTCATCATCTTGATATACTGCGCGTTTTCTTTTTCCATTGATCGAGCTCTTCTTCCTTGTGCGACATGCGGAAAACCGGCGCGCGTCCGACATATCGGCACGGTTGACGGAGGAGATAATCCCCTGCCCGTCATTATAGCCGACACCCAATAAGAATCAAGAAACCTTCCAAAAAAGAGATACATACCAACAGCGTCTCAACCCATCAGAATGCGGTTGAGACGCTGTTGGTGAATCCACGGAGCCGTTTAGCCGCTACTTCTTCCTGCCGATAAGCAGAAGAGCCAGGGGCGCCAGAAGCAGCAGCAGCGACGGAGAGAAGGAGCCTCCCGCAGCGCAGCCGCTTCCTCCGTGCGGGTCATCAGGGTCATCCGGATCATCAGGGTCATCCGGATCGGGAGGGGTCTTTCTTTCACCCTCCACGATGAAGGCAGGGTCGACGACCGCTCCGTTTTCCGCTCCGTCAAAGTCGAATCTCCCTCCGTCCGTTGCGGCAAGAGCCAGGCGGCTGTTCGCGTCGACGACTTCGTGCGGGGCGAGTATTCCAGTCAGCTCCTCGCCGCCCGGAATGCTCCGCACCTGCACCACCGCGGCGCAGCCGTCGAGAAGTTCTTCTAACGTGGAGACTCTCTTGAAGGGCTCCGCACTCCCGGAAGAAAGCATTTTCACCACCTGCAGCCGGTCGGATCTCTTGCCGATGAAGCTTTCCGGTATTCGGAAGAAGACGATCGCCGTTCTCGGGGCGGAGGCGGCAAGAGCCGTGCCCTGAGCATCCAGCACGGCACGGAAGATGGCAAGGGGGGAGCCTTCAGCCCCTTCGGGGATGTCGAGGTCGTCGAGAAGCTCTCGAAGGCGTTCCATTCCTTCATCGGTGATGTACACCCGGCCCGTGTCGTCGATGTCGAGCAGTTCGAGAATACCCTCTATCCGGTCCGCGGGAACGCCCGCTTTTCGCAAAACATCCTGCATCGCTTCGCGCTTCTGCCCGGGCGTGGGGTTCGGCGGCAGCGTCACCGTGAGCGGCGTCGCCGTGACGGGGCGAGAACCCTCGGGCAGCGGCGTCTCCGGAGGCACGACGGGCGGGTCTACCGGCTGCACTATGATCGGCGTGGGCGTCGGCGTCGGTTCAGGTGTCGGCGTCGGTGTCGGCGTAGGTTCGGGAGTCGGTGTCGGCGTCGGTTCAGGCGTCGGTTCAGGCGTCGGTGTCGGCGTCGGTGTCGGAGTCGGCGTCGGCGCAGGTGTCGGCGTCGGCGAAGGTGTCGGCGAAGGTGTCGGTGTCGGCGTCGGCGAAGGCGTCGGCGAAGGTGTCGGCGTGGGTGTGGGAACAGGCGTATATACCACCGAAAGTACCGTCATTTTTTTCTCTTCCACCGTCACGGTTGTATTCACCGGTTTCTTCCAGCCGGAGACAGGACTGAAAGAAACCGTATGCGTACCTGTCGGCACGGCTTCCACAGTGTGCCCGCTCGCGTGTTCCCCGGAATCGTTCAGACTCCACCTCGCCCCTGCGGGGCCGTCGATATCGACCTTGACTGAACCGACGTGCCGGACGTATGTGCCGGACGCCGTCGCCGTCGCGTTGCTCGTTACATTCGCTTTGCTGTTTTCGGGCGTGGTCCAGCCCTCGATGTTTTTGAACTCGACAGTGTAGTCGCCGGTCGGGAGATCGGATACCTCAATGCCGGAGTCTTTCCATGTCGTTCCGCCGTCGATGCTCCATTGCGCTCCCGCGCTTCGGGCTTCCTCGGGTTCTATGGTTGTTTTCAGGCTTCCGAGCTCCGCTTCGAAGGCGCCGATGTCGACCGCTCCTCCAACAACAGGCTGAGGTCGGACGACACCGCGCTGGTCGGTCAAAGGGGCGCCTACGGAGGTGCCTTTCCCCAGGGCGGAGCTGCCCGCAAGCAGGGCGTGGGTCATCGTCGGGCCTCCGTTGTCGCGGAGAACAGGGTCGAGTTTGGGGTCGGCGGTGATGTTTCCATTGCTGCCATTTCCGTTCAAGTCTTCTGCATTAACGCAGTTGGTAAAGACATCGCGACCTCTATATACCTGCTCCACAGCTCCCCAGAATATGCAGTTCGTCACATTCGGTTCGGAGGTGTCATGGGAGGTGTACATCCCGTCGCCGCTGTCAGTTGCGTTGTTATCGAAAAAGGTGCAGTTCGTTACCGTCGGACTGGAGTTTGAATTATACATCCCTCCGCCATCATTGCCAGCGCTGTTGTCTGAGAAAGTGCAGTTCGTCACCGCCGGACTGCCGCCTTGGTTGTACACCCCGCCGCCGCTGGCAGTTGCACTGTTACCGAAGAAGGTACAGTTCGTCACCTTCGGACTGCTATTCTTGTTGTACATCCCGCCGCCGAAAACTGCGTTGTTGCCTGAGAAGGTGCAGTTCGTCACCTTCGGGCCATCATCTTGAGAAATTTCTTGAGAAATATACATTCCGCCGCCCCAGTTCCAGGAATCCCCACCGTTCGCGTTCCCTCCGGTGACGGTGAAGCCGTCGAGAACGGCGCTGCTGTTCACACCGATTGCCGTCACCACGTGGTAGCTGTTGTCCGCAACGCTCTCCTCCTCGCCGATGTTCCCGGAAAGAACGGTTTCGTTCGCCGCAATGTCCCGCTGATCCCGCGACGTCTCCCACCCCGCGAAGCCGCCGTAGAGGGCGACGTCGTTTCTCAATTCAAAGGATGTTTTACGTTCGCTTTCCGTCACCTCTCCCGGATCGGCAGGGGCGACAGGCACGTACGTACCGGCCGCCACCCATATTTCGGTACCAGGGCTTGCATCGATCAGCGCTGTCTGAAGGTTCGTATAAGCATCGGTCCACGACGTGCCGTCATTTGCCCCTTCGGCATCCGCATTCACATATTGACGGGGCGTCGGTTCAGGTGTCGGCGTCGGCGTCGGCGTCGGCGTCGGCGTCGGCGTCGGCGTAGGCGTCGGTGTCGGTGTCGGTGTCGGTGTAGGAGTCGGAGTCGGTGTCGGCGTAGGCGTCGGCGTAGGTGTCGTTGTCGGCGTGTACTCACCCCGGAA
>Ga0334890_1002236_pt1 | contig 22910 bp, 21 predicted proteins | sample GraSluR1_MG_3_FD_207220 | JGI IMG/M metagenome (GOLD analysis project Ga0334890, IMG submission 207220) | Sludge microbial communities from methane-producing bioreactor in Wageningen University, Netherlands - Granular Sludge_31_08-R1 | ecosystem: Engineered > Bioreactor > Anaerobic >... | reverse complement strand
GTCTACTCGCCCATCGTCGACGGCAAGGAGATACCCAAAGCTACCGTGGGAGTTATCGATGGAGCTCTCGGCAACGACGAGGAGCTCCACCTTGCCATGGAGATGCGCAAACAGTGCGACATAATCGTGGCATGGGGCGACTGCGCCGTCTTCGGCGGTATAAACTGCATGAGGAACTTCTCCGACAGGCAGTGTGCGCTGAAGGAGGCCTACCAGGATTCGCCCAGCACCGTCAACCCTGAGGGGATCATCCCCCATGACGATATCCCCCAGCTCCTCCCCCAGGCCATCCCGGTGGACCACGAGGTGAAAGTCGACGTTTACGTTCCGGGCTGTCCGCCCGATGCGGATACAATTCTCTGGGTTTTCCAGGAACTTCTCGAGGGGCGGATCCCCAAGGTACCCTCGGAAAAGATGCGCTACGACTAGAGGGGGAAGGAACATGGCTACCGTCAGAAAGATAGAGATCAACCCCATAACCCGTATCGAAGGCCACGGGAAGATAACCGTCCATCTCGACGAGAACGGGAACGTTAACGAAGCCCGTTTCCACGTGACCCAGTTCCGGGGTTTCGAGCACTTCTGCAAGGGGCGCGACTTCCGCGAGATGCCGGTAATTACCCCGAGAATATGCGGAATATGCCCCGTAAGCCACCACCTTGCCTCGGCAAAGGCCTGCGACGCCCTTCTGGGCGTGGAACTTACGCCGACGGCACACAAACTCCGGGAACTGATGCACATGGGGCAGTTCGTCCAGTCCCATGCCCTGAGCTTCTTCCACCTTTCCAGCCCGGACCTTCTCTTCGGGTTCGACGCCGACCCTGCGATCAGGAACGTTGCCGGCGTGATAGAAAAGTACCCCCAGCTGGCCGTAAAGGGAGTTATGCTGAGGAAGTTCGGGCAGGAGATCATCCAGGTCCTCGGCGGCAAGAAGGTCCACCCCTGGCACAGCATCCCGGGGGGCGTCAACAGGTCGCTCAAGTCTGCCGAGGTCGATACGATCCGCGTACAGATACCCGAGATGAAGGCCACGGTGAAGGAAGCCATCGAACTGGTGAAGGGCTACCTCGAGAAGAACGCCGAGAAGGCCGCCTCCTTCGCGACCCTTGAGACGGCCTACATGGGTCTCGTGCAGGACGGATTCCTGGAGATATACGACGGTGACATCCGGTTGAAGGGACCCAGGGGACGAATAATCGACGAGTTCCCCGACTGGGCCTATCTCAATTTCATAGGGGAGCACGTAGAACCCTGGAGCTACCTCAAGTTCCCCTTCTACAGGCCTATGGGATTCCCCCACGGGAGCTACCGTGTGGGGCCCCTCGGGAGGGTCAACGCATGCGATGATATCTCCACCCCCGAAGCGTCGGCCGAACTGGCGGAATTTCGCAAGGGGGCAGAGGACGGCATGGTCCACAAGACCCTCTACTACCACTACGCAAGGCTTATCGAGACCCTCTACGGCGTTGAGAGGATCGAGGAACTCATGGAGGATCCCGAAATAACCGGCAGCGACCTCAGGGTCACCTCAACGGAGCTATACCCTGAGGGCATCGGGGTCATCGAGGCGCCGAGGGGAACGCTGATCCACCACTACCAGATAGACGAGAACGGCGCCCTGACAGGGGTGAACCTTATCGTAGCCACGGGGCACAACAACTACGCCATGAGCAAGGGCGTCGACATGGTCGCCAGAGAGAACATCAAAGGCGGCGAACCCTCGGAGGGCATACTTAACAGCATGGAGCACGTCATCCGCTGCTACGACCCCTGCCTCTCCTGCTCGACCCATGCCGTGGGGAGAATGCCCCTGCACCTGGAGATATTCGGAGCAGACGGGAACCTGAAGGGGGAGGTAAAGAACTGACGGACAGGAGAGCATCGTTCTGTATCTTCGGGTACGGCAACCCCTTCAGGCAGGATGACGGTGTAGGTCACCACCTTGCCCCGCTTCTGGCCGGGGACCTGGAGAAAGCGGGAAAGAGGACCCGCCTCTGGCTCGGACACCAGCTCCTGCCCGAGGCCGCTCTTGGTATAGAGCCGGACGATATCCTGCTCTTCGTGGACGCCTCGCTTGAAGAGTACGACCATGGTTTCGCCCTTGAAAGGGTCCGCCCCGACGGGAGATCGAACAAGGGCTTGAACATCCACTCCTTTGGACCTCAGTGGTTCCTGGCCCTGCTTGGAGACCTGGGCACGGGGTTTGGCGATGCGTGGGCCCTATCGATAACGGGCGGGTCCTTCGATTTCGGCGAAGGCCTCTCCGATGAATGCAGAAGAAGGAGCGAACTGGCAAGAAAGGCTTTCAGGGAAAAGTTCTGCTGATCCACGATGCTCCCCTTTAATTGACAGCCGGACCGACCCATGCGCTGCTAGCGGCTGATGCGGCTAAGATCGGTCCGGCCTTCCTTCAAGAACTCACGGTGGCAAGAAGGCGGTGAATCCCCCTTCAATGACTGGAGACGATCGGGACCACTTGACAGATCCCGTCCCCCACCACGAAAAGCATCAAGGACCATCTGAGAACAGCCTGGTTTTCGTCAGGCACGGAGAACCCGATCTGACCTCCTCCTCAACGGTCTTTCTGGGTCGTGCCGGACCCGGGCTCTCGCCGCGAGGCAGAGCCCAGGCGGATAAGGTGTCCCTCTGGGCACGCTCTTTCTCATGGAGAGGGTGCTTCTGCAGTCCTCTCGTGAGGGCAAGGGAAACGGCAGAGATAATCTGCAGCTCCCTTGATATAAAACCGGTTATCAAAGAGGAGCTGTCAGAGATCGACCTCGGGTACTGGGATGGACGGGAAAAGACAGATATCCCCAGGGAGTATCCCCGATTATGGGAGCAAAGAGAAAAAGATCTTTACTCTTTCAGGTACCCCGGAGGGGAGTCATTTGCCGACCTGGAGGCCAGGGCCGTTCCGCTCCTTCGGTCCCTTGCCGTGAAAGGAGGAAGATGGCTGATAGTATCCCATGCAGGCGTCTTCCGTGTTATGCTTCGAAACCTTTTTGGGATACCCTTCCCAGAGACCTTCCGCTATGACCCCGAATACGGCACAGTATTGCTCCTCGAAAAAGAGGGGGAGACTTTTATGGCAAGAGGCCTCGACGGCTTAAGGATCGCCTGGAGGGGACCGGCATGACCGACGTCGGACTCCGGACAGGTGGCGTTGTGCTGGCTGGAGGGTTTTCGTCGAGAATGGGACGATGCAAGGCCCTTTTGGAGATCGCCGGATCCTCTGCTCTTGATCGGGTTGTATCCTCCATGCGCCATGCCGACGTTGAAGATCTTATAGTCGTTTCCGGCTTCCATCACAAGGAGATCGAAAAGGAAGCAACGGGCTGCGGGGTCCGGACCGTGTTCAACGACCGTTTCGAGGAGGGAATGCTCTCGTCGGTAAAGACCGGAGTAAAGGCTCTTTCAGATGACCTGGATGCCTTTTTCCTTCTTCCCGTCGACATCCCCCTCGTAAGGCCTGCCACCCTCCGGGAGATGAAGAAGTCCTTCTCGAGCAAACCGGGGCTTGAGGCGGTCTTCCCGGCTTTTCTGGGACAGAGGGGGCATCCCCCTCTGATCCGGGGCGATCTGATCCCAGATATCCTGAAATGGGAAGGACCTATGGGATTGCGAGGATTCCTTGAGCAGCACGAAGCGAGCTCCCTGACCCTGGAAACGCCCGACGAGGGAACGGTCACGGAGATGGACACTGTTGAAGAATACCACGAACTGAGATCCCTCGCGATCAGAAGGGATGTTCCCACTGAAAGAGAGTGCCTCGCCTTCTGGGAGATCTTGTCTACCCCGCAGGAGGTTCGTGAACACTCCCGGGTCGTCGGGGAGGTGGCAGTCCGACTGGCACGTCTCGTCAAGGATACCGTCCAGGTGGATCCTGAAGACCTGAAAGCTGCCGCGCTGCTCCACGACATGGCCCGGACTCTTCACCATCATGCCGATGTGGCCGCCGACATGCTGGAACTCTGGGGTTTTGCCGGGACCGCTGATCTTGTCAGGTACCACATGGAACTCCCCGAAGACGAGCCTCTCCTTTCGGGAAGATCCCTGCTCTACCTGGCCGACAAGCTCACCTCCGGCAGCAGGGCGGCAGATCTTCGGGAGAAAAAAAAGCTGATAGAGGAAAAATTCTCCTCCGACCCGGAAGCCCTTGAGGCGGCGCTTCTGAGGCTGCAAAGGGCAGAGATGATAGCAGGTAATTTCGAGAAGGTCTCAGGGAAAGAACTGGAGGCCGCCCTGACGGACCTGGATCGGGAACGGGGAGTCAGTTATTCCAATCCCTTTTTGGCCTCCCGTGAGATAAAGCCCCCACGGCCTCGATCTTGACCGTGATCTTTTCTGGAATACCGGGTATCTTCCCGAGACTCTGCAATACACTCTCCAGGATCCCTTCGCTGTGATCGGTCATGGCCAACGTTAGAACTAGCGCCTCTGGAGCGTCGCCGTCACATTCAAGGGATAGCCGGAAATCATCCACCAAGGGAAGATCCCAAAGAGAATTCTCCACATCATGGAGCCTCAGGGGTACCCCCCCTGCCCCCTTGCGGGGAAGACGTCCAAGGACCTCTATCCTTTTCAGCGGAGAACCGCAACGACATCTCCCCGGAAGGATCCTTCCTTCGTCTCCGGTGCGATATCGGATCAATGGGGAAGATGCACGCCTCAGCATGGTGATCACTATCTCGCCCCACTCTCCTTCGGGGAGGATCTTCCCATTCGGATCCACTACCTCCACGAGTACGTCCATTTCCCTTACGTGACACCCCTCTCTCGTGCGGCACTCGACCGCACAGCCCCACCCCGATTCAGTCAGCCCGTAGTGATCGAAGGAGGCGCACTTCCATCTTCTCTCTATGCGTCTCCGGATCGATGGCGTCGCCATGTCAGCGCTCAGCAGTACGAAATCGGGACGGTGAAGCGTCCTTCCCGCTACTTGGGCAAGCTGTGCCGGAAGCCCGACGATGACCTCCGGTCTATGCTCATCGATCCTCGATGCGGCCTCCAGGGGATCATCGATCAGCCCGAAGACAAGGGTCTCACACCCCATTCGACCCAATGCCGACCTGAGGATCCAGCCAATACTGTGGGGGGAGGATCCCTCCATGAAAACTGCCACAATGCTCCCCCGAGGGGTGAATGTCGACATTCCGTGCAGGAAAAATTCCTCCGTGGCCTTCAAGTCCTCGTCAGCGAAAAACAGCCTCTTTGGCAAGGAGGATGTTCCCGATGTGCCGATAGTGACAACGCGGCGGATCATTGATTGTGAGACAGCCAAGAAACGGGAGGCCTGGTCGGCAAGGTCCGTGGGAAAAGTAAAGGGAAGCTCTGAAAAGGGTACCCTTTCATACCCTCTAAGTCTCTCCATATAGAATGGTGAACGGGACGCTGCGTAAGAGATCAACCGGTCAAGAAGAACAGCCTGGACGTTATCGATCTCCACCCTGCTCCCTATCCGTCCTCTGGTCTTGTCCTTCCTGAGGTGGGGGAATTCCCTTTCAATAAAGCCTGAGATCCAGGGGTCGAGAGGAGTGATGGGAACGCTCATTGTCGCCTATACAGGGACTTCCCGTCGCGGGAGGTCAGGTTCCATGCGCAGAATGGGACAAGCCTTCCATCTGGGGCCGCCACATGGATGCAGCAGAAGCGCAGTCTTTCAAGGTCAAGGTTCTCCGCGTCCTGGAACGCCATGGCGCTGACACTGAAGCTTCCTCTCTGGTGGAGCCGGATAAACCTGTCGAAGACTTCCTCAATTTTTCTCTCCCGCTCACCGGAAAGGTCAGTTACTGCAGCCGGGTTCTCTCGGGTGATATCCGCTCCCCACCTGCGGCTTATGCTCTCGACGGAACTCAGAAAACCCCCGTCAGGAGACCTGTCGCAGCTGCACGGCTCACTTGACACTGGAATTATCCGCTCCGGTCCCTCGACCAGGTAGACCGCCCGGAAGGAGCACATCTCGTGCTCGCATCGTGAAGGCCTGAAATGGGAGACCTTGATCATCCCCCCGGTCTGCTCCTCGAGGTTTCTCATAAGCTTCGGAAGGGTCAGGCGTTTCTCATCTCGCGGAGGCTCGGGATACCGTCCGAAATAGCTCATAGGCTGAAAGTGGACCCCTCTTACCGTTGGGAAGCCTTTGAGACCGAAGCGAACGATATCTCCCATATCATCATCGTTGATCCCGCCGGCTAGCGTCGGCACCAGTACGACCCCCAGCCCGGCCTCTCCGCAGGCGCCGATGGCTTCCCCTTTCAGGGCTCCCAGCGACCTCCCTCTCAAGGCCAGGTGGGTCTGATCTCGGAGGCCGTCAAACTGCAGAAAGACCCATCCCAGGCCTGCCTCCTTCAACCTTTGGGCATATCCGGACTCTTCTGCCAGACGTAGTCCGTTGGTGTTCAGCTGGATTCCAGGAAAATCCAGGCTTGAGGCAAGTCGAAGCAGATCTGGGAGATCTTCTCTCAGGGTCGGCTCGCCCCCCGATATCTGCAGGATCGCCCGGGGGGCTTTCAGTCTGACATCCACCAGGAGGCTGTAGAGAGACCACAGGTCCGGTTCAAAGGATTTTCCCGCATCGGCAAAACATACGGGACATCTCAGCTGACACCTCTCGGTAACCTCGACCAGGACCGCGCAGCTCTTCTGCTTGTGATCCTGGCAGAGCCCGCACCCGCCAGGACAGTTCTCCGGCGGCTCGTCCTCGGGACCCGAAAGGGGGAAGCGCGATGATGTCCAGCTTTCCAGGGAGGGCTCACCCTCCCAGACGAGACACGAAAAACTTCCATGCTCGGGACAGTCCTTCACCAGAAAGACGCTATCTCCCCCGTTTTCAAGGGTTGCTTGAACCTGCCTTAGACAGACGGGACAGACGCTACGGGTACGTCTTAAGGTCTGCATCAGAGAGATGGCCCTTCACGAACATCGTAGCCGTTTCCCTCCAGCAGCTGGATCGTTTTTGCAAGCGTCCCGAGAACCAGGGGAAAGCACTTCTGCATATCAGCACCGGGTTCGCTTCTCAGAATTTCCCCGCAGGTTATCCCTCTTCTTTCTCCGCCCCAGTTCTCCCTGAACCAGCCATGAAGCTCCTCGATCATCATGATCAGTTTCGGGTCCTTTTCTTCCCATTGCGATCCCCTTCCGGCAAATAGCCCCATCAGGCAGCAGGCACCGGTCAATGCTCCGCATGTGCCAAGGTTCGAGTAAGCCCCCCGGCAGAGGCCGTTCATCGCCGCAGTGAGATCCCGGTTATCTCTTCCGGACAGGGTCGTCCCTGCCAGGATCATGATCTGGGAGCAGCAAAATCCGTCCCGTGCCCATTCCATTACTGCCGTTTCCAGGTCTTCCATGGTCGCTCACCTACTGTCCTGTTCTTGTTCTTTTTTCGCCAGCCAGAGGCCATAACCCATACACCGACAGGAAGCCTCTCCTCCCTTCAGAACGCCCGCCCATACGAGCCTGGCGGCACATTCGCGAAGAAGGTCTGAATGGTCTTCGAAGGTAATGATCCGGAACCCTTCTTCAGTGAAGATCTTTTCAATGCCGGCGAGGTCCACGGCCCCTCTTCCGCACCCTTTAGCTCCTTTGCGGCTTCCCCCTATCTCCCTGTCGAAAAGGTCCGTCACTGCAAGAAGCCCTCTCTCCTTCAGCACCCTTGCGAATTCAGCGACCACCTCTCCCGGGTTATCCTGCTGCGAGAGGACACACTCAGCGATAACTCCGTCCAGGCTCTTGTCATGAAAAGGCAAAAACTGCAGTTGGCCTCTGACGACAGGCCCCTTGGAAGCCGCCTCTTTCAGGAAATGGCTGGAAAGGTCAAGCCCTACTGCGTCAAGGCCCGTTTCTCTCAAAAGCCCCAGAGTGAAACCCGGACCACAACCTGCATCGAGAACACGGTCTCCTTCTATAAAGGATGAACAAAGACCTACAAGCCTCCGTGAAAGGCCCTCGCCTCCCGGGTGAAGGCTTTCTCCCATGACGCTTCTCCAGAGAGGGTGCTCGTAGGGGAGCGCCACTATTTATCCTCCAGGATCTTCTCCACCTCGAACATCCTGCCCATGGCAAGGTCTTCCGGAACCAGAATGAACCCGCATTCATTACAGGCAGGCAGTTCGACCTCGAAACGGCTCCCTAGATAGGAGGCTGCCACCTTGCGAGAGACCAGCCTTCCCCCGCATCCGCACCTCCATCCAGCCTCGTCGACAAAGCCGAGATCCGTCCTGTTCCTCATTCCACAAGCTCCAAAGTCATTCGGTGGCTCCATGCATTCACTATCTCAGGAGCTCCATCACCGGGAAGATACTCAACCCAGAATGTTACGTTCCCTATCCTGGAAGAGACCAGGCTGGTCCCCTTTGGCGAGAAGAGAAACCTTCCCTTTGACCGGGCCTCCCAAAGGGTCTGCTTAATGTCGCTCTCCAGGATATGCCTTTCTTCCAGCCTTGCTCTCACAGAGTCCTGGATCGAGATCCTCTGTTCTTCCCAAGGCTCCGGAGGAAGACCTGATGATCCCAGAAGGTTCCATCGGAGGGTCTCCCGGTTCGACCTCCTCTGGGAAAACCCTGTAGTTTTCTCCAGGGGAGATGAAACAAACAGGAGGTCGAGAAGGTGAAAGACTCTTTTCCCGTGACCCGACAGACTTTCCCGGCACATGGAACAGTAGGTAAGAAATTCGTTATCGCTCTCCTTGAGCCTGCGCCTGACCCCTTCCACGGCAAGTCCGGGATCGGACATGTACTGGAGTCCTCCGTAACCGCAGCACCGGGTGGTCTCTCCTCCGAAAGACAGCTCTTCGAAGGGCTGACCTATTTTTTGGAGGATCTCTCTTACTGAGTCCCGCCATCCCTGCTCCCGTCGGGTCGTGCATGGGTCATGTAGTGCAAGAGGGAGATCCACCGGGCGTCCCTCTGGAAGTCCTTTATCGAGAAGCACCTGCCATACAGAGATCCGATCGATGTGAGGAAGATAATTGCGGAACACTTCGTTGCAGGATGGACAAGCCAATATCAAGGGAGGATTTCCTTCCGACCGAAGGACCTGTTCTAACTTCCCGATCAACCCTTCGAGACTTTCCCTCCTCCCTGACCACCATGCAGGAGCACCGCAGCAACCGAGCATTATTCCGAGGTCGCCCTGGAAAACCCCATCGAGGTATTGGTAAAGCTTCTCAGTCTGCTCAAGCATTGTCCCGGCCAACTGGCATCCAGGGAAGAAGAATGCCTTGGTCCGCCTCTTTCCAGCCCGTGATCCGGCAGCCCTGGGAGAGTTGGCATGCTCCATGTCCAGAAGGGCAAACTCGTGGATCGACGGCGGCATAATGCCTTTCTTGACCATCTCTTCCCTTGCGGAACGGCACAGGTCCGCCATCGAGAAATCGTTAGGGCATAAGGTCTCGCAAAGCCCGCAGAGAGCGCAGGAGTTGATCATTCTATTTGCCTGGTGAACTCCCTTTACTATGGAAAAGTTGTTGTAGATCTCACGGGCGTATACTTTCGGATACCCCTTGTACTTTTCAAGGAACGGACATTCACGGACACAGTAGCGGCATTCGCATCGGATGCACCGTTTGGCCTCCTCGACGGGGTCATCCCGGGGTGGGAAATGGGGGACCCCCTCCAGGGGCGTGAAAAGCCTCGTTTCAACTGAGATCTCTCTCCCCCTCTCAGACGTCAACGAAGCTCCCTGGATAAAACGATCGATCGAATTTGCAGCCCTCTTTCCGTCCGCCGATTCCCACACCGGGGAGGCTCTGCCTCCCCGAGGGTATCCTCCTGAAAAGACACCCGAAGATGGCGTTTCATAGGTAAGCGTATCGATGTCTTTTCCCGACACATGGTCAGCCAACTGGGGGTCATCGACCCCGACATAGACCGCAGACCAATTCTGCGACCCCGCTCCTTCGGGGACCTCTCCGAAAAGGCGCTTTGCGCCCATTCTTTCCAGGGTCTGCTGGGCAGCGCCCAGGATCTCCTTGGGAAGGATCTCGTCGGGGATGGAAAGCAGTCGCCCACCTGGGATCTCTCCATCGAAGGCCAGAAAGACATCGTGCCCCTTTTTCAGCAGTTCGAAGGCACAACTCAGCGATGACAGACCTCCACCGAATACGGCCACTCTCTTCCCCGTCAAGGGAAGACGAAGGGGCGTTCCCGCCCCCCTGGACCGCTCCAGACAACTTCTTTCGAGCTTGCCCAGGGCAACGGCACCGCCCCTCTCTGACATAACGCAGGCTTCCTGGCAGGGATGATCGCAGATCCTGCCAAGGATCTCGGGAAGAGGCATGGCTCTCGAAAGGACCTTCCTGGCCTCCTCGAATCGTCCTTCCGCCATGGCAGCGCAGAACGACCGCCCGTCGACCTTCAGGGGGCAGGCCGCCTGGCAGAAAGGCAGTTCTTCCTGGATGCAGCGCTGTTCGTAACTCTTCAGTTCTTCCTTCTCCATGGTAATCTCCGAATGAACAGGTTAAGACCTTGATAGCAGGACCCACGGCCCGCCCCGGCTCCACGACCGGGGCGGGCCAAAGAAATGGACGAGCTAGACCCGTTCCCCTCTGAGACCTGCCAGGATCTTTTCCGGAAGAGCCGGCAGCCGGTGGACTCTGACGCCACAGGCGTTGTAGATGGCATTCCCTATTGCCGCATGAGGGCTGGTGAGGGGAAGTTCGCCCACCCCTGCAGCTCCGAAGGGTCCGAACTCTCTCGGGTAGTTCTCGAAGTAGACTATCTCCATCTTGTCGGTAATATTTTTCGCATAGGGGAACCCGGCACCAACGAGAGTGGAGTGTTTCTTGATATCCTCGAAATCCTCCGACAGAGCCAGTCCGATCCCCTGGGCCATGCCGCCATAGATCTGCCCGTCCGTGACCAGACGGTTGTTGATCTTGCCGATATCGGCCATGAGGGTCATCTTCTCTACCTCAACCTTGCCGGTCTCGGTGTTCACCGAGACCTCTGCCATGAAGACTCCGTACATGTAGACCACAAAGGGCCTCCCCTGACCCTTTTCATCGCAAGCGACACCGGGAACGCTGAACTTGCCCACGTACTTCAATGGTTTGCCTGCGGCCACCGCTTCAGAGTAGTTCATGTACTTCCCATCGGGTTTCTTGAGGGAGGCCACCATTTCGGAACAGGCCACGCGGATGGCGTTCCCTGTCATTACCTGTTGGCGGGAACCACCGGAAGGACCCGAATTGGGCGTCATGGAGGTATCCGGCCAGGTGAAACGGATCCTGTCGGGGGTGATACCGAGGGGCCTGAGAGCTTCATGGGCGGTACCTACCACACCCATATCCGCACCCTGGCCATGATCCTCCCAGGCCGAGACGATCGTGATCGTATCGTCGGGGTTGAGTACGGCCCAGGCCTCGGACCCGTCGGGGCCGTCGAGGCCGCATCCGTAACAGCCCAATGAAATTCCTACACCCTTTTTGATCTTGTCGTTGGACTCTCTCTTCGCCTTTGCTTTGGCCTCTTCGTAACGCGGCTTCAACGCCTCGAGCATCTCGGGGTAGCTGAAGACTTCGGGCTCCTGACCGCTGGGGTTAGTGGCTCCGGGGCGATAACAATTCCGGTAGCGGATCTCCCAGGGGTCAATTCCGATCTTCTCGGCCAGTTCGTCCATCAGCTGTTCCGACGAGAAGAGCGACTGCGGGGAGCCGTAGGCCCTGAAGGCGGAACCCCAGGCGTGGTTTGTACAGACCGTGCGACCCGTCCCTCTGATATTGGGAATATCATACCCTGCTCCCATGAACTGGGCGCCACGAAGGGTGAGAAGGTCTCCGAACTCGGAGTAGGGACCATGGTCCACATTGTAATCCGTCTCCATGGCAAGGAGTTTTCCATCCTTGTCGGCTGCGAACTTTATGTTGACGAAGAAGGGGGAGCGTTTGCCTGTATAGGTCATGTGCTGGAAGTAGTTGTACCTGAGAAAGCACGGTCTTCCCGTCGCAAGGGCTGCGGCTCCTACAAGCGCTTCCATTGTCGGGCTGAATTTGTAGCCGAAGGTCCCTCCCGCGGGGTTCGTGACAAGAGCGATCTTATCAGGCTCCAAACCAAGACCCGGAGCGATCATGAGGAGGTGCAGATGAGCCCCTATCGTCTTGGAGTGGATCTTCAGAACACCCTTCTCATCGATGTAGGCGAAACCTACGTCGGGTTCTATTGTCATGTGGGGCTGTCTCTGCACGTAGAAATCGTCCTCAACCGAGTAGGGCGCCTTCTCAAAGATCGGACCCGTGGGTTCGCCCTTCTCCAGGTTCTGGATATAGTATACGTTGGGCGTCCCCGGATGGATCTCGAGGGCATCTTCTGCCATGGCCGCCGGGGCGCTCATGTAGGAGGGGAGGATCTCCAGGTCTACCTTCACCTTATCCGCAGCGGCGCAGGCGTTGTCATATGTATCAGCACACACTATCGCTATGGCATCTCCGTACTGGAACACCTTCTCGTCGCAGAGTATGGGGCGGTCCCAGCCATCCCCCTTGTTCGAGGGGAAGGTGATAAGACCGGTGATCCGGTTTTTCCCCTTGATATCCTTGTGGGTGACAACCTTGTAGACGCCCGGCATCTTTTCGGCCTCGGAGACGTCAATGCTTTTGATATTGGCGTGGCTGACCGTGGCCTGGACCAGAGCAAGCTGGAGAGCGTCGCCGGGAAGCTTGAGCCCCAGATCGGCGCCGTAATCCAGCGTACCTGTCACCTTTGCCACGGAAGTAGGCCTAGGATAAGTTCCACCCCAGATCTTGCCGTCCTGGGGAAGCTTGTATTCAAGGTCCTCTTCCTTCATTTCCCCTCTCAGGACCTTTGCCGCATCCATCACTGCATCGACTATGGGGATATAGCCTGTACATCGACATGCGTTTTTGTTCTCGTGGAACCATTCCCTTATCTCTTCACGGCCGGGTGAGGGATTTCTGTCCAGGAGGACCTTCGCAGAGACAATGAAACCGGGGGTACAGAATCCGCACTGGACCGCCCCGTGTTTTATAAAGGCTTTCTGTATCGGATGCAGGTTATTCGGTGTGCCGATCCCCTCTATAGTGGTCACCAGGTCACCGTCGTTGATCCTTTCGATCTTGAAAATGCAAGAACGGACCAGTTCGTTGTTCACGATAACGCTGCATGCCCCACAGTGACCGGTACCGCAACCCACTTTGGTCCCGGTCAGACCGAGCTGCTCGCGAAGGACCTTCGCAAGTGTTTCCTTGCCGTTCACTATGATATTGCGTTCCACTCCATTCACGAAGAAACGCTTCTGGATCATTTCCTCAACTCCCTTCATTACTGCGGTCACATCCACTGGGTCCATCCTGCTCTTTGGCTCTTGTGTCACTTGGGAAGGAAAATCCCGCTCCTGCTTGTGAACTGATGGACCGTTTGCCGCCTGCCTCTGTGGCTTTCCGTTCCATCCTTCCTTCAACCTTGAATCAGGATCCCGGAAGAAGATCCTGATCCTGAAAGACATTTCCGCCCGATCCCTTTTGTCCGGATGCCCGACCTTTCCTATCACCTCTTTATCTATCTTTTTGTTGTTTCGATTAAAATTTATTTTCTTGTCAAGAGGCAAAATTGTCAATAGTTTTCTGAAAAATGCAACACTGTTGCATTTCAGCACCTTGGAACACAAAGACCATTAAAGGGAGAATGAAATAAAAAAGCGCTCAGCCCATATTCCTGAAAGGATCGATAACCTTTTTAAAGATGAAAAGGGGACCCCCCAAGAGGGGATCCCCTTTGAACGGACCACCGTGAAAACCTCGTTCGAAGTCAACACCCGGGAGGCGATCGTCTGTCCCTGATGAAACGCTTGTCGGCCTTAATTCCCCTGGCCCTGTCTGAACTGTGCCCCAACCGATCTGAAAGGGAATAGATCTGTGAACTTCCCAGCGGGAGTGGAGATCTGCCGGATCTCAATCCTCGATCCATTCCTCAATATCTTCCTTGATCCCTGCCACCATTATCCTGTCTCCGTCCTGGATCACCGTATCCGCCTTGGGGATGAACCTCTCGCCCGACCTGTTTACGTTCAGCACTACGGCGTTGTAACGGGTCCTGAAATCCAGTTCTGCAAGGGTCTTGCCCTCCATTTCCGGAAGAGGGCTGATCTCGCCCACGTAAAACTGGGAACCCGGCAATTGGGCGAAGTGCGACATCCAGGGATGCATCATGAGTGACGCGAGGCGTTCCCCCATGTCCTTCTCGGGAAACACTACCCGGGTAGCGCCCACGCGGGCAAGAACCCTTGCGTGGATATGGTTCTGCGCCCTCGCTATAACCTCTGGTATCCCAAGGTCCTTCAGGATCGTCGTTGTAAGTATGCTTGCCTCAACATTGCTCCCGATGGCGACCACCGCTATATCGGCCTCCTTGGCACCGATCTTCTGAAGTGCTTCTGCATCGGTAGCATCAGCCTGGACAGATATATCGACAATATCCGCCATCTCTTCAACAAGTGGCCTCGATCGGTCCACCGCGATAACCTGGTTCCCCTTCTCGGCTAGTGATTTGCAGAGCGCCTGTCCGAACCTTCCGAGCCCTACGATAAGGATCACTCTGGAATGGCTGCGTTTTTTGTTATTGTTCTTCATCTTTCTCCCCTCCTAACCTACGGGAACTTCTGAAACCGGGTAGGATACCCTCTCTCCGGTTTGGCGTTTCAAAAGGCTGTAAAGGAACGTAACTATACCTACTCGACCCCAGAACATCATCAGGACAAGCACGATCTTGCCGGCATCGCTCAATTCCGGGGTGATCCCAAGCGACAACCCCACCGTCCCGAGAGCCGAGGCAACCTCAAAAAGAAGCGCCCTGAATGGGAACGGCTCGATCAGGACCAGTAACCCGATACCCACGAGTAGCGTTCCCAGGTAAAGGACAACGACCGTTACCGACCTCTGCAGGACACTAAAAGGCAGCTTCCTGTTCCATAAATGGATCTCGTGCCGCCCCTTCAGGAAATTCCAGGTGGAAACCAGCAAGATCGCAAGAGTTGTCGTCTTGATCCCCCCCCCTGTAGAACCGGGCGAGGCTCCTATGAGCATAAGCAAAACAAGCACGAAAACACCCGCAGAAGAGAAGTTCACAGGGGCAACGGTATCGAAGCCAGCCGTTCTGGGTGTAATGCTTGAAAAGACCCCGTTCCAGACCTTCCATCCTGCCTGAAGATCTCCAAATGCATTTCCCCACTCCGTCAATACCAGGACCACAGACCCCAAGATAACCAGGAAGACGGTCGTGACAAGGACAAGCTTCGTCTGAAGGGAGATCCTCCTCGCCCGCAGGAACATCTCTCTCAATTCAGCCAGGACCACGAAACCCAACCCACCGATAACCACAAGAACCATAACTGTTCCTGGTACGAGTATGGTCCTGGAGAAGCTTTCGAGATTATCCGGGAACAGCGAGAACCCCGCGTTACAGAAGGCGCTTATGCTATGGAAGACAGCACTGTAGAGGGACCTCCCATGGCCCATTCCTGACTTCAGGAATCCGAAGTAAAGGGGGATTATGCCGATACCTTCGATAACAAAGGTAAGAAGGAGGATCCGCACCAGAAGCCTGATAACACCGGAGGGGGAATCCAGACCGAATCCGCCTGCAAAGAACATACGCTGACGGATGCCGATCCTCTCTTTCATAAGGAGGAAAAAGGCAGTGGTGGCGGTCATTACGCCCAAACCGCCCAGCTGGATCAAAAACAGCACAACGCCCTGGGATGCCAATGAAAGGTCTTTCCCCGTGTCCACAACTATTAGCCCCGTCACGCATACCGATGAAGTGGCGGTGAAAAGAGCATCGATCCACCCAAGGGGCCGGGTCCCGGCGTTAAATAACATAATAAGAAGGGTCCCCGACGCAATAAGTGAAAGGAACCCTAACACTATCTTTTTTTCTATGGGAAGTGAGGTAAATGTCCTGGTTCTGATTAGGCAACAACCTCCCCGGAACGATCTATGCCGGAAAGATTATCCTCTACCACGGTAGAATTGTCATGCCGGTTCGTGGAGGTCTGATTCGCTTCACCTCTATCTTTCTTCTTCCAGCCACCTTTGGGCATCGCTTTCCCGGGACCGGTCATCACCGTCCAGGACACGAATACCCTCCTTGAAGTCAATGATCCGGGAATTGTCAGGAAAGGATATCAGCAATTCGCCTTTCTCATCAAAAGAAAAAGTGCATCTCGCTCTTTTAAGATCCCCCAGAGCGATCAGCACGGTCCCTCAATCCCTTTCCCAGAACGGAACATCATCATCCAGGATCCCTGATCCACAGTCCAGCTCTTTGACCGTCGGGAAGTCATCCACGTGATCTGTTTCAAGTAACTCCAGGGCCTTTTCAAGGGATCCCCTGATGATATCCGACTGCCACAAGGGCCCCCCTTCGAGTTCGGCCATCCTGATCTGTTCACGGATCTTTCTTGCTTTTCCAGACCTCGCGAGCGGATTGGCACGCAAGCAGCAGAGCCTCTCCGGGGCCAGGGAATCACCGCAGTCGCTCAGAAGGAAACAGGCATCAATTATCTCCCCGGGAAGGCCCTCTCTTCTGAGGTCCAAAAGGTTTACTTCCTTGCGGTCAAGGTATTTCGCAACAAGTTCGATATCGGCGATCGTATCCCCGGACCCTGACTTCAGGTTATCCAGCGCGGACCGGTAGTCGCGAATATTCATAGCTCCCCTCCACACAGGAAGATCATACTTTAACACCTAACGCAAGTTAGCAGAAAGTGTGTAAAGACTTCGGAAAGAAATGGGTCCGGAGTCTAAATTTTTCGTAAAGATGCTATCAAACGGTGAGGCGAAAACCTATTCCCGGTTCGGTGTGGATGTAGGACGGGAGGGAGGGGTCTGGTTCTATCTTTTTCCTGAGGTTGCTGACGTGGACCCTGATAAGCTGGGGGTCTTTCTCCTCATCGCCCCCCCAGATCTTCCCCGCAAGCATGCGGTAGGTCACCACGCAATTGATGTTCTGCCCCAGCATTGCAAGGATCTCGAACTCCGTCCTGGTAAGGGATATTTCCTGGCCCTTCAAAAAAACCTGCCTGCGGGCAAGGTTGACCACCAGGTCTCCTGCCTGGATCTCGGGAGGTTGGCAGACTCTTGATTCGGCCCTCCTCAGGAGGGACCTTATACGGGCAAGCAGTTCCCCTGCGGAAAAAGGTTTGGTCAGATAATCGTCGGCACCCATGTCAAGAGCCTTGACCTTGTCGGCTTCGTTGGCCCTCACCGACAGTATGAGTATGGGAGCAGCCATCCAGGTACGGAGCTCACGGCAAACATCTATCCCGTCCATGTCGGGCAGTGACAGGTCGAGTATTACAAGTTCGGGGTTGGTCTCTATCGCAGCGTTGATCCCCTCGGAGGCTGTCGAAGCAAGGCTCACCTCGTACTTCCTCACGGAGAGGATGGACCTGAGGGCCCTCCTGATGGATTCTTCGTCATCAATTACGAGGATCCTTGAATCTCTCTCCGGGATGCCCAAAGTTCCCTCATTCCCCCGTTTCTTTCACATGTTCAGGCGGGAGGAGGACATTGAACCTTGTCCCCCTTGGCTGGTTGTCCTCTATCCTTATCGTCCCGTTGTGGACCCTGGCGATCTCCCATGCTATGGTAAGACCCAGACCGGTCCCTCCGGGCGAAATTCCGGAATGGCTCCCACGGTAGAATTTATTGAAAACCTTCGCCTTTTCCTCCCCGGGTATCCCCGGACCTTCATCGGATATCCAGGTCTCCAGTCCGGAGTGTGTCCTTTTGAAACCCACAACGACGGGGCTTTCAGGGGGGCTGTACGTCAGGGCATTTTCCAGGATATGCATCAGCAGCCTCCCCCACTGCTGGAAATCCACGTTGACGAGAGGGAGGTTGTCGGGAATATCGACCTTCACCCTCTCCCTTTCGGAAGGATCCAGCCTGAAGAGCACATTTGCCAGTATCTCTCCGGGCTCCACCCATTGCAGGTCCGGTTTCCATGTCTCGGCGGCAAGCCTGGACAGATCCAGCAGGGAACCGATCGAATGATTCAGCCTGTCAAGGTCCTTTTTGACCGATCCCAGTTCTTCCCTGATGCGGGGCGGGTCCCAGGGCTGGTCTCCCTCCAGAAGTCCCGAGATGGTTGCCGTAAGCGAAGAGAGCGGTGTCTTCAACTCGTGAGAGACCGAAGAGAAGATCGCCGACTTGAGTTTGTCGCCTTCCTTCAGGGTCTCTGCCTGCCGGGCAGATTCCTCCAGGCGGCTGCGCTCGAGGAAAGTGCCTGCCATGCCGGCTGCTGCGCTGAGAAGCTGGATCTCGCTGTCGCTGTAGGGAACCTGGTTAAGGCGCTCCCCTACGTGCAGGACCCCTTCGATCCTTGAGGAGGACCGGGCCGCAATGAAAAGGTCTTTCCTTTTGACCGAAGGAAAGACTTTGTGATGAGGTACTGCATTCTCCCTTGCGGAAGATCTGCCGCCCTTCCGTTGTTCCGCGGTCCACGGGACCACCGACGTTCCACTCCCGATCACCCAGTCCAGGAAATCACCCTCAAGGGGATCGACTTCCAGCTCCGCCTTCGCCCCGTGAAGAAGCACCCTGCCCTTTTCATTCTCCACCTGGTGAAATCTGATGAACCGTGGGGAAAAGACCCTGTCGATCTCTGTGCAAAGCGCTTCGGCCATCTCAAAGGGACCCTGTATTGCCAAAAGGCGCCCCGTCAATCTGTTCAGGAGCCCCATCTCCCTCTCCTGGGCAACGGCCAGGGCCTCCCTCTCCCTGAGGCGTCCGGAAATAAGGCTGATAAGCACCCCCACCACCAGAAAAACTCCCAGGGAGATCCAGTCCTTCGGGTCATCAACATGGAATGTCCTGTATGGGGGCAGAAAAAAGACGTTCCAGGAGAGGAAAGCCGCAACGGCAGCCACGAGCGAGGGTCTTGACCCAGCCATGGAAGCTACGACGGATATGACGAGAAGGTATAGTAGGGCCCAGTGACCCTTTCCCAGTAGTTCCCTTCCAGGGAGGAACAGCAGGGTTGCGATCCCGACAAGTCCCGGAGCGAAGATGAAAGGGTGTTTCTCGGCCAAGCTACGGATCGATCTGATCATGCACCCTCCCTCGAGGGAAAGATGGATCTCCCCCTCACGGGATCATGATATCACTCGTCAATCGGAGCATGAAGAGGTCAGGGCAACCGTATCCTGATCCTCAAGGATCCTGGCGCATCTCTTGCCCGGGTGGGGGGAACGGTTTATTGTATTCTGGTATGATCCATTGGCATATCGATCGAACCAGCATCTCTATATCCTCGGGGAGGGTTTCAAATGGCAAAAGTACCTTTCTGCACCTGTGTCGACCTGGAATGTCCGGCTCACCCCTCGAACCACGACAAGGGTTGTACGCCATGCATCGCGAAAAACCTTGACGAAGAGTCCATTCCCGTCTGCTTCTATCGCAAGATGGAACCTGACATGGACCGCGATCAGGACTACTCTTTCAAGGGGTTCGCAAGGTTTGTGGAGGACCGGAAGGGGAAGTAACAGGGAACCTGGCAATATCTGCGGGAGCGTCAATATCTTCGTAAACAGGGGATCCCCGATCTATCGGGGATCCCCTGTGCATTTTCCACCCGGTGCCTGAAGGAAGGAAGAGCGGATATCTACAGATCTTCTGCCCCTTACGGTTACAATAAGGGATATTCAATCGATCATTCGATCTCTTCCCTGGGCCAGTTTTGTACAGAACAGGAACCCACCATAAATGAAAAGTGCGGATGGAAGCCATTTGCGGAAGGGACAGGTCCGAAACAGGATTGAACGAGCTTACCCCGATATCCTGGGCAAACCTGGCCCCGCATGCGGATCTGACCCCGGCCCATACGGACAGTTTAATGGCGATATCCCTGGGGAAGTCCCCCATTTCCTGGAGCTGCTTCACCATTGCCATTACGCCCCAGTCCACGAGCATGAAACCCCTGAATCCCATTTCATACATTTCAAGCATGTCGGCAAGGACCTTCCGGACCTCGTCGGACCCTCGATGGTTCAATCCTCCGCATCTCTGACCGTCGGAGGTAATGAATTGCCGTCCGGTATCCCAGGCGTTCCTTGGACCGGGAACGGCGATGACCTCCATTTTGTCCTCCGCCGCCATCTGGGCAAAATCCTTCAACTCGGCCCTGTCGAAAAGGGTGCCGCCCTGGCAGAACGAGATCAGGCGATGAACGGGCACGCCCCGCTTATGCCGTTCATCAATAAGCGCTTCCAGCACCCTGGGACCTTCGACCCCTGACATTTCGGCGGCAAAGTAGCCACTGTCCCCGGTTCATATTTCGGAGAGAACGGGGAAGGCCATCTGCGCCTGAGCTTCGCCGCCTCCGACGATGATCTTGCGGAAGCCATCCGCCGGTTCAGAAAATACGTTCTGGAGAACTATTAGGGTCTTCGAAATGCATTTGATGGCTGGAATAACTCCTGGCCCTGTTTTGTTGAGCCTGACATGATAGATCGCATACCCTTGTTGTGAAATATAAAGCAAGCATTTCGTCAAGTGATTTTACAAAATGACTATCATTCTGTAAAATCATTGTACAGAATGTCGATAATGGGGGTATGGCCCGATGGCATCGATAACAGACCTCATGGAACTGGATCGACTGGCAAAAGCCGAGGGTGCCAGGTACGAAAAACACAGGCCCCTGCTTCAGGAACTTCTCGAGTCAGGCGGCAGGCATTTTATCGGCATAGCAGGGCCAAGGGGAGCCGGGAAAACCGTTCTGCTGCGCCAGTTCGCCCACAGGAACGAAAACTCTTTCTACCTGTCCCTTGATACATATAAAGACGGCGACCTCTTTGAACTGGCGAAAAAGCTGAACATGGACCTCGGTTTCACACATCTCTTGCTGGACGAAGTTCACTTCTGCAGCGAGTATGACCAACTGCTCAAGAAGATCTACGATTTCCTGGAAGTCAAGGTCATTTTCACCAGTTCCGTCTCGCTTTCAATTTTCAGGTCGTCATACGATCTGTCCAGAAGGGTACAGATCAAAAACCTGTATCCCTTTTCATTCCGGGAATACATTTTTTTCAAAACAGGAGACCATCTCCCGGGCCTGTCGATCCAGGATATTGCAAGCAAACAGGGACTCTCCGTCCCGCTCAGGTACTCGTATCTCTTTGAAAGCTACCTCAAAGGCGGCGTGCTTCCCTTTTCCATCGATGAGCCGGAACCCCTTCCACTTCTGAAGAACATCGTAAAAAAAGTCATATCCGGAGATATACCCGGGATAGCCCGGATCAAAGTGAACGAGATCGATCTCCTTGACAAAACCCTCGGTTTCATAGGCCGTTCTGAAGTGGACGGGATAAACTATTCGAGCATTTCGCATAATGTGGGAATAACCAAATACAAGGCAGCCCAGTACATGGAGCTTCTGGAAAAGGCCTTTATTGTCCACCAGGTCTTTCCTGAAGGGACCAACGTGCTCAAGGAACCCAAGATATTGATGGCCCTTCCCTATCGCCTCTTGTACAGGGAAATGGAAGATTGCATCGGCCCCCTGAGGGAGGATTTTTTTGCCGGGGCGATGAAGGCTGCGGGGATCCCGTTCAACTACCTCAAGACCAACCGTGGCGCCAAGACGCCTGATTACCTTATCCCGACCGAAGAAGGAGACCTGATCATCGAAATAGGCGGCAAGGGTAAAGGCCACAGCCAGTTCAAGGGGATCAGTGCCTCGGGAAAACTGGTATTCTCCCCGTCGGCCAACCTTGAAGGCATGAGCAGGCCCCTGGAGAGTTTGGGTTTCCTGTAAAACAAAGGGCTCCGGCATAAAGCCGGAGCCCCGTCGATTTTAAATTTGGTGCCGGAGGGGGGACTCGAACCCCCACAGGGTTTGACTAAATATGCTTGTTACCTTTATCATCTGTTCGCCCATCTTATAAGGGTTTTTGTTGAGTTGTCGCACACCGATAATGACCCGGATATCAGGGGCATTTAACTTCTAGCAAAAGTTATTTTTGACAAGGGTGATACTATTTATCAAAGATAATCCAGGGAATTAGAACTTTTTTTACAGGCTGCCTTAGGCCGGGTAAGGAATTTTAATGATGGAAGAGCCGTTGTTGCAGAAATATATGAAACCTCTTGTTTCAATAGTGATTCCCGTAAAGGATGAAGAGGAGAACGTGCCGCCCCTTTACGGAGAGATCAACGCTGTCTTCGATTCCGGTCCGTGGCAATGGGAGTGCATATGGGTCGATGACGGATCGACCGATGGGACCTTATCCTGTATCGAAGAACTCCACAGCAAGGACCCCCGGCACCGCTACATTTCTTTCTCGAGAAATGAGGGACAGTCCGCAGCTCTATGGGCCGGATTTTCGGAGAGCAAGGGTGATATCATCGCTACTCTCGACGGGGACGGTCAGAACGACCCGGCTGATCTTCCAATGCTGATAGCAATGATCCAGGAGGGGAAATGCGACATGGCCAACGGTTACAGGATCAAAAGACGGGACGGGCTGGTGCGCAGGATATCCTCAAGGATAGCCAACTCCTTCAGAAACTTCGCTACCGGCAGGACAATCAGGGATGTGGGATGTTCCACCAGGGCCTTTCGCAGGGAATGCGTGGAAAACCTTCCCAATTTCAAGGGAATGCACAGGTTTTTCCCTACTCTTGTGCGGATGAAAGGATTTGTCATAGCGGAATCAAAGGTAAATCACAGGCCCAGATACAGGGGATCAAGCAAGTATTCCATAGGCAACCGCCTATGGGTGGGCCTTTTTGATACCTTCGGAATATTTTGGCTCCAGAAGAGAGCCTTCAGCTATCAAATTGCATGCAGCTCGGAAAGCAGCGACCAGAGAGGTAACTCCAGTGAATAAGGCTCTGCTTATACTGGGTTTCGGAGCCCAGGCCCTGTTCGCTTCGAGATTTATCGTTCAGTGGCTGG
>Ga0334890_1002231_pt1 | contig 22945 bp, 22 predicted proteins | sample GraSluR1_MG_3_FD_207220 | JGI IMG/M metagenome (GOLD analysis project Ga0334890, IMG submission 207220) | Sludge microbial communities from methane-producing bioreactor in Wageningen University, Netherlands - Granular Sludge_31_08-R1 | ecosystem: Engineered > Bioreactor > Anaerobic >... | reverse complement strand
GAGGCTGGATTGGTCACGATCGCCTGGACTCGGCCGAGCAGGCCCGGGCTCTCAACGCCTTCTACGAGAAGCTGCGCATCTACCATAACCTCTTTCAGCCGGTCATGCGGCTGACACACAAGACCTATGACCGTGAGACCCAGCGGGTGCGACGTCACTGGGATAGGCCCCGTACCCCCTTCCAGCGTCTGCTGGCCTCGGGCACGATGAGCGCAGCGGTAGCCGATCAGCTGCAGCGCCTTTACGACCAAACCGATCCACTGACCTTCAGCCAAAAGCTAGAGGAGGACGTCCGCACCTTCTTTGCGCTACCGGGTGCTCAGGCACATCGGAGCGAGGACGTTTTCGCTACGCTACTACCCGATCATCCGTTGTACCCAACCACACTGCGAAAGGAGGAGGCCCTGCTCTCCGGTGACGTTTTCAAATGGTAGAACGAGATGCCCTCGGTGACGTTTTCATTTGACTGGACACGCTGGGAATCGCGGTTGCACTAGGGCACTCGCGATCTGGTTGCGGTACCTCACCGGTGAATCCATCATCACGGTACCGGCTCGGTCTTGGGGGGTTGAGGTGCACCATGACGGATACGGTGCCAGCCGACATTGCGGACCACTTTGGCGATCTCGAAGACCCGCAGCGGCCACAGGGCACACGGCATCGTCTTCTGGATGGCATCGTCATCGCTATCTGCGCTGTGATCTGCGGTGCTGACGGCTGGGAGGATGTGCAAACGCTTGGGGAGGCCAAGGAACGTTGGCTGCAGGGCTTTTGAGAACTGCCCCATGGCATTCCTAGCCACGATACCTTCGGGCGGGTGTTTGGCCCCGACAACCTGATACAGATCGAAGCCTGCTTCCGGTCGTGGATCGCAGCCGTCTCTGTGTGGACCGAGGGACAAGTCGTGGCGTTGGACTGCAAGGCACTGCGCCGTTACCATGACGGGACGCGTGACAAAGCCGCTATCCATATGTTTAGCGCCTGGGCCACCCACTATGGGCTGGTGCTGGACAGGTCAGGGGCGACGACAAGGCCAACGAGACCTCCGCTCTATCCCCTCTTTTGCGCCTGTCATACCTGGAAGGCTGCATCGTAACTATCAACGCCGTCGGCTGTCAGATGGCTATCGCGCAGATCATTCGCAATCAGCAGGCGGGCTATGGGCTGGCCCTCAAGGAGAATCGGGGCAGTCTGTACCAGGATGTGGTCTTGGCCTCTGAAGAGGCCCTATCGACTGACTTTCGAGGTGTGGCCCATGACCAGCGTAAGACGGTCGACATTGGTCACGGGCGTCTGGAGATCCGTCGTTACTGGACCATCGGCGAGGAACAGTATCTGCGCTATTTCAGTCGGGGCGACCAATGGCCTGGGCTTCGTAGCGTTGCCATGGTGGAGACTGAGCGACGGGTAGGCGAAGACGTCAGCCGGGAGCGGCGCTACGATATCTCCAGCCTGGCAGGAGACGCCCAGGCCCTCGCCCAAGCGATCCGCGGCCATTGGGGCACTGCGAACTGCTTGCATTGGGTATTGGACATCGCTTTCCGCGAGGACGACTGTGGGGTGCGTCAGAGTCATGCAGACGAGAATCTCGCGGTGCTGCGACGTATCGCCCTCAATCTGCTTAAACAGTAGAAAACGAGCAAGCGTGGCGTCAAGACCAAGCGCCTCAGGGCGGGCTGCGACTCGGATTACCTCCTCAAAGTCCTCGGAGTCAGAAAGCGATTGCCCTGGCGCTAGACTCAGTTCCCCCCTCACAACGGTGGCCCGCGCCGGAGCTATCGCCGACCTGACCGCAGCAGCGCAGCCAGCTTGGTCTCTGTCTCCGACTAGGCCTCGATGCCCAGATTGAAGAACGCGTTGGGGTTCTCGAATAGCCATGCCCAAGCGATCCCTTTGGCCTCATCCAGACCAAACCACTCGGCATCCACCAGTTGCGACAGCGCGATGGCGATGTTGGCGCGAGCGATGCTGGCATGTGCCCAGGTACGGTCGGCGTTGCCAGCATGGTCGGCGCCGAAGCCGTGCACCTTGGCGTGGGGCACCGCCGAGACGACCTGCTGAAGCATCCGTTGACAGTAGATCGGATCGATGATATGCGCCCAGCAGAAGTCGATCGCCACGTTTGGATGGTTCTTGGCCAAGTAGATCAGGTCGCCGTCGTAAGGCCAGTTGGCATGGAACAGATCAAATCGGACGTCGGAGTGCAGCTCGATCAGACGCGTGAGATGCGCAGCATTGGTCTTTGCGATATCGTTCCGGAAGCCAGCCATGTGCCCGGTGTGTATCTGGACCGGGAGGTCCAGGTCACGGGCCATCCGCATGAAGGCGTGCATGAGATAGTCGTCCAGGGGGCGGATCTGGTCCGGGTAGCTGGCGGAACGGCGGGGGTCCTCAATGAACCAGTTGAAGACAACCTCGGCCTCGGCGCGGTTCGGGTTGCCGTAGGCCAGCGTACGCGTGTAGGCACTCCAGTCTTTGAAGGCCACGACGCCAGCGTCCTTGAGGACGACGAAAGCGCGGCGGCAAGCATCGACGTAATCGTCCAGGGACGTGATGGTCAGGCCTAGGGCTTGCTCGAGCTGCGTCTCGCTGATGGATTGGCGCGAGTGGATGGCATGGAGGGCGGGCAGCGAGACGACCAGTCGTCCGCGCGGACTGAGCTGGAAGGTCCCATTGAGCACACAGAGCAAGGGCGGTGAAACGTTCTCGAGGCGAGCGACGATGCCAGCCTGCTCCAAGATGGCATCGAAAGTCCCGCGGTCCGTCAGATCGAGCAGCCTGCCCTTGATGCGTCGGGCCGCGGCGAGGGTCACCTCCTCCTCACCGTAGAAGTGGGCCATCACCATACGACTAACGCGAGCGTAGCCGGTGTGGCAGGTGCGCTTCCAGACGCGTTCGAACACGGGCCATCGCTCCTCCCAGGACACGCTCCGGTTCTGCATGTACTGAACGTCGTCATCGCCCGAAGCGCTGTGTAGGTCGCATACACAGTAGCTATTGGTGAGCACGTGAAGGGGATCCTCGTACTTGGGGCCGCACTCAGCCGTGTGGTCGTGACAATCTATGATGGGGACATCCTCGATGTAGGCACGTAGAGCGTCGTAGCAGGGGGCGTTGGTACGCATGGGCACTGCTCCTTGTCTTTCTGGCGAAGGGGATCGGTAGATAGCCGTTAGCGCACAAGTCCTATGGCCCGACGCTATGTTAGCCAAGGCGGCTGAGCAGCAACGGGAGACCGTCCAAATACGCCGCAAGACAAAGGCGGGGCATAGCTCTTGGCCCTGGCGTGACCACCTGGCCGATCGCGTCGGCCGCAACTGCCTCGCGGCCTATGGCCGCGGTGAGCCCATGGGCGCCCTGTCTATGCCTCCCACAACGGATGCCTAGAAAGGGCGACACCCTTAATCCCGGTGAGGATCTATGCCTGATGCTCCCGTCGGACGGCAATGCTCCTGAGGTGAAGGCACGACGCGTCGCCGGGTTCGTCCCTGATGGCTCAACGCGACCACCACACAGCACGATGGCATCAGCTGGCTGGGAGAGCTGGACTCGGTGCTAGCTACCTAGTAACCTGAGCTTCAACTCCATGTAGTACATCCAGTTGTCGTACGATACGTCCGGAGGGACGGCGTGATCGAGGGTGGGGATGTAACCACCATCCTCGATCAGAGGGGGTATGATTCGGTATAGCTCCGCTGTGATCGCCTTTCTTCCTCGAGCTAGGGCGCGCTTGTCGATTCCTCCTATGAGGGCCAGATCATGCCCGTACTCTGCTCTCACGGCGAGAGGGTCCATCGTAGTCCGCTCCAGAGGCCAGTGACAAGTGATCCCGGCCTCGATCATCAGTGGGAGCAGAACACTTGAGTTCCCATCACTGTCCAGCAATATGTGTCGCACACCATGGGCACGTAAGAGATCGTTGATCCGGCGGTATCTGGCAAACAGAAACCGGCGGAAGATGGTGGGCCCAATCAGCGGGCCGGCGTTGTAGGCAAAATCCTCAAAGTAGTTGAAGACGTCAACCTCTACTTGGTCTAGCACGGGGTGGATGAGCTCGATGAGATAGTCTGTCAGGTAGTCGAGTATTTCATCGGCAAGAGCCTGATCGTCATAGAAGATTGTGCAGGCAAGCTCTGTCCCCATCAAACGTCTTAGAAAGGAATAAAGACCAAAACAACCATTACGGGTCAAGTAAAGGGGATAGTCGCGCCCCGCTAGACAGCGCTTGAGGTCCTCCCACCACTCGGGGTAGCGGGCCGGAGAGCGCGGGTTGTAGCGGCGTCGGACATCCTGCCAGCTATCGCGATCGACGACCGGGAAGGAGAGGTACTGGTCCATGGACATGCGCATGCCCCCCGACTCTCCCTCCTTGAGTGCACGCGTGATATGCCCGTCGGCGAACCGCATGACGCGGTAGCGCTCGTCTTCTTCTAGCACCTCGACCCTGAAAGGAGGCATCATCTCCGTCACTCTCAGCGGCAGATAACCCACCCGATCGACACCAAAAAACGCGCAGCCCGCCATCAGATCACCGATGTGGACGTCGTCCGGCATGCCCTCGGTGTGCCAACGATCGTAGGTCTGCACCCACAAGGGCAACTCGTGGTTGAAGCCGCGGTCAACAGGGGAAAAGTCTAGCATCCGCAGGAAGCGCTCCCGGTTGTTGATTGCTGACACCTGGATTCCCTCCGTACTTGAGCCTAGCCACGCTGCAAGCGTTGCAGTAGGTACCCCATATACTCACGGTAGTTTGGCCATGAGATATCGGGCGGCACCCCATGGTCCAGCTCGGGAAGGTAGCCGCCATCGGCCACGAGAGGCATCACGCGCTCGACTTCGCTTCGCATCGCCCCTCCCCCTTGGGCAACCGCGCGCTTGTCGATTCCGCCCGCCAGTGCCAGGTCGTGGCCATACTCCCGACGCACCTGAACTACGTCCATGCCCGCCTGTACCTCGAAGGGCCATAGGCCGTTGATTCCACCTTCGAGCCAGACGGGGATCAGCTCACGAATGTCACCGTCGCTGTCGAGCCAGATATGCCGGATCCCACGAGAGCGTAGCCAGTCACACACTCGCCGATAGTGAGGGAGAGCCAGCCGACGGAAAAGGCGAGGATCAACCAGCGAGCCATGGTTGTAGGCCATGTCTTCCCAGAACCAGAAGGTCTCGAAATCGCTGTGGCGTAGAACCTCGTCGGTAACGGTGATGATCGCCTCGGCGCGCTCGGCCATCATCCTCTCGACGAGCCGGGGCTGCTCATAGATTGCGACGCACAACCCCTCGAGACCCATGAGGTTTCGGAGAGCGCCGAAAAAGCCGCCCCAGCGGTTGGCCCAGCAACGGCGGGGTTGCTCCGAGTCTTTCCAGGCGGGAAGCTTTCCCTTCCACTCATCAGAGAAGCGTTCCTCCACATTCAGGCCCAAGCGCTCGCCCGCCAAGCGCGCGAAGTCCGCTTCCGTCTCAACTGGGAAGCGGACGAACTGGGGCATGCTGGCCATGTGGTGACCCTTGAACTCACGCACGACGATGCCCTCGTGATTGACGTATGTGACAGTGCGAACGTCCTCGGCCAGTACTTGGCGCGAGAACTCGGGTGCCGGACCGTAGTTGACGCCCAGATCGATGAGGGTATCGGTTCCGAAGACCTGCTCAAGCGGTCGGCCGTCGTAGCCCTGTTGCCGCCAGAGCTCGATCGTTTCCTCCCACACGTACTCGGCACCAAATCGTACGAACGGAGGGTCGCTGACCATGAAGTCCAGAGTCCGCATGAAGCGCTCTCGGGCTGTATCCATCGTCTTCCTCCTTACTGCAATGCACCCGCTAAGCTCGGGACTCCAACAGCATACAGCTCAGCGGAGGCAAGGTGATGGAGATCCCACCTCCACGGGCAGACCGAGGCGCCGAATGGACGCCGTCTGTGGCCAGGTGCTGCGCGACCTCAGAGCCCAGGCGTCCATCCTCTACCCGCAGTCGGAACTGCCGAGTCGTCCAATTCGCGAGCACGAGACCAAGGCGCCCGTCTGGAGCATCCCACGCGGCGTGGAACACTGCCGGGATACGATGAACATGACCCCCGTATTGCCAACGGATGGTTCTGATCCCATCGAGAGCCGCCGGGGGCTGCATGCGGCCGTATACCAGGAACTCTCTGGCGGGCCCTCGCCGGAGAGCTGTCGCTGCTCGCAGCATCTGTAGAGCATCCTCGTTTGAACCCACCTCGGGCCCCCACGCCGCCCAGTTCTCAGTGTCGCGGTTCAGCAGCTGCCCGTTATCTTTCAGCACGGCCCCAGGAATCTGGCCAATTACCAGGTTGTAGGCATTGCGGATTGGCAGGTGATAGGGCTCGGGGCCTAGACCAAAACCGCCTTGTAGTAGCACGAACTCGTGGTACAGATAGTGGAAGAGGGGGATGAATTCCTGCCCCTGATATGCCGGGTGTCCATGGCCTGGCGGGACGACGCGCGCGTCGCAGATCGGAAAGTAGGGCATAAAGTACTCGTTCGGTGGCCTCTCCACCGAGAAGACGATCTGCCGGACGCCGCCACTCCTTTCTAGTTCCTGCGCAGCCAGTTCCCTGAAGCTGTCAAGCATGAGGTGCATACTGTCTGTCATCCAATGGCCCGGCGTCGACGGGTGGCAATGGTCGCCGGCAAAGCAGGGCAGTGTGCAGCAGCCAACGTTCTGATCTAGGAACTGGATCCAGTCCAGGCCCCAACCCACAAGGGTGCGCACGAATTCGAGGGCGATTTCACGAGTCATGGGCACGCCTAAGCAGCAGGAGTAGCTCGGACGCCAGCTCCAGCCCTCCTCCCACAGGGCGCCATCGTGTGCGCGGCAGACGCATCGTCCTCCATCTCGTTGGGCGAAAAAGTCCTCGCCATCGTAACCACTCCAGTAGTGACCCGTCACCCACCGAGTGCCGTTGCAAAAGGTCCCGACGTGCCAACCTCGCTCCCACGCGAGTTGCACAAACTCGCGCAAGGACTTCTCCCCCCCAACGGGCGGGAAGCAGTCTGGGTAGATCCAAGGCCCCGGCCGCTCCCATGACATGATCACCGGCACCAACGGCGCCCCAGCGCGCTGGGCAACCTCCTCCAGCATGGGGATGGCCTTGGCGTAGGGCAGGAAGGCATGGTTCGGCGTGGTGGGACCGACATCAAGTTCGCCTTGCATGCGCAGGATGATGTGCGGTGGCGAGTCCAGAAGCCAAGAGGGCAGATCGACGCGAGTGTGCAGAGGAGCCTGGGCCCAAGGCTGCTGCAAACTCCATTGGCGATACAGCTCCGCTGCGTCATACCAGTCACCCTGAAAGCTCCCAACGATCACATCATACTCGATGCTGCGCTCGCCACTCACTGGCCAGTCACCAACGTGGGCGAAGCCTAGGCGCAGTCCGGGCTCGTGATGGACGGGGATGATAAGCTTGATCCGTCCGCAGGCATCCAAGCAACTCGCGAAGATTCCCGCACGATCATTGTGGTACGCCAGGAACTGCGCAAAGATGTGTCCGGGATAGTGGTTGTAGTTCCCGTTCTCCGGTCGCATCTGCCAGGTGTGAGGGCAATCGGGAGCGAGTTGGTCGGGGCGAGGTGAGCGTAGCAAGATGCCTGAGTTGATGGGCCAGACCAAAGCCTCGCTGCCAGGCATGCCGCCGAGGTGGTAGGGCAGGACAAGAAACGGGAACTGGACATCAGTGATCCGCATATCGGCCCCGTTACGCAGGCCTAGGGACCAGTGACTGAAGCGATCATCTGCGGCAGCCCGGACAGTCACGGTCACGTCAATCTCGAGCCCTGCCAACCGGCGGAACGTTGCGGTCAGGATGGTCTGCTCACGCAACCACTCCACATCCACCTGAACGTCTTCCGCCTGTTGAGAGGTCAGTTGGCCGAAGCGGTGATCTGCATCAAGGTACTGGACGACGAAGACCGGCGGGCAGACTCCAGAGCATACGAACTCAAGCTCGGTGGCCGCTAGGCCGCGGAAGGAAACCAGCTGGGCTGAGCAGCGGTCAAAGACCAGTACGTCCGTAGCAGTGCGCAACACGATCCCTTCTGGCTTAGGCATACTTTCGCTCCTAAGGACTGAGCTCGATCATGCAGCCGTCCCGTCTTGCTTTCCCCGAATCAGACGAATCGGCAGGAGATCAGATCGCTTCCGAGGCTCATCCATTTCCCCATCCTGTGCTGGCTCTACATAATCACGCTGCTCCCAGAAGCGCCAGGATTACCCTCTCCCGGAACTAACCGGGCACCGCCTTCTGAGAAACGTCAGCGTTCGAGGGGCTCATCCTTCAGAATCCCCTGGATAATCGACCCGAGTTCCTGTGCAGCCGTTGTACACGGCCACTGCCTTGCCGCGACCGCCGAGACATCGACATCATAGTGGACGAAACACTCGACGTTCCGCTGGCTGCGGACGAGCAACTCCCCGTATGGATCCATCAAGTAGCTATCTCCGTAGCCCACACCGTCAACAGATGGCATGCAGGGATCGCGCTCACCGAGAACCACATTGCTTCCCCGAAGGAACCATACGTTGTTCTCGATTGCTCTGGCGGTATGCTGAGCACGAACACTGAGAAAGTGCGGGAGCAGGATTTCCTTGGGAAGGTAGGTGTAGTGGGGGGCAAAGATGATTCTGGCACCTTTCAGTGCAAGGATATGTGAGGGCTCCACGAAACAGCCGTCATTGCACAGAATCACGCCGAACTTCACCTCCTTCCGTTCAAAGACTGGGAAATCCCTTCCAGGTGTATGCCAACTGAACCATGGGATCGCCTTGCTGTAGACTCCCAGTAGTGCGCCGCCTTCGGCAACAAGAGCTGATTGGAAGAGCCTAGATCCTCGGACTTCGCCAAAACCAACGATGAACGTGGTGCTGAACCGGGAACTCTCGTCGAGTAAGGCCGCTATCTCGGGCCCGTCTGCAGCCAGACTGTGGCGACGATTCTGGGCCTCGGAGTCATGCCAGCCAGTGAGCATGCCCTCTGGAAAACTGACGATCTCTACACCCTCGGCATCGGCGAGCTGCAGGCACGATATGACCTTGGCGGTGTTCGCCTCATGGTCACCTGGCAGACACTCAACCTGGAAATGGCCGATCTTCATGACATCCTCCTTGTTGAGCCCATGCGGTTCTCCACCTCGAAGTGACTAGTGACGAACCCCAGGGCTGCCTCCTCGCAGTCGGCAATACTGCGCAATCATCGCTGCATCGGGTCTCCAGCCATCACGCGACACCGGGTTCTGAGCGCCGGGCCGGCCTACGACGCTTCTGCCTGGAATCTACCAGCGTTGCGTGTGTTAGCTTCCGAACATGCCGCTGCCGCGTCCGTGTGCAGACTGAGGCACCGCGAAGCTGACGACGCTCCTGAACCTCCGGGAGCAGTGCGAAGCTCCCTCTGCTGCGGATTCCCAAAAACCAGTGTGGCGCAGTGAGACCAGATCGTCGCCCTGTTGCCCCTCGTACCGTAGCCTACGCTCAATCGCCGTTGCGGGCTGCCCATGCAGCGTTAGAAACACGTGCCCCCTAGCTGCCCTTGATCGCACCTGTAGTGAGACCCGCCACAAACTGCTTCTGCAGCACTAGAAACAGCACCACTACGGGAAACGAAATAATCAGAAGCAGGGCACACATGTGCTCAAACTGTCGTCCGAACATCATCTGAAAATGGACTGCCCCCGTAGGGAGCGTACGAAGATCCGACCTAGTCAGAAACAGCAAAGCTAGCAGGAACTCGTTCCAAGCGCCCAAGGCCTGAAAGATCGCGACGGTCGCCAAGGCAGGCGTGGTCAACGGTAGGAGCACGCGCCAGTAGATGATGAACGTCGGCGCACCATCAATGCGTGCTGCCTCCTCCAATTCCTGTGGCAGAGTATCAAAGTAAAAGCGAAGAAACAGAATAGCAAAAGGAAGACCGAATGCAACATATGGACCGATCACCGCCATATATGTGTTCATGGTGGATAATGAACGATTAAGTTGATACAAAGGAACAATTACAGAAGCAAATGGTATCATAAGACTCACTAAGAAAAGAACTTGGAGGATACTTTTGCCAAAAAAGTTCAAACGAGAAAAAGCAAATGCTGCGAGCGAGCCTAGCAACAAAACCAACCCCACAGTACTAACAGTGATAAAGAGGCTATTCAGCCCCAGCCTTACCACGCCGGCGCGCTGCCATACGTCGACGAACTTGGCCAAGTCAACGGAGTGAGGAATGATGCCCGGGTTAATCATGGTCTCTCCCGGGGCCTTGACCGCTGTGCTGACCATGTAGAGCATGGGAAACAGAAATAGAAAAGAGACCACCATCAGCATTGAATGCAGAATGACGCGCTGGATCGGCCTGGCCCAAAGAGTAGGCATGTGCTTGCTCCTCCCTACTGCGCCCCAGGTGCTCCCCGGTAGCGGAGCACCTGGAAAACAGTGATAACGCCAGCAATGAGAACTAGTAAAACCGAGAGCGCGGAGGCGTAGCCAGTGCGGTGCGTAACAAAGGCTAGGTCGAAAACCCGCAAAGCAATCAGCTCAGTTGCATGATAGGGGCCGCCACGAGTCATCAGGTACACCAGATCGAAAGCGCCCACCGCACCGATGGCTCCGAGTATCAGGAGCGCCGCGGTCGTCCCACGCACGAGCGGGATCGCGATGTACCACATGCGTTGCAGGCCGTTGGCCCCGTCGATCATAGCTGCCTCTAGCATCTCCGTCGAGATGCCCTGCAAGGCGGCCAGGTACATGATGACGTGTGAGCCTGTTCCGCGCCAGACTGCCGCGACAAGGATCGCATATAGCGCAAGGCTGGGATTACCGAGCCAATCCTGGACCAAACCGCCTAGGCCTATGCTGCGCAAGCTAACGTTCACGATGCCAAACTGAAAGTTGTAGATATTGTTCCAAGCCAAGCTTACGACGACGCCCGAAGCAGTCAAAGGCAAGAAGATCAGGGTGCGATAGATATTACGAAAGCGAATAGACATATTAAGAACGTAGGCCAGAATGAAACCAAACAAAATGCATAGACCAACAGTAATAAAAAACCATAGCACATTGTTTGTAATCGCATTTCGGAAAAAGCGATCGGCGAATAGCAGCTCGCGATAGTTGGCAAAGCCCAGAAAGACCTTATCCCGACTGATGCCGTCCCAACGGTAGAGGCTGTCGCGGAACACTGAGATGATAGGCCAGGCGACGTACAGCAGATAAACGATCAGGGCCGGCAGAACGTACAGGATGTTGGAGTTCAGGTTATGACGGCGAGCAACTCGCCGCAGCGTAGACCAATGAATGTCGACACGGCGCCACATCCCCAGGATCACGCTGCCTTCGTGCGTGTTCATGCCGTCGTCCCCCCTTTGAGCGAATCCATACAGCCCGAGCAAGCCTCCTAGTGGCGGGACAGAGGATCCGAGAACGGCATGCCCAAGCCTTCCAAGGATCCCGTGAGCAAGGGCCCGCCGGATCACGCCGGCCCGGATGAACGGTCTTTCCTCGCCCCCACCTCATGGAGCAGGCGAGCAACGGAGCTGCGGCTGCCTCTTGTGCCCCGCAGCCGATGGTGACCCGAGTCTGCTCCCTGGTGCCCAACTCGGATCAACGGCCCCCGACCTTTGCAGACTCCGACTCCCGCTCTCACAAATCGAAGCGATTCCAGCCGCGGCACACCAGGGCGCCCGATCGCCAACGAAGACTGGCTCGTGCACTGATCCCGATCTGGGCGCAAGGCCCAACCGTCTTGGCGGGGGTTGCCCGCCGCTGCCTCCTCCGCCGATAGGGTCATGGCATGACGGCACCTCCCTTCGTGGAAGTGCCGTCATGCTATCCCTAGCCTCTATCTCTTACACTGGCTGTCGTTGACACTCTGCAGATCAACTAGCATTTGCTCAGGCGTCAACTGGCCCAAAGCCAAGCCCTGACAACTGTTGCCGATCGCCTCAGCGAGGGTGGCGCAGCGGGGGTTGGCAAAGGCATTCTCACCCTCAAACATCTGCTTGATGCTGGGCTCGATAATGTTCTTGTCGAATGGCGTGCCGGTGCTCTTGGGGGGGAGACGCTTGCTAGCGGGCAGGCCAGTGAAGGTCGCCACGACCTCAGCTCCCCGACCATCGACCCAGAACTTGATGAACTCCCAAGCCGCTTCGGGCTCCTTAGCAGTCTGAGTCATCGACCAGGCCGTCGACACGGTTGACAGGCCTTTCCCCCCAGGCGGCAGGAAGCAACCCATGTGTTCAGTCGCCTTGTTAACCTCCTCGGACACAAATGAACCGGTCCAGTAGATGGCCCAAGATCCAGCCATGAACATCGCCGCCTCGCTTTGCCAGAACAGAGGCATGGCGCCAGTCCACACGTCCATGCCCATGGTGCCCTCAGCGAACCAGTGGTTGTCAAACATGCTCTTGTACGTTACGGCTGTCCTTTCCAGGTCATCGTCCACAAAACTGATCTCAAACTCCTCGACCTTGGCCATCTTCCCTGGGGCCAAGACCTCAGCAAGCGCTAGCCACCACCACTGATGCTGCCACTGGTCCTTGCCACCCATGACGATGGGAAGCACCTCGACGCTCTTGAGCTCCTCACAGATCGACTCGAACTCTGCCCAGTCCTTGGGAACGCTGATGCCATGCTCCTCAAACACAGGGATGTTGTACCACATGTAGCCCGCAACGTCACAGTTGGTGGCTAGCATATAGGCGTTACCAGACCCATCCTCCTTCCCGAGCCGCATGATCTCGTCGATCACGGGCTTCAGAAACGCGTCTTTCCACTCGCCCCATGTGGCGCTCGCCAGATCGTCAAGGGGGCGAAGCAGGTCAGCGGAAACGTAGGGCTGCACTACTTGCCAGTTTACCTCGAAGACATCTGGACCCGTACCACCAGGTAGTGCTGTCTTGAGTGCTGTAAGGTAGTCTGCATAAGGGTAGACAACAACCTCAACCTCGATCCCACCCGAGTCCTCGTCAAACATCTCGCGCGTCGAGATTGGCTGGTCATCGCCTCGCTCCCAGAAGCGAACACCACCCCATGTCCACGTCGTGATCTTCTTGCCCCTTAAGCTTTCGGTGGCGGCAACCGGGGCCTCCACCGGCTTCTCAGTAGCCGCAGGGCCAGGGGCAGGTGGCCGAGGCTTGCAGGCTGCTACCACCGCCACGGCTGTCGACACGCCCATGAGTCGAAGGAATCCCCGCCGGGATAGCTTCATGCTCGACATCTGTCTCCTCCCATATTGCTTGTCGGGCTGATAGACTCTCGGTCACGTCATGATACCCAGGCCATCCGCGATCGTCTGAGGCCCACCTCGCTCTCCCCGAGCACACGGGATGCTTACGCTGAGCGTCGCCATGCTCCCAAGGCGACAACCCGCTCTGTTCGCGAAATCGGCAATCGACGCAGCCCACCTCGTACAGGGTTAGGCCAGAATCACCAGCCCAGGTGGCACTCGGAGTGGCTCCGGAGCATGTGCAGCCTGCGTGTTGACGACCCCTCAAGCATATCCCGGCGCACAAACGCCGCGATGCCTTGACAAAGTGTCTGGCGAACCATAGCATTCGGAAGCACTGACCACTGCTAGACGGTGAACAGCCGAAAGGGCCGACCCATTGCGATCTTAGCACAATCGAACTGACTCCGAACTGCCATGTCTGTGACAGCTTCTGACCAACAAGCGCTCTGACGGCTGTCAGGGTGCCTGTTTGCTTCCACCCTGACCAGCGACAGACATCCACTTTGCACAAGTTGAGGCCGGGAAATGACCAATGCCGGGGAATCTGAGCTTCATGTGGACTTGGTACACGAGGCGCTCCAGCATCTCTACTCCAACGTTGAGCTGGCCAGTTCCACCATTTTGCCGCAACGCCCTAGTGCAGCGGTGCTGCATGATCCCGTCCAACGCGCCCAGGCACTGCGTAGCTGGCTACTAGACGGCATAGAAGCACTTCGTCCTTCCGGGACAGGCTCAGTCGAGACCGCCTCATTCCGTTACTACCGGGTTCTCTGTCTTCGCTATGTGTCGGAGCTACAGGTCCGTCAGATCTCAGAGCGGCTCGCCCTGAGCGAGCGACAAGTGTATCGTGATCTAGGGCGAGCAGAGGAGCAACTGGCCGAGGTGCTACGCGCACGGCTTTCAAGGGAGAACGCAACCGCCGGCGGCCCTTCAGGTAACGCTCTGCGCGATGAGCTTGATGCGTTGCTTGGGTCTCAGCAGGAGACCGACTTGGCCCAGGTGCTCGATCGGGCCATCAGAACCCTACAGCCGCTCGCAGAGGAGTGCGGAGTGACCATCGAGGTTACTGAGCATCGTGTGCCGATGCGAGTGATGGCAACCGCCGGAGCGCTGGGCCACATTCTGGTACGAGTTCTGAGCATGGCTATCCGCGCTGCCTCCGCTCAGACACTTGGAGTTGCGCTTCTTGAGGAAGGCGACACGGCGATCGTGCGGATTTCGCCCCCTGCCACGGCCCCGTTGCCCGTGGATAAGCTTGGAGAGACCGCACGGCTTGTTGGTGAGTCTGTAAACCTGGAGTGTCGAACGCAACATATGCCGCGGGGTCTGTGCTCGATCGAGCTATCGATGCCTCTCTTTCAGCCGCAGACCGTTCTGATCGTGGATGACAATCCAGGCATGCGCGATTTGCTTAGGCGGTACCTACAAGGAACACGATGGCAGGCAGTATTTCCCCCCGAAGGCCGGGCCTTGGATGAAGTGGCGGTCGCCATTCAACCCGCCGCGATTGTGCTAGACGTGCTGATGCCGGACATTGACGGATGGAGTATGCTCCAGACTCTCCGCTTGACGCCCGGCACAGCCCACATCCCTGTTATCGTCTGCTCCGTCGTCAGTGACCCCGAACTCGCGGCCGACCTAGGTGCTGCGGCCAGCCTCCCAAAGCCATTGTCGCGAGTCGCCCTCATATCCACGCTCATGCGCTTTGCGCGTCCTGAGAACGACGCGATTGATGAGTCGTCGCCCTGATAAGCCCAAGCAACTGCTCCTCCTCGAAGCCTTCTGCCGTGGTCACCGACAGGCCACACGATCTACCAGCGCTCCCACTCATGGGCTCGGGCAGCCACGCGCTTACGACCATGACAGGGATGTCCTTGCCGCTTGCGCTGTCACGTAGATGACGTGCCAGCCTGCGTCCGTCACCATCGGGAAGCGAGATATCCAGGATCACCAGGCCGAAAGACTCGGTGGCAAGCAGCGACGTTGCCGAGGCGAGGTCGTGGGCTGCGCTCACCACGTGATGGCAGCTCTCGGCCTCCATGATCCTTCTTACAAGCTGCACGAAACTCGCGTCGTCATCAACTACCAGGAGCTTGCCCATCGGTAGATAATGATGAACCATTGCCAACAGGCGTTCGCTCCGGACGGGTTTGACTAGCCAAGCATCATATAGCTCGCGGTCCACGAGCCAAGGGCCCACTGGCAGACAGCACTGGATGAGACGCACGCCAGTGGGCAGGATGGGTGCGGGAGCGATGTGACTGGCCTCAGGTGAGTCAGGTGCCACGTTAAGCAAGACGGTGCCATGGCGGCTCGCCGACGCAAGCTCCACTGCTTCCGAGAGATCAGCCGCGTCCAGCACCTTGCAGCACTCCAAGCGCCGTCTTAGGTACGCGCTGCTCTCCGCGTCGCCTGCTACCACCAGGGTGGGCGATTCTGCTGGAGCGACATCAGGCAGTTCGCCGGTGGATGTCAGGAAAGGGGGATACTGGTGTACGACTGGCAACGAGAAGGAGAACACGCTTCCTCTGCCTACTTGGCTCGTTGCCCAGATCCGGCCACCGTGCATCTCGACAAAGCGCTTGGCAATGGCGAGCCCCAGGCCCTTGCCGGCCGGCGAGGTCTCGGACGGTGAAACACTTCGCTGGAATGGGGTGAACAGACTAGCTAGCTGCTCCTCTGGGATACCCACGCCGCTGTCCGACACAGAGACGATTACTTCCTGCCCCTCTTGTTGCACGCTGACGACTATCTCTCCCTGCAACGTAAACCTGCTGGCGTTCGCTAGCAGGTTGAGAAGGACCTGGCGAACACGCGTGCGGTCGATGAACAGGGGCGGCAGACCTGTCGGCAGGACAACATCCAGCTGCACCATCTTCCCTCGCAGGAGGCGGCGTGCGAGCGCGCAGGCCTCCTGAATGACATCGCCGAGGTCGGAGTGTTCGCGCCTGACGGGCATCCTCCTAGTCTCGATGCGAGCTAGATCGAGAATGTCGTCTACCAGATCCGCGAGATGACGCGCATTCGACTGCACCTCTGCCAGATCCTGACGAAGTGCCGGGGGCCACTTCATAGGCCCATAGACTTCCGGATACCGCTGCATCACCTCGAGAAAGCCAAGTATGATGCTGAGGGGCGTACGTAGTTCGTGGCTGACCTGCAGTGCGAACTGCTCCTTCATGGATCGTGCGGATTCAGCTTCTCTGCGTGCGACGTCGAGCTTGGTGTTGCTTTGGGCAAGCTGGCTGTTGGCCGAGCCAAGGGCTTGGTTCAGGCGAAGGACCTCCCCCCGTCTCAGCTGGGCCTCTTGTGCCAAGGACGCAGCCATCACACTATGGGCCCAAGCCTCCTCAAGAGCACCGTTAACGGTCAAAACCCAAACACTTTGGTACAAAGCCAATGCAATCACTGCGATTAACAAGCCATCCGATCCAAAAGGCTTGAGCCAGTAAATTAATACGGCTATAAAAAAAGTGCAAAGAATTAAGAAGGATATTCTCATAAGTAAACTACTAAAAAGAATAACGAATAGAAACAAATACGGGGCCTCGTTTATACCAACAACGGAAAACAAAAAGACAACAACTAGCATGCCGTAAAGCACTAGCGCGACTGACCCCAAGCGATGGTGCTGAGGTGACTTGTAAGCAGCCGCTGCCGCTACCGCAATGGTTAGGGCCAGCGCAACTCCGACCGAGTCGCTGCCGAACTGGCGAGTCGATGCCCAGTACCACAGGAACCAGGCAACAAGGCAGGTGAGAACGGCGACTCGTCGCACAAGTCGAGCCTCAAAGTCACCCCGTTCTAGAGCTCCACTTTGGTTGGCACTTCGCGCCATCGCTACCTCCTCGCCGCCTCATACCCTCAACCCAATCATGCTCCGACGTCAAGCGAGCTTTGCCCACACCCTATCTGCCATCGGGCGCCAAAGAGTGGCTCTTCTGGTTGAGTGGATCCAAGAAGGCAGGCAGCAGAACCGATCATGCTCCCCCCAGGACCCGCTCATTGGCATCCAAGGCGCAAGCCACTGTGTACAGGGCTCAGGTTCTGCTGTTCGCATCAGATGGCCCCATTCGCCGTCGTACTGCGGACGGGCCGATTCCCGCCCGTCGCACTGATCCCCACACTCCATAGGTCACACCCATGAGGCGCTCTACGGTCTGGGTATCCAAGCCGCCAAGCATTGCCGGTTTGGCGCCCTGCGCCATGATGCTGCCAGAGTCCCCGCTCCAGCGCCTCGACTGCGCGGCATGGCCGGATCCCGAGCCGTCTGGTAGGAAAGCTGCTTGGCCGCTGCCCACACCCGATCACACCGGAGATCCAGGCGGATGCCTGTCGGCGTTGGTCACGCATGTGCGTGGCTAACTGGGAGCAGTCGCAGACTGATGCAGTTTGTAGCCTATGTCTTGACGTATTGCAAGCGAAGGAAGGGTCTGGAACCTACCGAATGCCTACGACGAAAGTCGATGATGTCTTAGGTGGTGGTGTAGCACGATGTGGCCGGATCGGTCACCGCGCGCCTTGTTCTCAGGGGGCAACCAACGCGACAAGGACACGAGATGACGGAGTCTACGAAGACACTGACTGAGCAACCGAGCAGGCTCCACCTGAAGATCGAGGAGGGCTTTGTGAGCACATGAGTTCAAGTCCCGAGTCGGCCAGCCGTCGAGGTGCGGGTGACGCAGCGCATCGGCGCCGCACGCTACGAGCGCAGCCCCGGGCAGCTCCCTCAGCGCAACGGCTACCGCTAACTGCGGTACGACACACGCGCAGGAGCGCTGACGCTGCGACTACCCAAGCTGCGGGAGGAGAGCTGCTTCCCGCCTAGCCTCGAACCCGGCCACAAGGCGGAGAGGGCTTTGCTGGCAGTGGTCGAGTGCCTACGTGGAGGGAGACGTTACCATCTGAGTGGCCAGCCTATTGCTGTCGTTTGACCTCACCGGCATCTACAGGATCGAAGTCAGCCACATGCTCTACGTCTTGAGTCTGCTAGTCGGGACCTTCGGTGAGCCGACACTGGATGGGGACTATCCGTCCTGCTGACTGGTCGCTACCTGCCTGAAGCCGCGTCAGCACCTTCACATCGTCAGGCCGCTGCGGCCGTTGCCATTGCGGTACGCGAGACAGAGGAGCGAGAGGGACTTAGCTGGGCGTTGGGAGCCCGCGGAATGCATTCTTGTGGAAGGAGTTCGTGTGTGACCTGATTCGTCGTGTCCTGTATCGACTGCAACCGGTTGTCAACGACGCCCTCGCAAGACGCAACCTGGCACTGGGCTAGGGGCTCTGTGGTAGGGTGTGCAGCGCTGCCGAGTACGCTTTCTGCGCGACCTCCTGGACCGTGCTACTGGGGCGGACGGCTCGATAGTCTCTGCGCCGCTGCGCATCGTTTTCGCCCACCCCGATCGCGCCTTGGGCGACAAGCAACCTGCCATGGTCGCCTAGGGCATTGCCCCGCGCTGGCCAGAGGCAGCGGAGAGTCTTCGGCCAACGGGAGCGGAGCCGTGGGCCTGCATGGCCTTCCCAACCGAGCACTGGACTTGTGTCTGCTCCACCAACCCACTCTGGCCGCTGAACAAGGAGATCGGGCGACGTGCTGACGCGGGCGCGAGCAAGGGGCGCCCGGCATCTGCCCGGAGGACCGATCCACAGAGCGTCTGCCGGGGACGCTTTGTGCGGGCAACCATGGCGAGTGGCATGTGCGTCGCGCTGTACCTGTCAGGAAGCGATGCTCAGGCTGTCCGCACCACATGAGCCCGCTCGCCAGGCACTGAGCGTCAGCCATGCCCAGGACGACCGAATCTTCTTCTACACTACTTGACAAGACACATGCGTGCGATAGGATCTCAACTACTGATCGGCAAGCGCATCTAGCTGAGATTCTGGCCACTGAGAGAGTACCCGCCAGCCTGAGTCAGAGTAGCATCGAGCGGCTCAGAGTGTGACGGGGAGACGCTGATCTAGCGAAAGACAGATGCCCGGCCGCAACGTTGGTATGTCTCTAGGCTTGACCGGTTGGTGCGAGAGATAAGGCCGGCTACATCATCGGAGACCAAGACAGACCCATACTCGTCGCGCCCCTAAAGGGTATGCGCTCAGAGTGGCTTGGCAGGGACAACAGCGCGCCCCAAGGTGCTAGGAGAATCGTCTTCAGGGAGCGAACGGGGAACGGCAGAAAGCGCCTATAGGCGGTGCAGAACGGGGAAAACTCCCGGACTATGCCACATGAAACTCGTCTTTCAGCTGTAAGCAGAAGCCTTTGGTGAAATCGGGCCGACGACGGTGGAGATGGATCACGCTATCTCCATGGGGCGAAGTGGACGACTACGCAGATCCTATGGCATCTGCGAGGCGGCACTCTACCGCCGCGATCCATTGAGCAAACCGTTGCCGGCCGATATGCATGGCCGCTCCACAGGTGAGGTTGTCTTGGTAGGCGTTCGGCGCCTTAGCCATCGGGCGCTGACCCAACGCGGGAACGGGGCAGGACACCTTCTGCATGCTTCTAGAAGAGAAGATGACGGGGTGGGCCTTCGAGCTGTTCGAGCATTTGAGGGATCTACGCGCGTAGGCCAAACGGAAGAACGACGACGCCACCGCACTGACAAGGATGCTGATTGGCCAGGATGTGGACCCTATCTGCGTCGACAGCGACTATGAGTGGATTCAGGGACCGTTGGCCAGCCTTAGGACTGATGCAGAGTCTGTGCGCCTTAGCTGGCAAGTAGTTTCGACTCAACACATGGATTTGGCGCCTAGGCGCTGCTGCATTCGGACCGCGACCTGCCTGCGGAACTCGCCGAACTGGTACCACCCGGTCTTACGCGACACCAAATTAGCGACCCGCAGGGCAATATGGACATATCGGCAGCCGAGGGCGAGTGCAGAGATGGGCTGATCCCCAAGGGGATCGCACAATCGTTCCTGCCGCAGCATGTGGTCAAAGCGAGAATCCGTGAGTCGGCTCGCTGTCTCATGAAGCAGGCCGAGCCAGGCGGAGCATACATGCCTTGGACCTCGCTCCGCGCGTTCGAACGCATGCCCTCGAGAACTCCCGTACCGTGCTGGACCACTACGAACCATAGGGCTGGAGCTAACAGCTGGCCGCCCAACACCAGGTTGGCCGGCGGTCCAGCCCGCTTTTCTCATCGGCCGGGCATTACGCCGCCTTTCGCTTTGGGCGTCATGGTCTTGTGGGCAACGCTGCGTGCGACAGTTCTCTGAATAGAGGCAGCCGCAGTGTCACATGGGGAGGTAGAATGATGAACGATCGCGAGCGCGTGTTGACGCTGCTGACGGGTGGTACACCGGATCGACTACCCTGGTTCGGTGACTTGGCGTATTGGGCGTACGCCATGGAGATGCGGGGCGAGGTTCCCCCTGGGTGGCAGCGTACGCAAGAGTACTATCGGTTCCAACGCGATCTTGGGGTAGGGTTCTACCTTCAGGGCGACTGGGCATTCAGCACCAGCACAGATGCTAGTGTCTTGGTCGAGACACGAGAGGAAAGGGGTTGCTCCTTACGGTTAGTGCACACGCCGTTGGGAACTCTCCGAGAGGAGACCAGGTATCTGCCCGAGGCATTCACCCACGCCATCACCCGCCACCTCGTTAGTTCGTGGGAGGATCTTCGGATCCTCCGGTACTGGTGGGAGCACACCGATTTTCGTCCGGATCTTGAAGGAGCTTTGCGGCGCCGTCCATTGGTTGGCGATCATGGTGTCGTACTCTGCTACCTGCCTCGCAGCCCTTTCCAGGAGATGAATGCTGCACTGACTGGGATCTCCAACTTGGTTAGCTTCTGGGCCGATCACCGGTCTGAGTTTGAGAAAACCCTTCAGCTTCTGGGCGAGCGATTCGATGAGGCGGCGGAGGCCTCCCTCGCGGTGCCGGCTGACTGCTTCATGATCCCGGAGAACCTGTCGTCGGAGGTAGTCGGTCGCTTCTATGGTAAGTACGTGCGGCCTTGGGAAGAGAAGTGGACCGCTCGCATACGACAAGCTGGCAAGCACTCTTTCATCCATATGGACGGCACACTGGGGCTCATCGATCAGGTTGCCGCCGCCGGCTTCGATGTGATCGAGGCCTTCACGCCCGTGCCAGTCGGCGATATGTCGATCGAAGCTGCGCGAGCTCGAGCGCGATCGGGTCCGGTGCTCTGGGGCGGACTCCCGGGAATCTACTTCACGCCCCTAGTCGATGACGACGAGTTTGAACGATTTGTGCGCGAGACAATCGTGACAATGGTGCGGGACGGCCGCATGGTGCTCGGTGTTGCCGATCAGGTGCCTCCTGATGGCCTTCGAGCCCGGGTGGCGCGCGTAGCAGAGCTGGTCGACCTCTACGGTCGATATGGCTGAGAGTGAACCTTTATCTGGAACCTTGGCTGGTAATGGCTTTCGGTACGGTTGTGCCTTATTGTGTGGACGCCGGAGGAGGCATGAGTTGTGTACGGTGCCCGCCCTCGGAGGTCCAATAGGGACTGGGGGGCCGGCGAGCGTATCCCGCCCAGCATGGTACGGGAGAGCTGTGGTAACAGCTACATGCTCTCTGGCTCGATCAACCCGTGTGGTGCTACCTGCGCAAGGCCGCGGGCGGCTAGGCAACGGTCTTCAGCAAACGTCGGCACTATCGAGCTACCTTCGCACGCTCGGGTTGGATCAGTGGGAACCGATCCACCCAAGCATCCTGGAAGGGGATCGGGATCTGGTCACAGAGCATGTGGCCGCCTCCCTGGGCGAGGCGATGTCGGCCAGCGAGATGCTGTACGAGGCGCTCATCCCTGGCATGGCAGAGGTAGGACGTCTCTTTGAGATCAACGAGTACTATGTGCCCGAGATGCTCATCGCAGCGCGTGCCATGAAGGCGGGCCTGGCCATCATCCGGCCCAAGCTCGTGGAAGAGGACGTTGAGCCGGTTGGCAGGATCGCCTTGGGCACCGTGAAGGGTGACCTGCACGATATCGGCAAGAACCTGGTCGGCATCATGATTGAGGGCGCCGGGTTTGACGTGGTGGACCTGGGCGTCGATGTGGCGCCGCAGCAGTTCGTGGAAGCCGTCCAGGAGAAGAACGTGCACCTGGTTGGCCTCTCGGCGTTGCTCACCACCACCATGCCCAGCATGCGCGACACCATCGATGCGTTGATTGAGGCTGGCGTGCGTGACAAGGTCAAGATCCTCATCGGTGGGGCGCCTGTCACCCAGAAGTACGCCGACGAGATCGGCGCGGACGGGTACTCGCGCGATGCAGCGGGCGCGGCAACGCTGGCAAAGAGGATGATGGGCGTCGCTTAGCTGCCGCTGGCCTAGATCGAGTGCGTCGGGGTCTCTCTGCGTGTGCATGGGGGCTGAAGTGGCGTGTTTCGGCATTGGGGGCTACCGAAGGGAAGGCGGTGCCTCGAGGTAGCCCTCATTAGCTTGCCTATGGCGCCTGGTCATCCTCTGCTTGAGCCGGTTAGGGACGCCAGGGTTTTCTTGTAGTGCGCTAGCTCCACGGCCCACACGCTCGGGGCCGTGACGTCAGCATAGTCGCCCTCGCCCTCCAGTAGCGACAACGGCCCACTCGACTGGAACTGATGCAGGCATAATGCCAGGGTGAGATATTGTCAAATGTTGTGGATGAGGCCATCTCAGGCGGCGATCCCTTCGCGTAACACTTCCAGCTGTCGCTCGCGCGCTTCAGGAGCGGAGACATGGACACCATCCTGATAGCAGATGCCGTCT
>Ga0334890_1002228_pt1 | contig 22951 bp, 21 predicted proteins | sample GraSluR1_MG_3_FD_207220 | JGI IMG/M metagenome (GOLD analysis project Ga0334890, IMG submission 207220) | Sludge microbial communities from methane-producing bioreactor in Wageningen University, Netherlands - Granular Sludge_31_08-R1 | ecosystem: Engineered > Bioreactor > Anaerobic >... | reverse complement strand
CAAGATCCGCGCCTTCATCAACGGATGGAACCGACGCAAACACCCATTCATGTGGACCAAAACCCCCGACCAGATTCTTGACCGAATCGACCGGAAACGTAAACATGTCTCAACGACAAGCCACTAGGGTGTGGAGAGCAGGGTTTGGCAGACGATATCATTCAGGGCCGGCTCGGCAAGGCTGACGAGTGCGGAACTCGGGGGGAAGAACGTGAAGACAAACTCAGCGAACAAGGGGCCGGCACGAAAGTGGGGGCCCTGGACCGAGGCGAAGCTCGACGCACTCGAGAGCTACCTACAAGGCTTCACACGAGCCTCTGCCAGCGCACGAAGGACCCTCTACTTAGATCTCCTAAGTGGTAGCGCCACCAACGTCCACCGTCAGACCGGGGAACCGATCCGCAACTCGGTGGAGCGGGCGCTTGCCACCAACCCGCCGTTCACCAGAGTCGTTGCGTGCGAGTTGAATACAGCTTCGGCCCAAGATCTCCGGACGAAGATGGACATCCAGTTTCCTGAGCGTGACTTCGTCGTCCTTGAGGGCGACTGCAATATCGAGATCCCGAGCTACCTAAAGCGGATCTCCGTAGAAGATTCAGGCTGGAGGCTGGCACCTTCCTTCGCCTTCGTCGACCAGTTTAGCGCCGAAATTTGGTGGGATACACTCAGCGAAGTAGCTGCATTCCGACGCCCAAACTGGAAGGGGGTACACAGGAAGACCGAACTGTGGCTGCTGTTCGGTGACTCCTTCATCCCACGTGGACTCTCTGGAGTCGACGGCGACCCAAACAAGCCCGTGAACCCGGCCTACGCCGAGAGAATAGACCGGATGTATGGGACGGAGCAATGGAGAGAGATCCTATGTGGGCGACAGCGCGGACTCCTATCCAAATCCGAATGGCGCCTGGAACTGGTGAACCTCATGCGCTGGCGCCTCGAGCGCGATCTTGGCTACGCCTCAACAATCCCGTTGGCGGTACCTCGCGGGAACGGCCAAGTTCTCTACCACATGATCTTCGCGACCGACGAGAAGGTAGGCGATCGCATCATGACCCACGTACTGCGCAACGCCGGCAACGCGCTGGAGCAAATGAAGCGGGACACGAAGATCAGCCAGATGAACGCTACCACGGGCCTCTTCGATGTAGAGCCCGACCACCTCGCCGCGATCAACCGGGAGACTTCGTTCAGCCTGCATTCCCCCCTCCCCCCTTGGAAACTGCCAATCACGCAACCAGAACCTGGCTGAGGTTCAGTAGCGCGCTGGCTTGGCGCAAGCTCTCAGTGTTCCTGCGCACGCGATGCAGGTGGTGAGGGAAGCCGGATACGGTACTCACTGGGACCCTCAAGCACGCAGGGCGTGTCTTCGAACGCATGTACGAATATGAGCTAGGATGCCGTCATGTCTGACAAGAGCGCCATTGAGTGGACCGAGGCCACCTGGAACCCGAGCACAGGGTGCGACCGGGTATCTGCTGGCTGTGATCACTGCTATGCCTTGGCACTGGCTAAACGCCTGAAGGCCATGGGAAACCCCAAGTACCAGACTGATGGAGATCCCAGAACCAGCGGCCCAGGGTTCGGAGTCGCTGTGCATCCATCCGCGCTCCTGATCCCGTACTCATGGAAGCGCCCGCGCCTTGTCTTCGTCAATTCCATGAGCGATCTGTTCCACGCCAGAGTCCCCATGGAGTTCATCCGGGAAGTGTTTGCGGTGATGGAGAACACACCGCACCACACTTATCAGATTCTGACCAAGCGGGCGCGCAGACTTGCGCGTGTAGCGGATCAACTTGACTGGCCGTCCAATGTTTGGATGGGCGTCAGCGTCGAGTCAGCCGACAACTTCGACCGGATCAGAGACCTCGTGCGCGTGCCGGCTGCTGTCCGCTTTCTCTCTTGTGAACCCCTGCTGGGCCCGCTTCCGGGACTCCCATTGGACGGAATCGACTGGGTCATCGCAGGGGGCGAGAGCGGTCCGAACGCGCGACCCGTCGACGGCAACTGGATTCGCCAACTCCGTGACGATTGTGTGGGTGCACGCACGCCGTTCTTCTTCAAGCAGTGGGGCGGTGTCCGTGCCAAGAGCGGCGGACGCGAGCTTGACGGCCTCACTTGGAGCGAAATGCCAACACCGGCCACCGACGAGCGAGCGACTTGCTGAAGTCGAGGGGCAGCGTCTCTCGCACACCGACCGAAGCCGCATCTAGGCCTCGTAACTAACTATGGGATCCTCATCGGCACCTGTGGCGGACTTCACCGCCGCTGAGGACATAGCCACAAGAATCACTCCCGGCCCTCAAGTCAAGGACTTGCCCGACAATAGGAATAGAGGGCACAGCACCTATACGCAGCTTTCCGAAAGCATCACACCGAGCCGGTGCGTCAGGGGCAGACCTCGTCTCTGTGGGCGTGGCACCCGGTTCTCTGTGGGCGTGGCACACGGTCATGCCGACCTCTTCCTAGCCCGGACGAACCCAGACCCGGACACTCACGCCTTGGCGGTCGCCAGCTGTTTGACTCTGGTGTCCAGCCGAAGCTGATCGGGGTTGCCCGTGAAAGCCCGAATCTCCGCCATGAGGTTGCGGTCCGTAGTGCTGGTGAGCTTCGGCTCCAGGATGTCGAGGAGCCGCCCCCACTGCGTCCGCCCGACGGAACTTGTCAGCAGCGAGGAGTACACCGGGTTCATGAAGAGCCGCAGAGCAACGCCCGCGTCCGCAGACGAGAACCGAGCGAGCATCTTCTCGTACGAGACCTCGGCCGCTGCGCTGACGCCGTATCCATTCCCGAGAAAACAGTCGATGACGACATGGATGTAGCGCTCACGAACCAAGTCGGGCACGTCGCCCTTCTCGCCTGCCAGGTCCAGAACGCGACGCGCAGGAGCAGGCTCGTTGTAGAAGTTGTTGAAACCGTGATGAGCGTCGCTGAGAAGGTCTAGCGCCTCGCTCATGTCGACGGCACGAACCTCGGTTGTGAGGTAGGCGGTGCCGTTCACTAGGTCGATGAGCTCGCGGGCGGCTGTCGCAAATGCGATCTCTGCGCTGGCGATGGCACGGGCATGACGCAGGCCGTAGCTGCTCCGCGCTGCGTCCCGAACGAACGGCCACAGACGGGGCCAAAGCAGCCGGACATTGTCGGCAACCATCGGAGTCCGGTCTGGAGCTGTGTAGAGACCGAACAGCCCGTTGGCCAGAGTGTCAGCCCGATCTGGCGGCAGCTGGTCGAAGAACGCCGCTGCCGCGTCGACCGCGGCTTGATCGAGCAAACCCTTCTTGGTGTTCCCTAGCAGGCGTCCGGTATGGGCCGTGACCGTGTCCGTCGGTGTGTTTATGACCTCGCGGATGCACAACTGAAGGAACGTAACGAGCTCCAAACCCGTCAGATTGTTCTGGTTCGGGTGCGCCGCGCTCGCATGATTCCGCATGAACCGGATGTGGTCGAGCCGCGCGAAACCCACATCGGAGATGAGCCCAATCTCAAGCGAAGCCCGCAACAGTCGCGCGTCGTCGACACTCGGGAGGTCATCCTCGCTCTTGAGGCCCTTGCGAAGGTCGGTGTTGTTTCCCGCTGCGATGTCGAAGAAATAGGCCAGGTCGAAGCCGACGACCCGGGACCGCAGAGCCGACACCAGTTCGTCCCACAAGTAGTTCAGAGCCGCGTCGAACAGACCTACGGTGGCGGCAGCTACCATCTTCGAGACGTAGTGCGACTCAGCGCGGACCGCTGGGTCGAGTTCGGCAAGCACGTTGCCAACATTGCTGACCATGCTGACGCGCTCAATGACCGGGACGAACAGCTGCTCGGTTGGGAGGCCGAACTGCTCAAGCATGCTGTGCACGCTTGCCTCGAAACCGGCAAGCTCGGTGCCGGGCGCACTCGTCTGCACGACCGCGCTGGTCCTGGTGGGCACCACTTCTGTCATGCGGTCAAAGCTACCGGACGCGGGTCTCGGTGCGGACAGCCATAACACGTTTCGATCCCCCGGGCGCGGGGCCAGTCATAGAGAACGGCCTTGCCACGGGCATGTGTGGGCTCGGCTTCGCGTTCAAGCATGCCGCGATCACTTGTCGGGTGAGAACCACGCAGGAGCGACTCGGCCGTTGGCGAGACCACGTTCCGGATTACCTATCTGGTCCCCGGACTAGTTCCGGACCAGAAGGCGACCTCTCGAAGGTTGCCTCATAGAGGCGCTGGGAGCGTTCCAGCACCGGATCGGTCGCGGTGTCGAAGGGCACCCAGTGTCGATCGTCGGCGCGCGGGGCGAGTTCGTCCTTGAGGTGCTCACGCGCTTCGTTGATGCGGCGGTGGGCGGTGCTCTCGGAGTAGCCGAGGTCGTCCGCGATCACCCGCATCGGTTTGCCCTTCATCGAAGCCAGCAGTGGCTCGCGCAGGGACGCGGGTAGCTGCTCCACAGCGCGCCCGATGGCGGCAACCGATTGGCGCTCTTGGGCGACCTCGCCGGGATCCGGCGTGCTACTCGCTGGCTCCCTGTCACCGAGGGCAACTGTGATCGGACGAGGGCCAGAGGTGCGTCTACGGACCACGCCCGCGTCGTCGACCCCGCGCAGGCGGGCGTGTTTGATCGTCATCCAGGCGTAGCTGGCCCAACCCTCCGGGCTGGTTCGCTGAGGGTCGAACCGGTAGGCGGCGCCCATGAGTTCGACGAACATCTGACCGCGGGTGTCCGCGGTGTTGGGCGTTCGTCTGGTCTGGGCGCACACCATCGGGATGACCGAGCCGACCAAGTCGGTCACGGCCTGCCGCCCCTCGGCGACCAACTGCGGCCAACGCGATGAGTCAACCCCCCGGAGGAGTTCGGGCGGGTTCAACGGATCGCCGGTCGCCGCGGCGACGCCAAGGTCACGGGCCCGGCAGAGCGCCAGGATGGAAGGGCCGTCCAGGACGGTCCCCGGGGGGATCGTCGGTTCCATGGGTGCGATCCCTGCCGAGGCTCGAGGTTCCAGCGGAGCTGCGGCCTTGGCCTCCACCTGTGCGGGCGGCGTCGGGGCGTCCGACAGGTCGATGTCGCGGAGCATCCGGGGGTTGGTCAGGTACTCCAAAGCGAGTCGGCTTATCCGCGCAGCAGCAGGGTGGGCGGACGGCTCGCCGACGAGGTTGGCGACCACTACCGCCTGGCCGAGCCCCGAGCGCAGCAGCACGTCCAGACGGACGCGGGAAGGCTCGGTGAGATCCGGGCGTCCAGTGAGTTGCCGCACGGCCGTGCCGACCTGGAGCATGACAGCTTGGTCGACGCGGGTGGCGCCGAGACGTCGGCCGTCGATCTGACTCAGCATGGTCTGGTGGGCGCGGGCGAGCTCGCGGATGTTGCCGACGAGAGCGTCAGCGTAGGGCCCGGGCAGCGCCCCGGCCTTCGCCGCCTCGTCCACCAGAGCGTGGGTGTCGCGCAGGATCGCCAGGTGCCCGATCGCCACACTGCGGCGCACGATCGGGGCATTGTGAACGGGCTGCACGGCTGCGAGCGCGGCCTGCCAGGCCGCCAGGCCGACGCTGGCGGCAGACCGGCTGGCTGGGGCGTGAATCGCGCCGTCGAGTGCCGTCTCGCCAGCCAGCAGCCATGCCTTCGCCTGCTCGCGATCAACTCGTGGCGCTGTGGGGCGAGGCATCGAGCGAGATGAGCGGCTCGTGACCTACCTCAAGGACGGGGCCGAGATCTATCGGCAGTCGTTCGCCATCATCGAGGCCGAGACCGACCTGGCCCGGGTGCCCGCCGAGCTGAGAGCCGCCGCCATCCGGATGGTGCACGCCTCCGGCCAGCCCGACCTGGTCGAAGACCTGGCCTGGTCGGACGGCTTCGCGGACGCTGCCACCGCCGCCCTGCGCGCTGGCGCACCGATCCTGTGCGATTCGAAGATGGTGGCCAGCGGCGTGATCCGGTCCCGACTGCCCCAGGACAACCAGGTGATCTGCATGCTGGGCGACCCGCGGCTGGACGCCTTGGCCGCCGAGCTGGGCACCACCAAGACCGCCGCGGCCGTCGAGCTGTGGCGTCCGCAGCTGGCTGGAGCGGTAGTGGCCATCGGTAATGCCCCGACCGCACTGTTCCATCTGCTCGAGCTGGTGGCCGACGAACCGTCCCTGGCCCCGGCCGCCGTGCTCGGCATCCCGGTGGGCTTCGTGGGCGCGGCCGAGTCCAAGCAGGCGCTGGCCACCAACAAGCTCGGCCTGGAGTACCTCATCGTCCATGGACGCCGCGGCGGCAGCGCCGTCACCGTGGCCGCCCTGAACGCCCTGTGCGGCCCGGACGGACGCACCGGCTGAGCCGCCCGCGGCCCCCAACCCACCTCCCATCCGACCCGCTTCCGCCCCAGCGAAAGGAACCCTTCATGAACGTCCGCCCTGCTCAGACCGGGGAAGTGATCCTGGTCGGCGGCGGCCCCGGCGGCCCCGACCTGCTCACCGTCGGCGGCCTGCGCGCCCTGCAGCACGCGGACGTCGTTCTGTACGACCACCTCGCCCCACTGGCCTGCCTGGACGACACCAAGCCCGGCGCCACCCTGATCGACGTCGGCAAGTTGCCCGGCGGACGGCACACCGATCAGGCCAAGATCAACCAGTTACTCATTGAGCACGCGCAGACCGGGGCCAGCGTCGTCCGCTTCAAGGGCGGCGACCCGTTCGTGCTGGGCCGCGGCAGCGAGGAGTGGCTGGCCTGCGCCGAGGCCGGCGTCCCGGTCCGGGTGATCCCCGGCGTCTCCTCGGCGATCGCCGGCCCCGAGCTGGCCGGCATCCCGCTCACCCACCGCGGCCTCACCCAGGGGTTCACCGTGGTCTCCGGCCACGTCGGCCCGAACCACCCGGCCAGCACCGTGAACTGGCCGGTGGTGGCCAAGACCGCCGGCACCATCGTGATCCTGATGGGGGTTCGACACCTGGCCGACATCTGCGCGGCGCTGATCGCCAACGGGTTGGACGCCCAGACGCCGGCCGCCGTCGTCGCGCAGGCGACAACCCCCGACCAGCAGGTCGTCCGCGGCACCGTGGCCACCCTGCCCGCCCTGGCCGCCGCCGCCGGAATTCAGCCGCCGGCGCTGACCGTGATCGGCTCGGTGGTCGGCCTCGACCTGCTCCACCGGTGACCGGCTGCGACCCTTCGCCGGACTGCGAGCGGAGGCCCGCAGCCTCTGCCCCGGTTCGGGTCAACCCGGGGCGAGCGATTACCATGCTGAACGTGCCTGTGACCAGCGTTGGCGTGAACCACAACCTAGTAGCCCTGGACGAGCTGGCCAGGTTGAGCGTCGCTTCCGAGAAGATCCTGGCCCGACTCGATCGGGCCGACGTCCCCGGACGCATCCTGCTGAACACCTGCAATCGCTTCGAGCTGTACGCCGAAACCGAGACCTTCCACGGCGGCCTGGAACTGATCCTCGCCACGGTCCGCGAGGCGCTGGCACCCGCCGATCGGCACCTGGTCGATCAGTTCGAGGTGTACGCCGCGGACGCCGCCGTCCAGCACCTGCTCGAAGTGGCCAGCGGCCTGGACTCGATGGTGGTCGGCGAGGCCGAGATCATCGGCCAAGTCCGGGGCGCCCTGGCTGAGGCCGGCCCCCGGGCCAGGGCGGCTCTGCACCGGCTCTTCGATGCGGCCCTGACCACGGCAAAGGCTGTCGCCAGCGAGAGCGGGCTCGGTGAGGCCGGACGCTCCCTGGCCCAGGTCGGCCTGGACCTGGTCGAGGCCCGCCACTTCCCTCTGGCCGGACGCCGAGTGCTGCTGATCGGCACCGGCAGCTACGCCCGGGTGGTCATCGCCGCCCTTCTGCGCCGCGGCTGCACCGAGCTGTCGGTCTACTCCCCCAGTGGCCGGGCCGAGCAGTTCGCCACCAGCCACGACGTCCGTCCGGTCGCCGAGGACGAGTTGGATGCAGCCCTGGCCGCCACCGAGCTGGTGATCACCTGCAGCGGCGGACAGCACCGCGGCGAGCCCGTCCTGGGCACCTTCCAGCTGGCCGCCACCCGAGCCGGCGCACCACTGCTGCCGGTACTGGATCTGTCCTTGTCCGGTGACGTTGCCGCGGACGCCGACAAGCTGGCCAATGTCGACCTCATCGATCTGGACGAGGTGGGCGCCGCCGCTCCGGCCGCCCAGACCGCGGCCGTGCTGCGAGCTCGTGACCTGGTCAACCGCGGAGTGGAGACCTACCTACATCTGGAGCAGGGACGCCAGGCCAGCCCGGCAGTCACCGCGATCAGAGCACATGTCACCCAGTTCATCGAGCGGGAGATCGAGTCGGCCAACCGCCGCTACGACGCCGAGACCGCGGCCGCCGTGGCCCACTCACTGCGCCGGGTGTCGAACGCACTGCTGCACACACCGTCCCTGCGCGCGGCCGAACTGGCCCGCACCGGCGGACTCGACGACTACTCCCACGCCCTGCAGACCCTCTTCGGAATCGAGATCCCACGATGAGCCAGCCCACCTCTTCGTTGCTGACCGCCTACCGAGGCCAGCCGGTCACCCGGCGTCCTGTGTGGTTCATGCGGCAGGCCGGACGCTCCCTGCCGGAGTACCGGGCACTGCGCGAAGGCACCTCGATGCTGCAGGCCTGCCTGACCCCCGAGCTGGCCGCCGAGATCACCGTCCAGCCGGTCCGCCGCCACGACGTGGACGCCGGCATCTTCTTCTCCGACATCGTGGTGCCGCTGCGGCTGGCCGGAATCGGCGTCGAGATCGTCCCCGGTGTCGGGCCGGTGCTGGAGTCCCCGATCCGCAGTGCGGCCGACGTGGCAGCCCTCCCCGAACTCGACCCGGACGCCCTGGCGCCGGTCCGCGACGGGGTAGCGCTGGCCGTGGCCGAACTCGGCACTACCCCGCTGATCGGCTTCGCCGGCGCCCCGTTCACCCTTGCCTCCTACCTGATCGAGGGCCGGCCCAACCGCGACCTGCCCGCGACCACAGCTCTACTGGCCGAGGACCCGGAGACCTTCCACCGACTGCTGGGCTGGGTGGCCGGGATCACCGCCACCTTCCTGCGCGCCCAAGTCGAGGCCGGGGCCGTGGCCCTGCAGCTGTTCGACTCCTGGGTGGGCCGGCTGTCCCCGGCTGAGTACCGCAGCAACGTCCAGCCGCATTCGGCCGCGGTCTTCGCGGCCATCGCCGACCTGGGCGTCCCCCGGGTGCACTTCGGTACGGCCACCGCGAACCTGCTGCCCGACCTGCTGGCCGCCGGAGCCGACGTGATCGGCGTGGCCTCCGATCTGGGGCTTGATCAGGCCAATCAGCTGCTGGGCGGGGCCGTCCCGCTGCAGGGGAACCTGGATCCGGCGCTGTTGAGCGGCGACTGGGCGACCCTCGAAGCGGCCACCCGCGATGTCGTGGCCCGCGGTGCGGCCGCACCCGGCCACGTCTTCAACCTGGGCCACGGCGTCCACCCGGACACCGACCCGGACGTCCTCACCCGGCTCGTCGAGCTGGTTCACTCGATCCCTCCGGAGAACTGACATGCATCCCGCCGCCACCGGACATCCCGGCCACGCCCACCCGGGCGCCACTCGTCCCGGCCACGGTCACGGCATCGGCTCGGTGAAGCCGGACGGCTGGGTCTACCAGCGTGCGCCCATGATCATCTACTGGGAGCTGACCAATGCCTGCGGGCTGGCCTGCCGGCACTGCCGGGCCACCGCGATGCCGGACGCCGCCCCCGGCGAGCTGACCACCGCCGAGGCGATCGCTCTGCTCGACGACATCCTCGGTTTCGCCGGCCCCGGCGAGGCACTGCCACACGTGGTGATGACCGGCGGCGACCCGCTGCGCCGCGCCGATCTGCCCGAACTCGTCGCCGCCACCGCCCGCGGGATCGGGGTATCCCTGGCCCCGGCGGTCACCCCGCTGCTCACCCGGGAGCGGATGTTCTGGATGAAGGAGATCGGAATTCAGGCCATCTCGCTGTCCCTGGACGGCTCCACCGCCGAGTACCACGACGGCGTCCGGATGGTGCCAGGCACCTATGAGGCCACCCTCACCGCCCTGGACGATGCAGCTGAGGCCGGCCTGTCGGTGCAGGTGAACACCCTGGTCACCGCCAACACCGCGGCCGACCTGCCGGCGGTCTACGAGCTGCTCAGCACGCACACCTTGATGCAGTGGAGCCTGTTCTTCCTGATCTCGATCGGACGCGGCTCCGAGCTGGCTGAACTCAGCCCCGGCGAGGCCGAGCGCTGGCTGCTGTGGGCGGCCGGGGTGAACAAGGACGCGCCGTTCCGGGTGAAGACCACCGAGGCCATGCACTACCGCCGGCTGGTGACCCAGCCGTTGCTGCGGGCCGGCAAGAGCAAGGAGGACCTCGAGACGCATCCGATGTCGCGGGCCTTCGGGATCCGGGACGGCAACGGCATCGTCTTCGTCTCCAACCTGGGCGAGGTCACCCCGTCCGGCTTCCTGCCGATCAGCGTCGGCAACGTCAAGCAGCGCTCGCTGGTCGAGCTGTACCGCGACGATCCGCTGATGCGCGCGCTGCGCGACCCGTCCCAGTTCAAGGGACGCTGCGGGGTCTGCGAGTTCCAGGATTGGTGCGGCGGCTCCCGGGCCCGCGCCTACGCGTGGACCGGCGATCCGCTGGAATCCGACCCGCTGTGCCCCTATCAGCCCAAGGCCGGCAAGTGAAGCTGCTGGTCGTCGGTGGCGGGATCGCCGGGCTGGCTGCAGCCTGGGAGGCCATCGCTCGGCCCGGCACCGAAGTGGTGCTGGTCGAGGCCGACGCGCGCCTGGGCGGCAAGCTGCAGACCGAGAACACGGACGGTTTCCTGATCGAGCACGGCCCGGACTCGTTCGTCAGCTACCGTCCGGCCGCGGCCCAGCTGGCTCGCGAGGTCGGCCTGGGCGACGATCTGATCGGCACCTCCGGAACCCGTCAGGTCTACCTGCGCTCGCGGGAGCGGCTGCGTCCGATCCCGGCCGGGATGGGCATGGTGCTGCCGACTCGGCTGCTGCCGTTCGCCACCACCGGCATCCTCTCGGTGGCCGCCAAGCTGCGCGCCGGGCTCGACCTGATCTTGCCCCGCCAACTTGGGGCGGACGACGTGGCCATCGGCGCTTTCCTGCGCCGCCGGCTCGGCGGCGGCATCGTCACCGGCTTCGCCGACCCCATGGTCGGTGGCATCTACGGAGCCAGCGTGGACGAGCTGAGCCTGGACGCCGTCCTGCCCAGCCTGCGCTCGGACGAGGCCACCCACCGCAGCCTGATCCTGGCCTCGCTGGCTTCGGGCCGGAAGGCTCGCGCCGCCCGCCGGGCCTCGGGTACCCGCGGACCGGGCTCGCCCTTCCAAACCCTGCGCGGCGGTCTGGGCTCCTTGGTGGACGCGCTCGCCACCCAGCTCACCGCGGCCGGCGCCGACCTGCGCACCGGCGTCTCGGTGCTCTCGCTGACCCGAACCGAGGGCGGCGAAGCGCACGCCGAACTGAGCGACGGAACCGTGATCGAGGCCGACGCGGTGGTGCTGGCCGGCGGCGTCCGCAGCAGCGCCGAACTGCTGGCCGAAGCCGTCCCTTCCGCCGCGGACGCCCTGGCCGAGGTGCCGCTGGCTACCTCAAACGTGATCAACCTGGGCTACCGGGCCTCGGCCTTCCCGGCTCCGGTGACCACCCACGGCTGGCTCGAAGCGCAGGACGCCCCGATCAGCGGCGTCACGGTCAGCTCGGCCAAGTGGGCCGGACGCGCCGAGGGTGATCAGGTGCTGATCCGCGCGTTCGTCCCCGAACGCCTCGGCCGGATCGCCACCGCCGAGTCCGACGAGCTGCTGGCTACGGTGATCGCCCACGTCGGCACCGTGCTGGGCGCCACGCAAGCCCCGTTCCTGACCCGGCTCACCCGCTGGCGGTCGGTGATGCCGAAGTACACAGTCGGCCATCTGGATCGGATCGCCACCGCCGAGGCCGCCCTGGCCGCGCTGCCCACCTGGCGGATCGCCGGGTCGGCGTTGCGCGGGGTCGGGGTGCCCGACTGCATCGCCGACGGACGTCGCCAAGCCGCGGCAACCCTGGACGCCGCCGCCAACTCAGAGACCTCCGCCACTGCCACTCCCAGCTCAGAAGCCACCCCCACCCCACAGGCCACCCCAGCCCGAGCAACCGGAGTTAGGGTCGATTCATGACTGATGCGATCAGCTACACCTGCTATGCCGTCTTCACCCGCCGCGCCCCGGTGCCGGTGGACGTGGCCGCCGACGTCACCGAGCTGATCGGCGAACTTGCCGAGCTCGGCGTGACCACCCGCGGCCTGTACGACGTGCACGGGATGCCGGCCAAGGCCGACCTGCTGGTGTGGCTGCACGGCGACTCGGCCGAGCGGCTGCAGGAGGCGCAGCGCCGCTTCCAGCGGGAGGCGCTGGGCGGAGCGGTCGAGCTGACCTGGTCCGGCTTCGGCGTGCACCGGCAGGCCGAGTTCAGCCGCGAGCACGTCCCGGCTTTCCTGCGCGGCGCCGAGCCGAAGACCTGGCTGACCGTCTACCCGTTCGTCCGCTCGTACGAGTGGTATCTGCTGCCCGAGGACGAGCGTCGCGCCTTGTTGGCCGAGCATGGCGCGCAGGGACGCGACTTCCCGCAGGTGCTGAGCAACACGGTGGCCGCCTTCGCGCTGGGCGACTACGAGTGGCTGCTGGCCCTGGAGGCCGACGAGCTGGTCGACCTGACCGACCTGATGCGGCATCTGCGCGGCTCCGGCGCGCGCCGGCACGTCCGCCTCGAGGTGCCGTTCTTCACCGGACACCGGATCAGCCCGTCCGACCTGCCCCGCGTGCTGCGATGACCGACGCCGTCCTGCTGCTCGGTTTCGGCGGCCCCGAGGGGATCGATGAGGTGGTGCCGTTCCTGGAGCGGGTCACCGTCGGACGCGGGATTCCGCCCGAGCGGCTGGTCGAGGTCGGCCAGCACTACTTCACTCTCGGCGGGGTGAGCCCGCTGAACGCGCAGAACCGGGCGTTGCGGACGGCGCTGGCCGAGGCTCTGGACGCTGCCGGCTCGCCGATCGAGGTGGCCCTGGCCAATCGGAACTCGCCGCCGTTCGTGCCGGACGTCTTGGCCGAGCTGGCCGCCGCCGGACGCCGCGAGATCCTGGCCGTGGCCACGGCGGCCTACTCCGGCTACTCCAGCTGTCGGCAGTACCGGGAGGATCTGGGGACCGCACTCGCCTCGGCCGACCTGGGCCTGAGCGTCCGCAAGCTGGGCCCGTTCTACGACCTGCCGGAGTTCGCCGGCACCATCGCCGCGCTGCTCCTCGAGTCGCTGCCCGATGACATCTCACTCGATGACCCCGGCACCCGGTTGGTCTTCACCACTCATTCGGTGCCGACCTCGGCAGCTCGGGCGTCCGGCCCGTCCGGGGATGCCTACGTCAACCAGCACCGCTGGGTGGCCGAGCAGGTGGTGAGGCACCTGGCCGAGGCCATCGACGTCACCAAGCCGTGGGAGCTGGTCTTCCAGTCGCGCAGCGGCCCGCCGACCATGCCCTGGCTGGAGCCGGACGTGAACGACGCGCTGCGGGCCTACGCCGCCGAGGGCGCCACGGCCGTGGTGCTGGTGCCGATCGGCTTCCTTTCCGATCACATGGAGGTGATCTGGGACCTGGACACCCAGGCCCGCGATACCGCCGCTGAGCTGGGCATTCGCCTGGTCCGGACGCCGGCCGTGGGCACCGATCCACGCTTCGTGGCCGCCCTGGCGCGGCGGATCGCCGCCGAGTTGGCTGCGCCGTCCCCGGAGCCGGGGGCTGGCGACTTCTGCTCCGGTGGTTGCTGCGCGAACCCGCGCCGCGAGCTGCCGACCGTGCCCGGGACGGGGCTGCGTCGATGAGGTTGTGGTGATGAAGCTGCGGTTGGCGACGCGTGGCTCGAAGCTGGCCTGGGCGCAGTCCGGGATGGTCGCCGACCTGCTGCGGATGCACGGGCATGAGGTGGAGTTGGTCCGGGTCACCACGCACGGCGATGTGACCACTGCCCCGCTGGCCAGCCTGGGCGGGTCCGGGGTCTTCGTCGGAGCCGTGCGGGCGGCCGTGCTGGCCGGTGAGGCCGACCTGGCCGTCCATTCGTTCAAGGACCTGCCGACCGAGCCGAACGCCGACTTCATGCTGGCCGCCGTGCCCGAGCGCGAGGATCTGGCCGATGCGCTGTGCGCGCGCGACGGGCTGAGTCTGGCTGGGTTGCCGGCCGGGGCGCGGGTGGGGACGGGCTCGCCGCGGCGGGCCGCGCAGTTGCTGTTGCGGCGTCCCGATCTGGAGCCGGTGGCGATCCGCGGCAACGTGGAGACCCGGCTCTCCCGGGTCGGCGCCGACCTGGACGCCGTGCTGCTGGCCGCCGCCGGACTGCGGCGGCTGGGCTTGGCGGCCGCGATCACCGAGCGGCTGGACCCGTCGTGGTTCCTGCCGGCGCCCGCCCAGGGGGCGCTGGCGCTGGAGTGCCGCGCCGACGCGTCCCCGGAGTTGCGGGCCGCGTTGGCCGAGGTGGACGATCCGGCCTCCCGGGCTGCGGCCCTGGCCGAGCGGGCCGTGCTGCTACGGCTGCAGGCCGGATGCGCTGCCCCGGTCGCCGCGCACGCCGTGGTTGCCGACGGACGCCCACCGGTCACGTGGAGCCCGGGCAGCCCGACCAGAAGGTCGCAGCGCTGGCAGTAGCCGCCAGTGGCATGGCAGCAGGAAGTAGAATCGGGCATCGTCGAGGTCCTCGGAATCGAGTGGTGTGGTAACCCCGATTCTTGAGGGCCTCGACCCCCCTCACCCCACCGACACGCCCACCCCCGGATCCCCGCTCACCCCACGCTCAGGTACGAAGAGCCGCATTGAGCCTAAAACACCGTTCTGACAAGGGGTGACGCGCTCAATGATTGCGCACGGTGCGACGGACGGCTATCCTCGACATACCGGGATCATCTCGGGCACAGGAGGTTGGTAGACATGGCCAAGGGAAACAAGTGCCCATCGTGCGGTAAGTACACGCTGCAGCCGTACACGACCAATCAACTCAGGTGCACGGCATGCGGCACCATCGTGAAGAAGTAACAGGAACATGAGCAACCTCGGCCCGTACCAGGAGTTCGTGACAGATGCAGCCCGCATGGGCGGTGTGGAGAACATGATCCGGACGATCGAGTCCGGTGCCATTGCGAAGGCCGCCCCTGTACTACTGGTGAAAGGGGCCGGGATCGGCGCCTTGGCCACGTTGGCGGCGTGCGGCATCTACTTTGGTGGGCGGAGGCTGTGGTCCACGTACGAGGGGCGTGCTAGCGCTGCCGTGGCAGCGAAGGAACAGTTAAGAACTGCGCTCGACGAGCAGGAAGACTCGGATCAAGCCAGCGGGGGTGTCGACGAGCGCTCAGAAGATTCCGGTGCTGAGGAAGCGCGATGAGCGAGCGATTCCCCGAGATCGATTGGTGGTGCGACCGATGCGGAGCGCACCTCAATGGCCAACCTGGCTTCGATGACCACCGGTACACGTGGAAGTGCGATGAGTGCGGCCACAAGAACAGTATCTCCAGAGACAACATCTACGAGTCCCACGGCGACTTTTGGAACAGGGCTGGACGCGATTAGTGAGTAACCGGTCGGCCTGCCTTGAGGCGGGTCAGGTTGGACCGCCTAGTCGTGTGCACTGACTCGCTGACTCGCTGACTCAGGAAGTGGGCCGCGGCTCAGTTAGGTTAGCTGGCGGCAGAGCCGACTTCGCTCGTGTCTGGCGGCTGCCATATCGTGAGCCCATGGCAACACCCTCCAAGGCCTCAACGGGCAGCCCGCCACTCGACGAAGACCAGATCATTCTGGGTCCGATCCACGAGGCGGGGGACGACGAGCCGCGAAGCGAGCAAGTCCAAGCATTCCTCTCTGCAGTGATTCAGAGTGAGCACCTCAACCTGCTCGTGGGCGCAGGGTTGACGTCCGCCTTGGCCCACGCTGCTGGCGCGAAGACTGGCTCCGCAGGAATGACCGGGATGATCACAACCTCCGACCGTGCACTCAATGAAGCGTTGGAAGACGCGGCGAAGGAATCCGCCTCAAGGGCGCTGAGGGGCGACGGGAATATCGAGGACCGGCTGCGAGTTGCTCTCGCGACTCTCCCTGGGCTGCGACTCATTGGCGACAGTCGGGCCGATGAGCTCGACGAGGCGATCGGGACAGCCCTTCGTGCTCTTGCTGGACAGATCGCCGAATCGGAACACGGGATCCTGCACGGGGCAACTACGGAGAACGCACGAAGCCTGCTGAGCGGGTTCTTGCGTTCCTTCGCCGCTCGCGTGCCGACCCGCGACCGTCTTCATGTCTTCACGACCAATTACGACCGCGTCTTGGAGTGGGGTGCCGAACGGAGTGGCCTCAGGGTTGTCGATCGGTTCGTGGGGACACTCCGTCCCGTGTTCCGCTCGTCCCGACTGGAGATTGACTACCACTATTCGCCCCCGGGGAGCGTCAGGGAACCCCACCATCTCGATGGAGTCATCCGCCTGACCAAGCTACACGGCTCTCTCGACTGGGTGTCGGACGCCATCGATATCGTGCGGGTCCCAACGCCGTTCGGTTCGGCGCCCAGGGACCCGGGTGACGTCCTGATTTACCCCGTCGCCTCCAAGGATCGTGAAACCTCCGAATACCCTTATTCGGACCTATTCCGCGATCTGTCGGCAGCGCTATGCCGCCCGAATTCTGCCCTTCTGACCTACGGTTACGGGTTCGGCGACGACCACATCAACCGAGTCATCCGCGACATGCTGACTATCCCGAGCGCGCACTTGGTAATCATCGCCTACGGCGATCCCACCGGACGGATCACGCGATTTCACGCCGAACACAGCCACACCGGACAAGTCAGTCTGCTCTACGGCCCTAAGTACGCTGATCTGCAAGCGCTGGTGGAGCGATGGCTCCCATGGCCGGCCTCTGAGCCGTTGGCGCGGGCACAAATTGAGATCCTTCGGGCCACGACCGCTGCCAGCCCATCTGCGTCAGCGGGGACAGCGTGATCCCCCCATGGGAATCCGACTCGCGCGCTGTGGGTCACGTCATTGAGGTGGGCCCGTCACACGTAACCGTTCAGATCGACCGGGAGGCGCCCCATGGCACCGCTTTCAATCAAGCAAGGGTCAACCACTTCCCCCGCCTCAACGGCTTCGTGATCCTCCCAGCAGAAGCAGGTTCGATCTTGGCAATGGTGACCTGGATCGGGGTTACGGACGATCTCGTGTCCCTCCGCAGTCGCCCCGATCATGTCGGTCTGCCGACGCCGAAACGCATACTCCGGGCCATGCCGCTTGGGGTAATCCGGACGGCAAGAGGGCAAGACGGGCAAGTCGTTCGCCGCCTTGACCGCGGCCTGCTCGGATTCCCGACGGTGGGGGACCCTGTCCGCCTTCCCGAGGCGTCAGAGGCAGAGGTCGTGGTCCCTCGAGTCTCGGAGCCCGACGCCCTCCGTCTCGGTACGGCCCCACTCGCCGGCGACGCCTCCGTCGTGGTCAGCGGTAAGAGGCTCTTCGGTCGGCACGTGGCCGTACTCGGGAACACCGGCAGCGGTAAGTCCTGCACCGTCGCCCAACTCATCCGCGGAGCCGCGGCCGCAACTGACTCGCATGTGGGGACTCTCCGCGCGATCGTTCTGGACCTGAACGGCGAGTACCAGCACGCGTTTGAGGGGCTCGATCCATCCATCACAATCAAGAGGTTCTCCGTCGTCAGCAGCCCCGCGGCCACCGGGGTCACGCAACTGAGGGTGCCCTTCTGGCTCTGGAACTATCGGGAATGGGCCGCCTTCTGTGGCGCCAGCGGGAAGAGCCAAGCGCCGGTCCTCCGACAGGCCCTCCACCTGCTCCGGAGCAGCGACACGCAGTCATTCCCCCGAGGGACTGTGCGCATTGTTGCTGGCCGACGGAGTGTCCGGGCGCACAAGGTGAGTGAAGACAAGGAATCACGTAAGCAGGTCTTTGAGGTGCTCGCGGCGGTCAAGGATGCCTGTGAGAACCTCGCTGTGGAGTCACCTGGGCAACTCTCCGCTGTTCCCGCCCTACAGGCTTTACTAGATCGCACCCTGAAGACCAGGCTGAATCCTCCCGGCGGAGATTACCGATTCAAGTTCGACGTGATCCCTCTGGCGATGTCCGAGGAGGCGGCTCTCATCGATGCTATGGATGCAGCTCTCGCTGAACTACGAGTCCCAATGGGTGAGGGTGACACGTCGAGCGTCGACACGCCGATCACCTTCGACGCGAGGAACCTCGTTGACCTTACCGGTGTCATTGCCGCTGGAATGCAGGGCGACGCTCAGTCTTGGATTGCGCCCATGCAGGACCGTCTGGCGGTGGCGATGAACGACGCCAGGTTGACAAGCGTCTGCGGGTTCCACAAGGACGAGAATCTCGCAACTTGGCTCACTTCGATGCTCGGCGAATCGGGCACGAGCCAGATCACGGTACTCGACTTGAGTCTTGTTCCCGCAACCGCACAGCACGTGTTGGCGTCAGTCGTTGGACGCGTTGTGCTCGAAGCGCACGAACGGTATCGGCGCGCCGCCGGCACGGATGCGGCGCCCGTCATCCTGGTTGTCGAAGAGGCCCATAGCCTCATGAGGCGCAGAGGCGAGTTTGGGGTTGATGAGGCTGGCGTCGATATGGCGGAATTGTGTCGGGAGACATTCGAGCGAGTGGCGCGCGAAGGCCGTAAGTTCGGCGTGTCGCTCGTCATCTCCTCGCAGCGCCCCAGTGAACTGTCAGAAACAGTTCTCTCGCAGTGCAACAGCTTCCTAGTGCACCGGATCGTCAATGGCAGAGACCAGGAAGCCGTTCGCCGGATGGTTCCTGACAGCGTCGGAGCTCTCTTGAGCGAACTCCCCTCATTGCCTTCCCAGGCCGCTCTTCTGATCGGCGCCGCCGCGGAGGTTCCTGTCTTGCTCCGGGTCGGCGATCTCGCATTGGAATACAGGCCGAACTCCGCCGACCCTGCATACGAGACGGCGTGGACACTAGGAATGCCGTGGGATGTCGACACCCTCGTCAGCGCTTGGCTGGCCTCCCCTATCCCTGTCGAGGAACAGGATGGCGATGAGCCCAAATCAGACTGGGACCTGGACGGGTACGAGCCGCGAGACTACGAACTCGATCCCGACGATCCTCCCTTCTAGGCCGCTCGAAGGAGTTCAAGATAGGAGAGTCCGCGCGGAGGGCTTCGTGGACGCCTGATGAGCTGCCGCGGGCGAGTCGCCGCCGCAAGATCACGCCACTCGTTCCTTTCGCCGCCACGGAGGGTTGGACACCAGATCGGCCGTGCGGGCAGGTAGATCCTCGGGCGCGTCACCGCCCTCGGCGCGGTTGCTTACGTCGTCGCGCAGGATGCATTCGGCCGCCTGCTGGTCGCCCTCTGCAGCCACGACGGCTGCGAGGTCGAGTCGTGGGGTGTCCTCGTACGGGGCAGCGAGAAGCGCGGTCTCGGTGGCGGCGCGGGCCGCCTGCAGGTCGCCGGCGTGCAGGGCCGCGATGGTGACAGTGTGGGCTACGTCGACCACGGCGCACACCATGTGCTGATCGATGCGGACACCGTCGGCCAGCCAAGCCCAGCCGCGCCCACGCTGTCCGGTGAAGGGCTCCCCAGTGACCAGACCCAGCGCCGTCTGCAGATCTGTGAGGCCATCGGCACCGCGCGCCTGGCCGCGCGCGCGGAGCCGGCGGAAGAGGTCGATGTCGGCCAAGACGCCGACCAACTGGTAGACACCCATGCCGCGGGCGATGCCGGCCGGGGACTTCGTGGCGTCCGGCAGGTAGTTGCCGCCGGTGGTGGGGTCGACGCCCAGCTAGCTGCGCACCTTCGAGAGGTGCACCCGCATCTGGGTGGCGTCAGAGCCAAACGCATCGACCACCTGGTCGATGATGACGCCCTGGGGGTGCAACACAAGGAAGGCCAGCAACTCGGTGTAGAAAGCCTTGCGTTTCGCGACCACCGTGGGCGTGCCTGTGGTTCCAGTCCGCGCCTGGATGGGGCCGAGTAGCCGCAGGTGCGGGCGGCTCCCAGCCGCCCACGCCGCCAGGTCGGCGTCCAGACCCGGGTCGGCGCCCTCGACCGCTGCACCTACCAGGTCGGGCACGTGCGGAGCGAGTTGGTGCAGGTCGTCCGCAGTGGTCGCAGCCACGGCGAGGATCTCGGCGTCCGGGGCTGGAACCACCGTCGCCCTCGGCTCGGAGTCGTGGTCAGTGTCGCGGGGCAGCACGAGTTCGTCACGTATCGCTCCGGCCGCGTCCACGTACTCACGCCAACCGTCGTCCCCGTCCGTCGGCATGTCGACGTCGTCGAGCTGGTCTGCCTGACCGAGGAGTCGCGCGCACCCTTCGGCTTCGGCGGGGGTGAGTCCGTTGGCGATCAGGTCGAGGCCGAGCGACGGGATGAGCACCCGCCCCTGCCCGGTCAGCCGAACGCCCAAGCCTCGGATGGGCTCAGTGTCGGCGACCATGACGACGGCCGTGCCGGTCCGCGCCGAATGATCCCCGACTAGGGCGAGCAGCCGGTCGAGCGAGCTACTCGACAGCGCCCCATTCACCAGGACGAGCCAGCTCTCCCACACGTCGCCGCCCAGGTCGTCGACGCGGCCGGCGGTGGCGGTCACGTCGTGGTCGGCGCACTTGTCGATGGTCGCCCCGGCCGCAGCGATCGCGGCGTCCAGCGGTGCGGGGTCCTCGAGACGGTGGTGGCGGATGCGCGCCGGGTCGAGCGGCACGGCCTCCGGCGCGATCCCGATGCAGTCGAGTTGAACCTGGCGCGCCCACGGGTTGACCGCTATCTCGGCCGCCAGATAGCGAGCGAAGTCGGCGGCGTAGGTCGGGTCACCGGCCAGGCTGATCGTGCCGAGTTGTTCGAGGTTAACCAGCCACGTCGCGTCGTCGTCGTCCAGTCCCACGGAGACGAGCTGCGGATAGGCGGATCGGGCGGTCGACTCCTGCTCGTGCGAGCTGGCGGCCAGCAGCCATCGACGACCGTCGGCCGGGTCCGGGCGCCACGGATGTGCCAGCGTGACGGGCTCGACCAGCTGGACTGCCACCTCGCTTGGCAGGAGTTGGACAGCCAGGAGCTGCGGTGGGGCGACGCGGTCCTCGCCTGAGAGGGCAAGCAACCTGAGCGCCTGGTCGATCGCCAGCAGGTTGGGTGTCGCGGCCTGCCCCTCCGTCATCAGGGTCTTCTCCACCGGAACCAGTTCCGGCGGCGGTGCCTGGATCGTCCGCCCCGGCCGACGGGCACGGAACTGAGCCCTCCGGCGCTGACGCAGGGCGGCCAGCAGCCCAGCAGCGAGGACCCCGCCCGCACCGGTGAGCCCGACCAGCAACCACGGGGCCGGCGCCTCGGCGTCCCGATCGGACGCCTCGCTCACAGGCTTCTCGTCGCTGCTCACGTCCGGAACCACGGTCGCCGAGGCAGACGGGGAGGGCGCTGGCCGCGCGCTCACCGGGGCGATGGGGACAGGGACGCCCCCGCCGGTTGCAGGCGACGTCTCAGCCACCGGGGTCTGTGGCGGTTGCGGGTGCAGCGGAGGCGTCCGGCGACGACGGCGAGTTCTGGGATGTCGGCTCGGCTCGTTCGGGTTTCGGGGAGGTTGCAGCTCGGGTGTTGTCTCCGCAGTGGACGGGAGGAGCAGGTGCCAGCCGGGGAGGATGAGGTCAGGGTCCGTCAGGCGACGGCCGTCCGGCTGCGGAATCCCCGAGAGGCCTCGAAGATCCGTGGCCACGCCTCGGCGTCGTCGAGGTGCTGCTGTGCGATCTCGCTCAGCGTGTCGCCCTCGACCACGCTGTGTCGGGGAATGCGAGCCGTCGCACTCTACCGTCGGCCTGCTCCGCTGCGGGCAGGGTCAGCACCCAGCCCGGCCTGGGTGTCAACTCTCGAGGGCTCGAATGAGCTTCTCGAGGGCGGCTTCGTCGACGATCGGGATGCCGTAGGAACGCGCCTTGGCTGCCTTACCGCTGAGCGAATCGGGGTCGGCTGCGACGAGCACTTTGGTGCTCTTGGCGAGTCCGGCGGGTTGAAGGCCGGCGGCGCGGGCGCGTGCCTCCCAGACTGAACGTTCGAGGGTCATCTCGCCAGTGAAGGCGACGCGATCACCGGCTGTGAGGTGGATGCCGGTGATGACGAGGTCGCCGGTGGTGTTGCCGTTGGCCACGGCTTCGAGTGCGTCATCGACATCCCGAGTGGCCAGGCCCAGACATGCGGCTGCGCGGTCGAGCTGGCTACGTTCTTCGGGGGCCAGGATGCCGTCGCTGAGGGCGATGGCCGCTATGGCGGTGAGGAAGTCGGCGTGAATAGCCAGGACCTGAGGACGGCTGAGCGAGTAGGCGCAGGCCGCTTCGACCAACTGGTTCTCCTCATGGAAGGACAGGTGGCCGTCGAGCATAGCCATGTCCAGGACGGCCAGGTATGCGTCCACTTGCGGGTCCGCGGAGCGCGGTAGTCGGGCGATGATGCGGTCCAGCCATCCGTCGGGTCGGACATCCGCAGTATCCGAGCGATGCCGGAGCGAGACTGGGGAGCCGCATGGGTGGGCTGGCCATAGGAAGTTGCGTGCGTCGGCGAGGGTTCGCTCCCAGGCGGGCCGGTATTCGGATCGGCCCAGGTATTCGGCCAGCAATTGGGCGGTGGCGAAGGCGTCGCCCAGCGCGCTGTGGGCGTCTCCGAGTTCGATGTTGGCGGATTCGCAGCAGTCGCACAACCGCCGGCTGGGGGACCGCAGGAACGCGCCTGACCACTCCATGGTGCACACGGCGGGGACAGGAACGTCGGCGACCGGGTATCCGGCGCGCCTGAGCTCGGCGGACAGGAAACGGGTGTCGAAGCCGGCGTTGTGTGCCGCGATGATCCGCCCGTCGACCGCGTCCAGCAGGGCGGGGGCTACCTCGTCGAACGTGGGTGCCTTGGCAACGTCCCTTGCCGTAATTCCGTGGATGTTTGAGGCTCCCACGTCTCGGCGCGGGTTTACCAGGGTTCCCCAAGCGTCG
>Ga0334890_1002226_pt1 | contig 22970 bp, 23 predicted proteins | sample GraSluR1_MG_3_FD_207220 | JGI IMG/M metagenome (GOLD analysis project Ga0334890, IMG submission 207220) | Sludge microbial communities from methane-producing bioreactor in Wageningen University, Netherlands - Granular Sludge_31_08-R1 | ecosystem: Engineered > Bioreactor > Anaerobic >... | reverse complement strand
ACCCCCAGTGCGACCTGGACTTCGTCCCCAACGTGGCGCGCTCGATGCCGGTTCGGGCGGCTCTGAACAACTCGTTCGGGTTCGGGGGGCAGAACGCGGTCGTGGCGATCCGCAGGTACGATTCGGCACCAGGGTGAACGACACGGGAACGCCCAGCCTCCAGCGTGAGGCCGTCCCGGAATGCAAGGACCCGGCTCCGGATCTTCTTCAGGAGCTCACGGGCCATCGCTTCCAGGACCCGACGCTTCTGGCCTTGGCCCTGACCCACGAGTCCTACTCCAACGAACGCCACCACGGCCCCGAGAGCAACGAACGCTTGGAGTTCCTGGGCGATGCGGTGCTGGGCCTGGTGGTCTGCCGTTACCTGTATGACCGGCATCCCGACCTTCCAGAGGGCCGCCTGGCCCAGATCAAGGCCCACCTGGTCAGTGCCTCCTGCCTGGCCCGGCAGGCACGAAAACTGGGTCTGGGTGAACACATCCGGTTGGGCCGCGGTGAGACCCTGGCCCACGGTGAAGGGCGCCGGAACATCCTGGCCGACACCCTGGAGGCCCTGATCGGCGCTCTGTACCTGGATGGCGGGCTGGCCGTGGCTGGGCGCTTCGTGCTGAGCCTGCTCCAGGACGCCATGGATCGGATGGAAGGGTCCCAGAAGGACTTCAAGAGCCTGCTCCAGGAGTGCACCCAGCGTCTGCACAAGTTGTTGCCGGACTATGAGGTGCTCCGCGAGGAGGGGCCCCCTCATGAGCGGGTCTTCGTGGTCCAGGTCGGGTTCTTGGGGGAGATCCTGGGGCGCGGGCAGGGGCGTACCAAGCGGGAGGCCAGCCAGAACGCTGCCTGCGAGGCCCTGGGGACGCTTCGGCGCCGGGCCGGGTTCGATCTGGACCAGGTGGTCCTGCTGGAGGAGCCGGCCGCTGGGGAGGGGCCGGGGAACCCGTCCTGATGGATTTCCCCATCCAGTCTGACGAGAGCGGCGTCTCGTTCGCCGTCCGGGTGATCCCCCGGGCCCAGAAGGCGGGCTTCAACGGCGTGCGCGAGGGGGCCCTGATGGTGCGCCTGGCGGCTCCTCCCGTGGAGGGTCGGGCCAACGCTGCCCTCCAAGCCCTGCTGGCGGCGGCCCTGGGGGTCCGACGCAGCCAGGTCTCCCTGCGGACCGGCGAGAAGTCGCGGACCAAGATCGTCCGGGTGGAGGGAGTCCGGCCGGAGGCGGTCCGGGCCCTGGCCCAGGGAGCCTGACAGGTTTCGGGCGGCGGACTGCGAAACCTGAGGTGTCAATCTCTTCCGCGAAAGGAAGTTCCGTGAAGCCATCCCTCCAGTTCTCGGTGCCCTGCCTGAACATTCCTGAGGAAGCCCGGCTGCCCAGCTTTGAGAACGTCTTCTACGAGCTGCCCTCGCCGGATTTTCCTTTCACCGTCGACTTCTTCCTGGCCAATGGCTGGTGCGCCGGTCAGGGCCGTTTCGTCCAGGAAGTCCGGCTCCTGACGCCTGCCGGCCAGGTCCTCGTGCAGACCGGTCAGCAGGCCTTCGAGTTGCCGCACGAGCTGCAGCCCTATATGGTGATCAACAAGTTCCAGGGCCTTCAGTTCGATGCGCCGGGCGTCTACCGCATCCAGGTCCTGTTGGACGGTGAGCCGCGTCTGGACTATCCGCTGGAGATTCGCCAGTTCCTCCAGACCGCAGAGCCCTCGGATGCGACGAGCCCCGAGTCCCAGCCGACCCCCGAACCCGCGCAGCCGGCGACCTCCCAGGAGGACGGTTTCCTGTCGCCTTCGGTTCCGCCCGGCTACAAGCCCGGCCCGACCTGAGCCCTGGCATCGGGCATCGATGATCGCCAAACGTATCTTTGGCGATCATCGATGTTTTCCCAGGCGGGGGGGCGGTGGCCACCCATGTCGCGTAGCGCAACCGGAGGGTCCGTCGTGGAGCAGACGCCACTGTCGAGAAACCGAGGCAGCCTGGACCGAGCCCGTGGCTGGTATGTCGAGGACTTTCTCGAACACCTGGCGGTCGAGCGCAACCTGTCGCGCCGCACCGTCCATGAATATGAAGCCGACTTGAGACTCTTCTACGAGTTCTTCACGCCGTACCTGGACGATGGCCTGACCCTGGAAGGCATGGACGAGCGCACCCTGCGTGAGTTCCTGTCCTACCTGCGCCGGCAGCGGGACTATACGCCGCAGGGCCTGAACCGCAAAATCGCCTGCCTGAAGTCCTACTTCCGCTTCCTCGAGAAGGAAGGCCACATCACCTCGTCTCCCATGGAACAAATCCGCTCGGCTCGTGGCGGTCGGCTGCTGCCCAAGGTCCTCAGCCAGGACGAGGTCGAGCTCATCCTGCGAACTGCCCAGGCCCGGATGGCCGAGAAGCCTGGTGAATGGGGACCCATCCGGGACCGGGCGATCCTGGAGATGTTCTATGCGACGGGGATGCGACTGGCGGAGCTGGTGGGCCTGAACCTCTCGGACCTCAACCTGCCCGAGATGACCCTCCGGGTCACCGGCAAGGGCAACAAGCAGCGGATGGTCTTCCTCAACGAGGCCGGCCTGGCCGCCCTGCAGGCCTGGCTGGCCTGCAGACCCCGCACCCGGACCGATGCCTTGTTCCTGAACCGCTTCCGGGATCGCCTGTCCCGGCGCGCCGTCGAGTTGATGTTCGAGAAGCTCAAGACGGAGGCTGGTCTGGAGAAGGCGGCCTCCCCCCACACGCTGCGCCATTCCTTCGCCACCCACATGTTGGAGGGAGGCTCGGATCTGGTGACCATCCAGGAGCTGATGGGTCATCAGAGCCTGTCGACCACCCAGGTCTACACCAATCTCTCGCGTGAACGGATGCGGGCGGTCTACGAATCCAGTCATCCTCGCAAGTAATCCGACGTCAGGAAGTCCGTGAATAAGATGCAGATGCAAGAAGTCGGGCGGCCGGCTTGCCCCTCCGGGGGTTTGGTCTATAATGAAGGTGTGACCGAGCGACCCGGGTCCTTGACCCGCAACAACTTCTCGTGGGAGATTCTCCGGTTCATCCTGGACGGTCTCTCCCCCATCGACCTGCCGGCACTGGCGGTGATGGACCGGGAAGAGGCCCACCAGTTCCTCCTGCACTACGGGTATGATCTGGAGGACGACGAGGACCGGGACGTGGCCTGGCGCATCCACATCGAGGCCGTGGCCTTCATCAAGCGCTATTTCTGTCTTGAGGGCGAGGGGGCGGGAGAAGCCCTGGTCCTTCCAGCCGACGTCGAGCGCCCCACGGATCTGCGCGATCTCCTGGTCTGGGCTTCCGATCGCAACCGCACGGATCGGCAGGCCTGGGCCTGCGCGCTGCTGAGGGTCATGCACACCATCAGCCACATCAACAACACCCTGCGTTCGGAGTTCTTCCCGGAGATCAAGCGCCAGATCCTGGACCGCTTCAAGCAGCATGTCCATCAGGACGCCGAAGGACGGCTCAGCCTGGGGCGCGGACCTTTGTCGGTTCCCCTCCTGGACATCTTCTACAAGGAGGAGAAGAGCCGGGACAGCCTGATCCTCAAGCTTCTCCACAAGCCCCACAACGTGGCCGAGATCATCCACGATCGCCTGGGCGTGAAGATGGTCACCCCAACCCGATTGGACGCGCTGCTGGCCCTGCGCTACCTGCGTCAGAACCACCTGATCATGTTCGCCAACGTGACGCCGGGCCGAAGCCGGAACACCCTGGTCAACCTCGAGCACTTCCGCAGCCTGTATGAGGAGTTGACCGGCGGCTTCCGGGATCTCACCGAGGAGGGACGCGACCAGCGCTTCCTGCACCGGCTCCAAGAGCACAGTCTGGGCGTGGCCGGTCTGGAATCCCGTCTCGAGAACCCCTTCACCAGCCCCGACTACCGGTCGATCCAGTTCACGGTCCAGCAACTGGTCAAAGTGGAGAATCCCGGATACCTGCGTGCCCGCCGGATGCGGGTCCACCTCGAGAAGTACCATCTGGGGCCCGACCTGGAAGGTCTGCTGCGCGAGCTGGAGGGGCCCCAGGAGGAACGCGAGCTGCGCATCTTCTTCCCGCTCGAGGTGCAGATCCTGGACGAGGAGAACCACCGGCGCAGCCAGGAGGGGGGCGCCTCCCACTCGGACTACAAGAAGCGCCAGTTGCGTGCGGCCCGACAGCGCGTGTTGGGTCCCCTGCTCAAGAGGGAACGGGCCGGCGCCCCCACGCCGGCCTGACCCTCAGGGAAGGGCGCTGGTCGGAAGAGGCTCGGGGGTGGCCGCCGGAGGCAGGTCGCCCTCCTGGGACGGCTCCTGGGGCATCTCGATCGGAGTCGGCTGCTCCGGCTGCGAGGGCCCGGTTTCGCTGCCATCCACCGGGGGCAGGTCCAGGATGGGCTCCTCGGTGGGAGCCTCCAGTGGCACGGCGGTTGGCGCCTCGGACGGAAGCTCGGTCTGCGGATCCGCTTCGTCCGGCACCTCCTCCTTGGAATCCTCCTTCTTGTCGGGCGACTTGGAAGCCTGCGGGCTGGGGTTCGCCAAAGGCAGGGCCTGGCCGCGGCCGTGCAGCGGGCAGAAGGCGGTGGGCACCATGCCGGGCTTGAAGTATTCCTTGTAGGTGGTGGGGCACTTGGCGTTGGCGCGCTTCTTGGACTCGCTGCACATCAACACCGAGACCTGGCCACCTCGCAGTTGCCCGAACTGCAGGACCGGTAGTCCTTTGTGGGCGAACTGCATGATCTGGCGGAACAACGGCGCCGCCACATCGCCGCCGAAGACGTGCCACATGCGCGAGAAGTTGTCGTTGCCGACCCATACGGCGCTGGTGTATTGGGGCGTGAAGCCCACGAACCAACCGTCGCGGTGGTCGTCGGTGGTGCCCGTCTTGCCTGCGACGGGTCGGTCGGAAAGCAAGGCCGCGGTTCCCGTCCCTCGCTCAACGGCATTCTGGAGCATCTCGCTCATGGTGAACGCGGTGGCTTCCGAGAGGACCTCTTCCTGTTTGGGGAAGGTGTGATCCTCGACCACGTTGCCCTCGGAGTCGTAGATGATCTTCACGCCCGTGGGCTGGATCCGCAGCCCTCCGTTGGGGAAGACCGAGAAGGCCGAGGCCATCTCCAGGGGGGTGACCACCGCGCTGCCCAAGGCCAGCGACAGGTTGGGCTCCAGGCGTTCGCGGATGCCCATGCGGTAGGCATACTCGATCACCCTCTCGGCGCCGACCAGGGTCAGCAGGCGGACCGCCACGACGTTGCGCGAGTACTGCAGGGCCGTGCGCATGGGGATGCTCCCCATGAAGCGACCGTCGGAGTTCTTGGGGGACCAGGTCTCTCCGCCGCCCATCTGGTAGGTCACGGGGCTGTCCGGGACGACCGTGTCGGGGGTGTAGCCCGCTTCCACCGCGGTGGTGTAGACGAAGACCTTGAACGAGGAGCCGGGCTGGCGCCGGGCCTGCCAGGCCCGGTTGAACTGGTTCTTCTTGCTCCAGCCCACCCCGCCGACCATGGCCCGGATGTAGCCGGTCTTGTTCTCGATCACCACGGCGGCGGCGTTGGTGGCGTTGTAGGCGCTGGCGTAGTTGGCCACGTCGCGGCGCAGGATGGACTCTGCCTGTTCCTGCAACTTGAGGTCCACGGTGGTATAGATCCTCAAGCCGCCGCGGTACAGGAGGTCCTCGTCATAGCGGCTGTACAGGTCCTTGATCACGTAGGTGGTGAAATACGGAACCTTCAGCACCTGGAACTCTTCGCGGTTCTTGTTGGCATACTTCAGGCCCGACCGCAACTGGTCGACGGCCTCGCGATACTGCTTCTGGTCGATCTGGTCCAGCACGAGCATGCGCGAGAGGACCTCGATGGCCCGAATGCGGGCCGAACGTTCGTCGACCAGGGGCGAATAGGTGCTGGGCGACGCCGGCAATCCGGCGATGATGGCCGCCTGGACGACCGACAGGTCGCTGGCCTTGGTGTTGAAGTAGACGTTGGCCGCCGCCTGCACCCCGTAGGCTCCCGCCCCGAAGTAGACCTGGTTGAGGTAGAGCTCGAGGATCTCGTCCTTGGCGAAGGTCTTCTCGATCTGCAGGGCCAGCAGGGCCTCGCGGAATTTCCGGTCAAAGCTCTGGTCCGGACTGAGGAAGAGGTTCCGGGCCAACTGCATGGTGATGGTGCTGGCGCCCTGCCGGATCTGGCCACGCGAGCGGATCAGGTCCAGTCCCGCTCGGAGCACGCCCACCGGGTCGACGCCCTTGTGCTCGTAGAAACGCGCATCCTCGATGGCCAGGATGGCGTTCCGCATGTTCGGCGAGATGTCTTCGAGGGGGGTCCAGGTGCGGTTCTCCTTGAAGAGGGTGGCGATCAACTGACCGTCTGAAGAGAAGATCCGGGTGGTCTCGGAGGGCTCGTAGTAGCGCAAGCGCGAGACGTCGGGAAGTTCCTTGGCGTAGTTGTTCAGGACCACCAGGCCCGTCGTGCCGGCTGCCACAAGCAGGGCCAGGAAGACCAGGAAGCCTCCCAGGAGGAACCTCACCAGGGTGCGTCGGACCTGGCGATGAGTGCCCTTCATTCGGATTTCACCTCGGCGGCTCGCAGAGCATCCAGGACGCCGTTGACGAAGCTTCCCGAGCCTTCATCCCCATACTCCTTGGCCAGCTCCACGGCCTCGTTGAGGACCACCGCGGCCGGAACCCGGGACATCCGCAACAGCTCGTAGGCGCCCATCCGCAGGATGTTCCGGTCGACGCGCGCCATGCGCTCCATGCTCCAGTTCCTGGCGGTCTGTTGGATTCGTCGATCCAGGTCCGAGAGTTCTTCCCGGACTCCGGTGACCAGATCCTCGACGAAGTTGCGGACCCCGGATTCTTCACCCTGGGCCAGGACGTCCTGAAGGGCGTCCTGGGTCGACTGTCCTCCCACGTCGATCTGGAACAGAGCCTGCAAGGCCAGGATCCGGGCCCGCCGGCGGTGGTCACGGACATCTGAACGGAAGCGATCCTCGAGGTCGGACATCTCAAGCCTCCAGCGCCGGGCCCGACATCCAGGCCTCGACGAAGGTCGTATGGATCTCCCCGCGCCGGAATTCTCCGGTCTGGAGGAGGCGGCGGTGGAAGTCCACGGTGGTGTGGACTCCACGGACCTGCATCTCGTGCAGGGCCCGGTCCATTCGGGCCAGCGCCTCGTCCCGGTTGCTGCCGTGGGCGATCACCTTGGCCAGCAGCGAGTCGTAGAAGGGTTGAACCACGTAGCCCCTCTCCAGATGCGTGTCGACCCGGATTCCGGGGCCTCCGGGCAGGTGCAGCTCCTGGATGGTTCCCAGCGAAGCGGCAAAGCCGTTCTCGGGATCCTCGGCGTTGATCCGGCACTCCAGGGCGTGCCCGCGCAGTTGGACGTCCTGCTGGCTGAAGCCCAGGGGCAGGCCGGCTGCGACCCGGATCTGCTCCTTGACCAGGTCGATGCCGGTGACCACTTCGCTGACCGGGTGCTCGACCTGGATTCGCGTGTTCATCTCCAGGAAGTAGTAGGCGCCGGACTGCGGGTCGAAGAGGAACTCGACCGTGCCCGCGCCCGAATAGCCCGAAGCTCGAGTGGCCCGGACGGCTGCCTCCCCCATCTCGCGGCGCAGCTCGGGGGTCAGGACCGTCGAAGGAGACTCCTCCACCAGCTTCTGGTGGCGTCGCTGGACCGAACAGTCGCGTTCGCCCAGGTGGACCACGTTCCCATGGGAGTCCGCCAGGACCTGGAACTCGATATGGCGGGCCCGGGGCAGGAACTTCTCGAGGTAGAGCCGGCCGTCCCCGAAAGCGCTCTGGGCTTCGGCCCGGGCCGTGAGGAAGTGGCGTTCCAGGTCCTCCGGCTCGTGGGCCACCCGCATGCCCTTGCCTCCCCCGCCCGCTGCCGCCTTCAGCATGATCGGATAGCCGTGGCGGCGCGCAAACTCCCGGGCGACGTCCTGGTCGGTCACCTCGTCGGTTCCCGGCAGGACCGGAACGCCTTCCTGGACCACGGTCTGACGCGCCCTGGCCTTGTCACCCATCAGGCGCATCGCCGCCAGACCGGGTCCGATGAAGACCAGGCCGTGCTTCTCGCAGACTTCGACCAGGCGAGGGCTCTCCGCCAGGAATCCGTATCCCGGGTGGATGGCTTCCGCTCCGGCGATGGTGGCGGCCGCGACCAGGTGGGGGATGTTGAGGTAGGACTGGGCCGCGGGGCCCGGGCCGACGCAGAAGGTCTCATCGGCCAGGCGGACGTGCAGTGATTCGCGGTCCTCCTCGGAGTGCACCGCCACCGTCCGGACACCCAGCTCCCGGCAGGCTCGCAGGATGCGCAGGGCGATCTCGCCCCGATTGGCAATCAGGATCTTCTTGAACACGCTCAGTTGCCCCCCTGAAGGACCAGCAGGACCTGGCCATACTCGACCGGGTCACCCTCTGCGACCAGGGCTTCCAGGACCCGCCCGGCCCGAGGGGCGCGGACTTCCTGGTGAACCCCCATGGTCTGGACCCAGGCCAGGACCTGTCCTTCCTCGACGGTTGCCCCGACGGGAGCCGGTGTGGTTCCGAGCTGAGGATCCCTCAGGTGCACCACGCCCACCCGGGTCGAGGTGATCGCCAGCCCTTCCAGGGCCTCCAGGGCCTGCTCCACATCGTCTCCGGCCAGCCGGGGCGCGGGCAGGAGGTCTGGCTCCCGGCGCCTGCGGAGCCGGAAGCGCTGGTCTCCCATCTCGACCTCCATCTCCGCCAGGCCTTCCTCGCGGAGAATCCTGGCCAGGCTGCGAGCCTGGTCTTCCGGTCGGGTGACATCCGTGTCCATCAGCGTTCCTCCCAGCGGCCCAGGACAACCCGAGGCAGGCCCGCCAGATCGCAGACCAGACCCGTGTCCCGAAAGCCGCGTTCCTGCATCATGGCTTCCACGCCCTCGATCTGCGCGGCCGCCACCTCCAGGACCAGGTTCCCTCCATCCACCAGCCATCCCGGAGCCTGCGCCACCAGGCGACGCACGATCTCCAGACCGTCGGGCCCGGCGAAAAGGGCCATGGCCGGTTCGTGGCGGACCACCGCCTCTTCGGGGGCGGGGCCCCTTTCGGTGCCCACATAGGGCGGGTTGGCGAGGATCAGGTCAAAGCGTCGAGGGGTGGAGAAGGCTCCAAACAGGTCACCGTGGCAGAGACGAACCCGTTCCTGGACCCGGTGGGCCAGAACGTTCTCGCGGGCCAGTTCCAGGGCCTGCTCGGAGAGATCGGTGGCCCAGACCACGGCATGGGGCATCTCCAGGGCCAGGGTGACCGCCACGGCGCCGCTCCCTGTGCACAGTTCCAGGATGTCCGGGCGGATGGGAGCCGAGCGCTCGAGGAGCTGCAGGCCGGCCTCGACCAGGAACTCCGTCTCGGGCCGAGGGATCAGAGCATGGGGAGAGACGGCGAAGCGACGGCCGTAGAACTCCTTCCAACCCACCAGGTGGGCGACCGGTTCACCGACCTTGCGTCGCTCCAGCAACTCTTGGAAGGCCAGCAGGAGGGACGGCTCCAAAGGGTCGGTTCCGCGTGCATACAGTTGGGTTCGCGAGCACCCCAGCAGGTGAGCCAGCAGGAGCTCGGCATCCAGACGCGGAGAACGCCCCCTCGTCTCACGCAGGAAGCGAGCTGCCGACTCCAGGGCCTCGGTGATGCTTCGCGCCCTGCCGGAAGCCGAGGGGCTCACGCCTGGCCCACCTGCTCCAGTCGTGTCTTCTGCTCTTCTGCCAGGAGGCCCTGGACCAGGGCCTCCATGTCGCCCTCCATGGTCGCGGAGAGGTTGTGCAGGGTCAATCCGATGCGATGGTCGGTGACCCGGCTCTGGGGAAAGTTGTAGGTGCGGATTTTCTCTGAACGGTCCCCTGTGCCGACCTGGGAACGGCGGTGGGCGGAGATCTCGGCTTCCGCTCGAGCCCGCTCGATCTCCAGCAACTTGGCGCGCAGGACCCGCATGGCCTTGTCGCGGTTCTGCATCTGGGAGCGTTCGTCCTGACAGGCCACCACCAGGCCGGTCGGCAGGTGGGTGATGCGGATGGCCGACTCGGTCTTGTTCACGTGCTGCCCGCCGGCCCCGGACGAGCGATAGGTGTCGATCCGCAGATCCTTGGGGTCGATGGGGACCTCGTCGACATCGTCGGCCTCCGGCATGACCGCAACGGTCACCGTGGAGGTGTGGATCCGCCCAGAGGCCTCGGTGGCGGGCACGCGCTGCACCCGGTGGACTCCGCTTTCGAACTTCAGGTGCTGGTACACCTCGTGCCCGGAGATGGACACGCCCACCTCCTTGAGGCCTCCCAGTTCGGTGTCCTGACGATACATCAACTCGGACTTCCAGCCCTTGGACTCGGCGAAGCGCAGATACATGCGCAGCAGCTCGGCTGCGAAGAGCCCGGCCTCGTCCCCCCCGGCGGCCGGCCGGATCTCGAGGATGACGTCCTTGCCGGCATAGGGGTCGCGGGGCAGGAGCAGTCGGGTCAATTCGTCTTCGAGCTCCTGGACTCGAGCCTCCATGCCGGCGATCTCGACCTGATAGAGTTCGCGCATCTCGGGATCGTTCTCGGAGGTGAAGGCCTGCTTCTCGGCCCGGATCCGGTCCATCAGCTCCTGCAACTCGCGCGAGCGCAGGGCCACCTCCTCGATGGCCTTGCGCTCTTTCGACAGTCGCTGAAAGACCTTGGGATCGGCCAGGATCTCGGGATTGCACAGGCTGTGCTCGAGTTCCTCGAAGCGCCGCTCCATCTCCTGGAGCTTCTGGAGGTCAAGCATCGACGTCCTCTCGATCCCTGGGAAGGCGCACCTCCCCAAAAGTGGATAGCGCCTCCTGGCGGGGGCCGCCGGGAAACGCCATCATGGCAGCAACCGGCAAAGGCCGGATTGGTGAAGCTAGTCCTTCAGGCTGTAGCGCTGACGGAACTTCTCGACCTGACCCTCGCGGGTGATGCTGCGCTGCTTGCCGGTGTAGAACGGGTGGCAGGCGCTGCAGATTTCCACGCGCAGATTCTGCTTGGTGGCCAGGGTCTCGAACGAATTTCCGCAGGCGCAGCTCACGGTGGTGGGGTGCAGCTTCGGGTGCGTGTTGCTCTTCACGGGGGTCTCCCTCGACCGGGGCGCAAACGCCCTTGAAATGGACTCATCATCCCAGGATGAAGATCGGGATGGCGGCTTTCATCAAAGCACGAACCTCGAGCCAGGGCCCAAGGTCGGCTGATTCTAGCACAAGCTGCCGGACTTGGGAAGGGTCTGGTCGAAGTGGGGTGGCAATTTTCGGGACCTCCGGTCTACCAGGAGATCTCCAGCCAGGTCTTGCCCACCCGGAAGACGTGGCCGTTGCGCAGCTCCACCCGGCCGTGAACCCGCTCTTCGTTGACGAAGGTCCCATTGGTCGAGTTGAGGTCTTCCAGGACGATGCCGCCGTGGGGTTGGGGCTCCAGCCTGGCGTGGCGCCGGCTGATGAAGCGGTCGACGCCCAGGCCGATTTCGCCTTCCCGTCCGATCTGGACGGCTTTGTTGAACTGGAACACGTGCCCGTCCAGAGGGCCCCCCAGCACTTCGAGCTGAATCCTCACGGCGCGCCTCCCAAGGTGTCGCCGACGTAACCTGGAACGGCGCTCTCGAAACGCAGGCCTTCCCCGGCCTGCAAGACCCGCACGTGCGTCCCGGGAGGCAACTGCGATCGGAGGATCTCCTCGGCGAAGGGTTTGGTCAGCCAGGTATCGATGGCTCGCTGCAGGGGTCGAGCTCCGAACTCGGGGTGGTAGCCTTTGGTCAACAGGAAGTCGATGGCCTCCCGGGTCAGTTCCAGCTCGATCTGCCGGCTGTCCTGGATGCGGCGGATCTGCCGGGCCAGGTTGAGCTGGACGATTCCCCGGAGGTCTTCGCGCTGCAGGGTGCGGAACACGACGATTTCGTCGATCCGGTTGAGGAATTCGGGGCGGAAGTGTCCACGCAGGGCATTCTGATAGGCCTCGGGCATGGCGTCGAGCTGGCCGACGAAGCCGATGTCCGTGGGCGGAGCCGCCAGTCGCGGCGCCGGGGGGTGTCCCTCCCCCGCGGCGGCAACCGGTGAGGAGGGCTTGAGGGCTTGCTGGGCTGCGGCCCTCGAGCCCAGGTTCGAGGTCATGATGATGATCGAGTTGGTGAAGTTGACCGTCCGCCCTTTGGCGTCGGTCAGGCGACCGTCGTCGAAGACCTGAAGGAAGATGTCGAAGACGTCCGGGTGGGCCTTCTCGACCTCGTCCAGCAACAGGACGCAGAAGGGCCTGGTGCGGACCGCCCGGGTCAACTGGCCTTCCCCCTCGTATCCCACGTAGCCGGGGGGCGCGCCCACCAGTCGGGCGATCGAGTGCTTGTCGTGGAACTCCGACATGTCCAGCCGGACCATCTCACGCTCGCTGCCGAAGAGGAACTCGGCCAGCGCCTTGGCCAGCTCCGTCTTGCCCACCCCGCTGGGCCCCATGAACAGGAAGACCCCACCGGGTCGGTTGGGGGAGGCCAGGCCGACGCGGATGACCCGGATGGTTCGCGCCACCGCGCCCACCGCGTGATCCTGGCCCACCACCCGGCCGCGCAGCAGGTTCTCCATGTCCAGGAGTCGGGCTTCTTCCTCGCTGGTGATCCGGGAGACCGGGATTCCGGTCCAGTCGGCGACAACCTCGGCGACCACGTCCTCGGTGACCTCGAAGCGCATGGAGGCGCCCGGAGCAAACACCCCGGAACGGGTCTTGACCCGGGCGGCGGACTCGTCGATCAGGTCGATCGCCTTGTCCGGGAGATTCCGCTCGGGAAGGAATCGGACCGAGAGCTTCACCGCCGCCAGCAACACCTCGTCCGGGAAGCTGGCTCCGTGGTGCTGCTCATAACGGGGGCGCAGGCCCTTGAGGATCTCCAGGGCATCCTCCTCGGAGGGTTCGCTGACCATCACCGGCTGGAAGCGCCGTTCCAGGGCGGGATCCTTCTCGATGTGGCTGCGGTACTCGTCGGTCGTGGTGGCGCCCATCACGGCGAAGTCCCCCCGAGCCAGCGCCGGCTTCATGATGTTTCCGGCATCCATGCCGCCGCGCGAGTCGCCGGCTCCGACAATCTGGTGGATCTCGTCGATGAAGACGATCACCGAGGGGTCGGCCGTCAGCTCCTCCATCACTCCCTGGAGGCGTTCTTCGAACTCGCCCCGGTGCCGTGCCCCGGCCACCATCGAGGAGAGGTTGAGCTCGACCAGACGGCGGCCTTTGAGGGCATCGGGAACCGTTCCCTGGGCAATCCGCAGGGCCAGGCCGTAGGCCACGGCGGTCTTGCCGACCCCGGCTTCCCCGATCAGCACGGGGTTGGACTTGGTCTTGCGCGTCAGGATCTGCAGGACCCGGCGGATCTCGTCCTGGCGTCCAACCACCGGATCGACCTTCCCCTGGCGGGCCAGGGCGACCAGGTCGCGACCGAACCTGGCCAGGAACTTCTCCTTGCCCTCCTTCTTGGGATCCTTGGGGGCGGCCTGGCCCGCGACCCGCGAACCGGGGTCGGCTCCCTGAGCTGCCGACGCGACGGCGTTGGAACGGCCCGTCAAGACCTGGGTGCGCAGGGCATCCAGGTCCACCCCGCGAGCCCGCAGGATGCGGCAGGGCACGCTGCGCCCTTCGCGCAAGGCTGCGGCGAGGAGGTGGACGGGTTCGATGCGCAGGGCCCGGACCGATTCCGCTTCTTCGGAGACCAGCGTCTTCATCAGGCGGCGCAGGCGAGGCGTCTCGGGGATCCCATCCCACAGCGGGGTCTCGTCACCCGGGGGGACCAGCTCCAGGATGCCCTCCTCCAGGTCGCTGACGGGGATTCCCGCCCCGCCCAGGGCGGCGCCGCAGGCCCCATCCAGTCGGCATGCGGCAGCGAACAGGTGCTCGACTCCCAGGTAGTGGTGCCTCCAGGCTCGGCTCAGGTCGATGGCCTGGGCCCGGACGCGTTCGGTGTTCTCGCTCGGATTCAGGGGCATGCTACTTCCGGGTGATCCTCGCGACGCATTCCACGTGGAAGGTCTGAGGGAACATGTCGATCGGCTGGACGTCCAGCGTCCGGTATCCCTGGTTGGCCAGGATTCCCAGATCCCGGGCCAGGGTGGAAGGGTTGCAGGACACGTACAGCAGATTGGGGATGTGCATCTTGACCAGGGTGTCCAGGACCACGGGATCGCACCCTTTGCGCGGAGGGTCCAGGACTGCGCTCTGGAAACGCACGCCCTTCTGATACATGCCGGGAAGGATGCGTTCGACGGTCCCGGCCGTGAAGTCGGTGTTGGCCAGGTCGTTGAGGTCGGAGTTGACGACGGCGTCCTCGATGGCGGCCTGGGATTCGTCGATCCCCACCACCCGCTTGGCCTTCCTGGCCAGGTGCAGGGCCAGGGAGCCGACCCCACAGTAGGCGTCCAGGATGGTGTCGCGCGGTTTGGGGTCCAGATACTCGTCCATGGCGTCGTAGATGGCTTCCAGCCCGCCGATGTTGACCTGGAAGAAGGAACTCGGCGAGATGTGGAACTTCAGGCCTCGGACCTCTTCGACCAGGTGGTCGGCACCCCACAGCAACTGGTTGCGCGTTCCCAGGATGACGTTGGAACGATGGGGGTTGAGGTTCAGGAGGACCCCGCGCAGGCCACGCACCCTCTTGCGGACCATGTCGACGAACTCCTGGACCTGGGGCAACCGGGGTTGGGCCGAGACCACCACCAGAATGGCCTCCTGCGCCTTCCGGGAGCTGCGAACGACCAGGTAGCGCACCAGCCCGGTGCCTTCCTTCTCGTCATAGACCGGCCACTGAAGCCTCTCCAGGGCTTCCCGGGCGGCCACCAGGACCTGGTTGTTCAAGGAACCCTGGATGGCGCAGTCTTCGACCTTGACCACTTTGTGGGTGCCCTGGGCGTAGAAGCCGACGTAGGGGCGGAAGCGCCTCGGAGCCGGACCGCCGGCGGGCAGGTAGGGTTTGGCGGCCACCACGGCCTGGACCTTGTCGCGGTATTGCCAGGGATCCTTCATGCGTCGGCAGGGATGGACCCGGACGCTCTCCAGACCGGCGATATGCTGCAACGCGTCCTCGACCATCTTGGTCTTGAACTGCAACTGCGAGTCGTAGTCGATGTGCTGGAACTGACATCCCCCGCACTCGTTGTAGATCGGGCAGCGGGGTACGATCCGTCGGATGGAGGGTTTGAAAATCCGGCAGATCCGGGCGCGACCATAGTTCTTCTTGAGCTCGGTGACCTGGACCTCGAGTTCGTCGCCCGGAGCTCCGCCGGGCACGAAGACGACGAAGTTGTCCACGCGGCCGACAGCTTCTCCTCCGGCTGCCAGGTCGTGAATGGTCAACCGGACTCGGGAACCGATGACGAGGGGCTCAGGCATGTCCATCACCCATGAACAGGTTCCGGGCTAAGGGAACCGGGCTCTGCCCTCCGGGCCTCGGGGGGGCAGGCAGGGTCGGCTGAAGACCGACTGGATCCTTCATTCCACGGGCTCCGGGGCGTTCCTCCAGGAGGAATCGCAGCATCTGGCCGGAAGGGCTCCGCGTGAGTTCCAAGAGCCTGCCCCTCCTGCTCCAATCCTCGCGCGACGCCCTGGCCGAAGGTCTGGCCGACCTCGAGCGGGCCCTGGGCCATCTGGAGGAGGTCGAGGGCCGAGGTCAACGCCCTCCGGTTCGGGTCTCCCTGGTCGAACGGGCTCGAGCCCAGGTCCTGTCGGCTCATCGGATCCTGGAGGACCTGGCCGTCCGTCTGGGGTAGACCCGGGCGCCTTCCCGCCCTCGCCGGAGAGGATGTATACTGTCAGGACGCCGGGCGCTTGCGCCCCTGGAAGCGAGGAACGCCCATGCCTTTCAACATCGGTTACGGAGAACTCATCCTTCTGGCTGCGGTGGCGCTGCTGCTCTTCGGCCCCCGCCGGCTCCCCGAGATCGGCAAGGCGATCGGCGAAGGCATGGCATCCTTCAAGAAGGCCGTGAGTTCAGCCACTGAGGCACCCCTCCCCCCCCATCGCGAGCAGGCTCCCACGCCGGCTTCGGGAGCTGTCACCGATCCTCCCGGCCAGGAGGAGTCGGTTCCCTGACGGTCGTCAGGGGGCCTCGTGACGCAGGATCGGGGGGAGGTCGAGCGTCCGGATTCTCCACGCGCCGGCTTCAAGCCAGAACTCCCACGTCCAGGGCTGGACCTGGGAATACCTGCGGTCCGAGACCGTGACCAGGGCCCGAGGGCCCTCGATCCGTTCGCTCTGCACCCAGCGGTTCTCGTAGGCCAGGCGGGTTGAGGCCGTCTTGAGGGCCTCTCCCATGCGCTTCTCGAAGTCTTCGGCCGTCATGGCCGACTGCAGGCCTGTTCCCAGATAGGCATGCGCCGGACGGAAGCGACGGGCTCGCAGGTGGTCGAGAAACTCCCGGGCCAGCGTGTCGGGGCGGCCTTCCAGGCTGGGAGGCGGGATCTCGGTCGGCCCCGGGACCGCCGGGTTGGACCCTTTCGGCCCCCCGCCACAGGCCAAGGCCACCAGGGCCAGCACGATCAGGCAGGCTGCCAGGGGGCGGGAGGGCAGGATGCGGGTCGAGGCGTTCATGCGACAGGTCCTGGTTTCAACTCGGCCCGGCCGGTCCCTGCCGGGCCCTCCTCAGAGGTCGAGGGCCAGGCCTTCGCGGGCGACGAAGACCTCTGGCCCACGGGCCAGGCGGGCGGCCTCGACCTCCAAGGCATCGAGCTGGTCGTCGGTGCGGCCGGGATCATGATGGAAGAGGGCCACCCTGCGGCAGCCGGCCATGTTTCCCAGTTCGACGGCCTGTCGCCAGGTCGAGTGGCCCCAGTTCACCCGTTCCTGGACTTCCTCGGGCAGGAACTGGGCGTCGTGGATCAGCAGATCGGCTCCTCGGGCCAGCTCCAGGGCGGCGGAGGTGGTGCCCGGATCTCCCAGGGGGTATTCCACGTCGGTCAGATAGGCCACCGTCACGTCCTGGTCTTCGAAGCGATAGCCTGAACAGGCCAGTCGATTCCCTCGGGGGAGCTCCAGGGAGGTCACCCGCACCGGGCCGACGTGGAAGACGGGGTCGGTGATCTCGTGGAACTCCACGGTGGCTCCGACATCGCGCAGAAGGAAGAAGTTCGGGACCGGACAGTAGCTGGGATTCACCTGGTGGAGCAGGGTCTCCTTCAGCCCGCCTTCAAAGCTCTGGCGCCCGTGGATGGTGACCCGGTTACCGGCGACGTACATCATGGGAGAGAAGGGAATCCCCTGGATGTGGTCCCAGTGGCAGTGGGCCAGCATCAGGTGCAGCCTCTCTTCTCCGCGGCCGGCCTTCCCGGCCATCAGGTCGGCGGTCATCCAGCGAAAACCCATCCCGCCGTCCAGGCTGATCAGGGTTCCCTCCGAGCATGAGAGAAGCACGCAGGGGGTGTTGCCTCCGTAGCGCGCTTGCGGCTCGTCAGGTGTGGGAATGGAGCCGCGCACCCCCCAGAAGGTCACTCGCACGCCGTCAGACCGCCCCTCTCCAGTTTCCAGGTCTGCCCTTCGCAGGCCACGTGGACGTTCAGCCCCTGGCTCTCCCCCATCCTGCGGGCTTCTTCGTAGAGAATGGCCAGCTCCTCATCCCCGCGCTCGGGGTTGTGGTGGAACATGAACAGATGGTCGGCTCCGGCCAGGCGGCAGATCTCCAGTCCGTCCTCCAGGGTCGAATGGCCCCAATGGCGGCGCTCGGCGTATTCCGCCGGGGTGAAGAAGGTGTCATAGATGACCAGGTCCGCTCCCTCGGCCAGACGCACCTGGTTCTCGAAGAGCTCCTGCAGGAAGGCCTCTTCCGAGACGCCAGGCCGGGGGTCGGCCAGAAGCACGTCGCGCGAGGGGGCCACGTCGCACACATAGGCCAGAACGAGTCCGTCTCGTTCCAGGCGGTAGCCGCTGGACACCCCGGGATGGTTCAACCTGTGCGTGAGGATCTGGAAGCCCGCCACGTCCTGGGGCCTTCCTTCCTCCAATTCGAGGAAGCGCACCTTCGAGGGAAGCTGCTCCAAAGGGGTCGGGAAGAATGCCACGTGCTGTTGACCCGAGAAGAGGGTCTCCAACTTGTCTTCAGCCCGCAGGATCGAGAAGATGGAGATCTCGATGTCCGGTTCGTAGGCCGGCTCGAAGTAGGGAAAGCCCTGGATGTGGTCCCAGTGCGGATGGCTGATCAAGAGTGTGAGATCTCGAGGACATCCCTGCGAGAGGAGCCTCTGGCCCAGGCGCCGGATCCCGGTGCCGGCATCGATCACCACGTGGTTCTCCTCCGCGGTGACCTGCACGCAAGGCGTATTGCCGCCAAACCTGCGGGCGTGGGGGCGCGCGACGGGAAAGGAACCGCGGACTCCCCAGAAGGTCAGTTCCAACTTTCCTCGACCTCGCTCGTTCACAGGGTGGTCGCCGGGTGACGGCTCCCGCCCGCGTCACCCCGATTCGCTCGAGCAGCAGGCCCGCCTGTCTGGGGAAGGTCCTCCCCCGCCGGATCGGGCCCTGGAGCCGCTTTCGACTTCAAGAAAGCCCCACGGCACTCCTCCGTCGGAGTTCCAGGAACCGGCCTCAGCGGACGATCTCGGCCTGACAAAAGGCCCCGGTGCTCCGGAGCAGGCGCACCTGGACCTCCTTGCCCAGTCGGTCTCCTCCCGAGAGGACCTCCACCACGTTCCCGTTGACCACGGCCAGGGCGCTCTGGATGTTGGGGCCGAACGGCTCCTCCAGGCGGACCTTGACCTGATGCCCCTGGCCCAATCGGGTGACGCGGGCCTCCAACTGGTTGCGGGGCCCTCCCAGGACTTCGTGGTGCTCGGGATGGAGGTGCCGATCCACCTGCACCAGGATCGTCCGGCCGCTGTCGCGCTCGAGGGCCTCGACCTCCTCGCCCTCCACCCCGATCAACTCGATGGCCGTGTGCGGGTGCACCCGGGCCAGGATGGCTTCATTGCGGTCGTCCAGCGCCAGGCGCAGGATCTCGCGTCGGACCCGGAAGGCCAGGCTCTGGGCCGAGAGCAGACGGCCCCGGCCCGAGCAGACCGGGCACGGCTCCCGCATCACCGCATCCAGGTCCTTCCCCTCGCGCTTGCGGGTCAACTGGACCAGGCCCAGTTCGGTCATCCCGACCAGGTGGGTGCGGGTCCGGTCGCGGCGGAGTTCGTCTCCCAGGAACTCCAGCACCTTGCGCTGGTCGTCGGCCGAGTCCATGTCGATGAAGTCGATCACGATGATGCCGGCCATGTCTCGCAGTCGCAACTGGCGACAGATTTCCCGACATGCCTCCAGGTTGGTCCGGAGGATCGTGTCTGCCAGGCTGGTCTTGCCGATGAACTTGCCGGTGTTGACGTCGATGACCCAGAGGGCCTCGGTCCGATCGATGATCAGATACCCCCCGGACTCCAACCACACCTTGCGGTTCAGGGCCTTCTCGACCTCGGATTCGACGCCGTGCAGGTCGAAGAGAGGACGTCGGTCCGTGTAGAGGTGCATCCGATCCAGAAGAGCCGGCGCGGTGATCTCCAACTTGTCCCGCATCTTGGCGTATTCCACGGGGTTGTCGATGATCAGCCGGTCGATGTCGGGAGTGAAGAGGTCGCGAAGAACCTTGTCGACCAGGGCCAGCTCCTGGTGGATCAAAGCCGGAGCCCGCCGCTTGCGGGCCGATTGCTGGACCTTGTCCCAGACCTTGACCAGATAGTCGAGGTCCCGCTGGAGGTCCTCCTCGGTTCGTCCGGCGGCTGCCGTGCGCACGATGACCCCCATCCCTTCGGGTCGGATCTTCTCGGCGCAGACCCGCAGGCGGTTGCGCTCCTCCTCGTCCAGGATCCGCCGCGAGACCCCGATGTACTGGGCCGAGGGGAGAAGGACCAGATAGCGCCCGGGAAGGGTCACGTAGGTCGTGATGCGGGCCCCCTTGGTCCCCACGGCCTCCTTGACGACCTGGACCAGGGTCTCCTGGTTGATCTTCAAGATGTCGGAGATCGACATCTGGCGCAGGGACTCGTTGACTTCATCTCCCAGATGCGCCGCAGCGTCATCTGCGCACAGGAAGCCGTTGCGCTCCAGGCCGATGTCCACGAAGGCCGCATTCATTCCCGGCAGCACGTTGGAGACGCGCCCCTTGTAGATGCTGCCCACCTGACGCTCTTCGCGAGCGATCAGGATTTCCATCACCTGGCCGTCTTCGAGCACGACGGCCCGGCCCTCGCGCTCGTCGAGGGAAATCAGGATTTCCTTGTACATCTCAAAAACCTCATTCGGGGGACGGCGCCCGGCTAGGACCGTCACGGCCCTGGTCCCGCGCGTCCGGCATCCTGCGATGCCGGACGGGGATGGCGGCGTCCACGTCCCCTCGGCAATCTGGATCCATCCAGGACGAAGGCGCCCCCCTTCGCGGCCCGTGGCCAGAATCTTGCCGACCCGGCTGTCCTGTTCCCCCTCCAAACAGCATCCGTGATCGGTCAAGCGATTTTTCGGGCTTTTCTCGTCTTATCCACAAGGTCCACTTTTGCCCTTTCGGGTCTGGAGCGGGGTTGCCTCGGGTCGACCGGACCGGATCCCGGTGGCATCCAACCCCATGGACATTGGCCCCCGACCTGCGTTCCGTCGTGTCGTCTCCAGCCACCAACAGTGGCGCCTCCGGGGGCACGCGAGCCACGACCAGGCCGGTGAGCACGCGGGCCAAGTGGAGAGAAGACCAACGGGCACGGCTCCAGAAGCGGTGGTACGAAGAGAAGTGTTTCTGCGGCCCCAGGAAGGCCGTCACCCGAAGCATCTCCGTCACGGTCCGGCGCCCTTGAGCCAGCACGGAGCCCGCCAGGAGGAGACAGAAGTTCTGGTAGCTGCGAGTGGTGAAGCATGGGCGAAAGGTCTCCAACAGGACTGTGAGCGCGGGGATGGAATCCAGCATCCTCGGCCTCCTCTGCGGAACAGATGTTCGGTTGCTTGAACACCTTTCAACAGGGGTCAGGCCGGTTCATGCTTAACAGGCAAAGAAAATGCTCAGGTCACTTCCTCTCGGCAAAATGGCAAAAGTGGAGTCGAAGAACAGGCGGAATATACGGATAGGGTCCCCTTTGAGGAACTGGAAATCTTGGAAGGCGACGACTGTCTTGGCGACCACCAGTTGTGATCCAGGGTCCGCTCCCAGGCCCTTGCGTGGCGAGATCTGGCTGGTAGAGGCCCAGAGGAGCCCAGCGACTCCAGGCATGGGGTCTCGCAAGGTGATCGTGATGAGCCGGGACTCCCTGCTCCACCTGCCTTGGCGGCTCGTGATCCCCATCAGCCCCTGGCAGGAACAGGATTCAGGGCAGTTTTGGAAAGTCCCGTTGGAAGACACTTCGAGGAAAGGGCAACCCGGCGGCGGTGTCGCGGAGACCCTCCATGTGACCACGATCCGACTGGACCGCTTCCTCGAACGAGTGGGCGTCCTTGGTGCCGAGAGACTGCAGGACCTGGCCGCCACGGTGGCCCTGGCTGTCGGGCATCAATAGGCGAGTGCCGCAGGTGCTGGCTTTCCACGAGGGGGGGAAGAGGATGCGTCCCGGAAAAGGGAGTTCCCTCTCTCGGGGCGCGGGTCGGCGCCCAACCACACGACCAGGCGGCGTTGGCAAAGATTTTCGGAGGCTTGGGCTTCCAGGGCAGTCTGCAGGGTCGTCGTCAAGGCCATCTTCCCGGCCTGAATCGCTGTCTGGCGCGAGAACCGAGGGGGTCGAGGCGGTTCTGGATGCAAGGAAGGCGTGCATCGAGGAGCGGAGCGCAATCGGAAACGGCGTGAGCACCGCAGAGGTGCGCCTGACGACGCAGACGGGCCCGGAAAGACCGGAGTCCGGGCCCTTGACGGGCCTGGGGCCCGAGCCTATACTTCTCGAGTGATTCTGCGGGGTGGGATCTCGACCCCATGGAACCGGAGCGAGGCTGGATTCAATGTTCGAGTCCCTGTCCGAGCGCCTGGGAGCGGTCTTCAAGAAGCTCCGAGGGCGAGGAAGACTGACGGAGGAAGACGTCAACGAGGCCCTGCGGGAGGTGCGGCGCGCGCTCCTGGAGGCTGATGTCAGCCTGCCCGTCGTCAAGGACTTCGTTTCCCGCATCAAGGAGAGGGCCCTGGGCGAGGAGCTCTTCAAGAGCATGACCCCTGGCCAGCAGGTCGTGAAGTACGTTCGCGACGCCCTGGTCGAACTGATGGGCGGAGAGGCTGCCCGCCTGTCCTTCTCGTCCAAGCCTCCCACGGTCATCATGGTGTGCGGCCTGCACGGCGCCGGCAAGACCACCAGCTCGGCCAAGCTGGCCCTCTATCTGAAGGGTGCCGGGCGCCATCCCATGCTGGTCGCCACCGACGTCTACCGTCCTGCCGCCATCCAACAGTTGGAGGTCCTGGGCAAGCAGATCGGTGTTCCGGTCTTCCAGTTGGGGGCCGACCGCGACCCCGTGGAGATCTCCCGCCAGGCCATCGCGCAGGCCCGGGACGGCGGGCGCGACGTCGTCCTGATCGACACCGCGGGTCGCCTGCACATCGACCAGGATCTCATGGACGAGCTGCGCCGCCAGAAGGCGGAGGTCAAGCCCGACGAGATCCTCCTGGTGGTCGACGCCATGACCGGCCAGGATGCCGTCCACATCGCGCGGGACTTCAACCAGGCGCTGGGCCTGACCGGCGTGGTCATGACCAAGTTGGACGGCGACGCTCGCGGCGGGGCCGCCCTGTCCGTGCGTCACGTGACCGGGGCCCCCCTGAAGTTCGTCGGCGTCGGCGAGAAGCTCTCGGCCCTCGAGCCCTTCCACCCCGACCGCATGGCCGGTCGCATCCTGGGAATGGGCGACATGCTCAGCCTGATCGAGAAGGCTGAGCAGGCGATGGACGAGGAGAAGGCGGCGGAGCTTGAGCAGAAGCTGCGCGCAGCCCGCTTGGATTTGAACGATCTTCTGGATCAGATGCAGCAGATCCGCAAGATGGGTCCGCTCAAGGAGATCCTCAAGATGATCCCGGGACTGGGAAACCAGCTCAAGGACCTGCCGGTCGACG
>Ga0334890_1002225_pt1 | contig 22972 bp, 15 predicted proteins | sample GraSluR1_MG_3_FD_207220 | JGI IMG/M metagenome (GOLD analysis project Ga0334890, IMG submission 207220) | Sludge microbial communities from methane-producing bioreactor in Wageningen University, Netherlands - Granular Sludge_31_08-R1 | ecosystem: Engineered > Bioreactor > Anaerobic >... | reverse complement strand
TTACGATTTACCATCGGTATTCAATAGGCATCGTTGCCGTATGCACGATTGCATATATGTGCGGAACGAAGGATGGACAAACCGATAGGAAATAGAGTGAAAAAGCGGGGGGTCTGACCCTGATTATTGTTCCTTCTTCCCATTTGACTCGTGCCTTTCTCCGTAAGCCCATTACCGGCAATAGTCATTTGTAATATGTTTCTTGAGTTTCTCTCCCCATCAGGGTATAAAAACGTCGAACACATCAGGGGAAACAGTCAATTACTATTACCAATATGGAGGTTTCACGACTCCGCAAAAGGAAATGACATAAGACAGAAAACACGGTCAAGGGAGGGAGCCGTGGAAAATAGAAGAAACAGCCCCGTTATCATGAGAGGAGACGGGGTTTTTTATTAAAAAACCGATTACAAGCAGATATTGAGACTGTTTGGAATAGGAAAGGAAACGGAATGGCAACAAATGTGAACGGCGCCAATCTAGGCTTTGAGAACCAGATGTGGGCCGCCGCCGACAAGCTCCGGGGGCATATGGATGCCTCGGAGTACAAGCATGTGGTTCTCGGGTTGATTTTTCTCAAATACATCTCGGATGCTTTCCAGGCTAAGTACAAGCAACTTGAGGCGACGAAGAATACGGACTACACCGACCCGGAAGATCGTGACGAATACTCGGCAGCCAACATTTTCTGGGTGCCCAAGGAGGCCCGCTGGGAAATATTGCGGGCAGGCGCCAAGCAGCCGACCATCGGTAAGATCGTTGATGATGCCATGGTGGCTATTGAAAAAGAGAATCCGACCCTTAAGGGTGTTCTCCCCAAAGACTATTCGCGCCCATCTCTGGACAAATATCGGCTGGGCGAGCTTATAGATATCATCAGCAAGATCGGACTGGGAGACGATGAATCCCGCTCAAAAGATATTCTTGGCCGGGTCTATGAGTATTTCCTCGGTCGTTTCGCCGCAGCGGAAGGTAAAGGCGGCGGCGAGTTCTACACACCCCGATGTGTGGTCAATCTGCTCGTCAGGATGATCGAGCCTTTCAAGGGCCGAGTATATGACCCGTGCTGCGGCTCCGGCGGCATGTTCGTCCAGAGCGAGCGCTTTGTTGAGGAACGCGGCGGCCGCCTGGGTGACATCGCTATCTATGGTCAGGAATCCAATTCCACCACCTGGCGGCTGGCAATGATGAACCTGGCGATCCGTGGGCTGGATGCCAACCTGGGCGGCCGGCATGCGGACAGTTTTCACAACGACCTGCACAAAGACCTGCGGGCAGATTTCATCCTCGCCAATCCCCCCTTTAACATGAGCGACTGGGGCGGCGAACGCCTGCGTGAGGACGCGCGCTGGAAATACGGCATCCCGCCGGTGAACAACGCCAACTACGCCTGGATTCAGCATTTCATCCATCATCTGTCGCCCACGGGTGTTAGCGGGTTTGTCATGGCAAACGGTTCCATGTCCACCAACACCACCAGTGAAGGGGAAATCCGCAGGAACATCATCGAGGCGGATTTGGTGGACTGCATGATCGCCTTGCCCGGGCAGCTCTTCTACACGACGCAGATTCCGGTGTGTCTGTGGTTTGTGGCCCGCAACAAGAAAAACGGCAAGTTTCGCGACCGGCGCGGGCGCACGCTCTTTATCGACGCTCGCAAATTGGGAAGCCTCATCGACCGGACCCACAAAGATTTTTCCGATGAAGAACTCGACAAGGTCGCCGCCACCTACCATGCCTGGCGCGGAGAGAAAGAGGCCGGTGAATACAGGGATGTGCCGGGCTTCTGCAAGAGCGCCACAACTGATGAGATCAGGGAACACGGCTATGTGTTGACGCCCGGCCGATATGTTGGCGCGGCCGAGATCGAAGACGACGGCGTTCCTTTTGAGGAAAAGATGGCCGAACTTTCAGCTAGGCTCTACGAGCAGTTCGCCGAAGCGGAACGGCTCGAAGCCACCATCAAAAAGAATTTGGAGGTCTTGGGCTATGGCGGGTGATTGGCAAATGGTGCCCGTTGCAGATGTAGCCATTCCTGTTCTTGGCGGAACACCAAAGAGGTCTGTTTCTGAATATTGGAGCGGCTCAGTTAAATGGGCATCAGCAAGAGACATTGCATCTGCTGGTGGCCGCTATATCTATCAAACCCAAGAGACCATAACGGAAAAAGGAGTAAAAAACAGTGCGGCGAAGATTCTTCCTAAAGGAACAATTGTCATAACAGCAAGAGGTACGGTTGGAGCTTTAGTTCAACTTGGTTTCGATATGGCCTTTAATCAGACTTGCTATGGCCTAACAACAAAAAAAGGAGTTTCGGATGATTATCTGTTCTATGCATTAAATGGCTCGTTGCAACGGATGCACAATCTAACCTACGGGACTGTATTTGAAACCATAACAAAGAAGACGTTTTATCAATGGATAATTCCACTCCCCCCTCTCCCCGAACAACGCGCCATTGCCCATATCCTCGGATCGCTGGACGACAAGATCGAATTGAACCGCCGGATGAACCAGACGCTGGAAGCCACAGCCCGGGCCATCTTCAAGTCCTGGTTCGTGGATTTTGATCCGGTGCGCGCCAAAGCAGAAGGCCGCCCGACAGGTCTGCCGGATGATATTGCCGCTCTGTTCACCGACAGTTTTGAGGACTCGGAGCTTGGGGAGATTCCGAATGGTTGGGAGGTTAAGCCAATTGGTCAGGCTGTCAAATGTGTTGGCGGATCAACACCAAGCACCAAGAATCCTGCTTTTTGGGATGGCGGAAAGAACCCCTTTGTAACTCCCAAAGATATGTCATCTCTTACGAGTCCTGTGATACTGGATACGTCTCGCCATATCACCGATGCTGGGGTTGAAAAGATAAGTTCGGGACGCCTGCCTATCGGGACTGTCATCCTCTCTTCGAGAGCTCCTATCGGCTATCTGGCCATTACGGAAGTTCCTGTCTCAGTAAACCAAGGCATCATTGCAATGATCTGCAACAAAAATCTGCCCAATCACTATGTGCTGTATTGGACAGAGACAAACATGGAGACCATCAAAAGCAACGCTGGTGGGACTACATTTGCCGAGATCAGCAAGCACAATTTTAGACCAATTCAACTCGTTGTTCCTCAAAAACACGTTCTTGATGCTTTTGTTCAGCAGGTCGAGCCACTGCACAAGCAAATAGTCCTTAGCATCCAAGAGTCAAATTCTCTCGGCTTGCTTCGCGACACCCTTCTTCCCAAACTCATTTCCGGCGAGCTGCGCGTCCCGGATGCCGAGAAGTTCGTTGAGGAGGCCGGTGTATGACGAGCGCCCTTGACGACATTGCTCCTGCCTTCAAAGCGGTAGCCACCCGCTGGCCGGACGCGCCCAATATTCAGGCGCATTATGCCGATCTTGCAAGCACCTTTGAAAACAACGGCAGCAGTCTGATTGAGTTGTGCAAATCGTTTCTGGAGATGGTCTGCATTACCATTGTGACGGAATTGGGCAAAGACCTTCCTGCCTCGTCAAGACCGACAACAACGGAATATTTGGGATGCGCCCTGGACGCGCTGGAGATTCGCAACCAAAGAGGCTCAAGCGCCCTGGGCACGATTCTTTCCGGCTACAACAAGCTGTCAAATGGCTTGTCCGATATACGGAACCAGGAAGGCTCGGTTGGACATGGCAAGGACGGTTTCATCGATGCCATATCAGAGCGTCATGCACGGGTCTACCTTCTGTCCGCCGATACGATCATCGCGTTGTTGCTGAAAGCCTACGACGGCGTTGAGCCTTCCATTTTAAAGACCCGCGAGTCACACAGCCGCTTTTCTCATCATAACGAAAGAATTGATTCGGCGACCCAGGTTGAGGCCAAAGTAGACGAAGACGGGGTTGTGGAATTGTCTTTTCGTGCCGGCACGCTTGAAGATGGATTTGATATTCGCGTTCCCGCAAGTGAACTGCTGTATTACCTGGACCGTCAGGCCTACGTGGATGTTTTGGATGCTCTGCGGGGCATTGCGACGCAGCCCGAAGAAGAGGAAATACCGGAGACAGAGGAGACAGTCCCCGAGCCCAAGCCTGCAGCTAAGGCGGAGGAAGCCCCTGTCGGGCACAAGGAGCCTTTAGTCCGGAAACTTCAACCTGTTACTGATTATCAGGGAAAATACGCGGAACAGGTCTCGCCGCTTTACGATTTTATTTTTCATTCCATTCTGGGCGGCAATTCCGAGTATGCAACGCAAATCCAGAATCTTACCTATACACTGCTCAACGGTATGGAAGATCTGGCGGTCATCGATTGGAGCAAGCGCACCTCCACCCATGCCGAGGTGCGTCTTTTTATGAAGAAACTGACAAAGCTCTTTTCCATAGAGGAAATTGAAGAGAGTTCCATTGACCGGATTGTTGAATGGCTGGCAAAGCGTATCCCCGGGGGTGAGGCATGAAAGAAAACAACGAAATCATCCTCTACAACACCCCGGAAGGCGACAAAAAAGTCGGCGTCCTGTATCATGATGAAAACTTTTGGCTGACCCAGAAGGCCCTGGCCGGGCTGTTCAATGTAAAGGTGCCGGCCGTCAGCAAACATCTGAAAAACATCTTTGAATCCGGCGAACTGGATGAAAATTCAGTTATTTCCATTTTGGAAACAACTGCCGCTGACGGCAAGACCTACAAGACAAAATACTACAACCTCGACGCCATCATTGCCGTGGGATACCGGGTGAACAGCTATCAGGCCACTCAGTTCCGGATCTGGGCGACAAAAACCTTGAGGGAGTTCATCATCAAGGGCTTTGTGCTGGATGATGAGCGGCTCAAACAGGGAAAGCATTTCGGCAGGGATTATTTCGATGAGCTTCTGGAACGGATTCGTGAAATCCGGGCCAGCGAGCGCCGGTTTTACCAGAAGATAACCGATATTTACGCGCTTTCCGCAGATTACGACCAGAATGCTCCCATCACCCGGGAGTTTTTCGCTACGGTGCAGAACAAACTGCACTGGGCCATTACCGGAAAGACCGCCGCTGAAATCATCTATGACTCGGCGGATGCCGAAAAAATACATATGGGGCTGACAAGCTGGAAACAGGCGCCTGACGGGAAAATCCAGAAATCAGATATAACTGTAGCCAAAAATTATCTGAGCGAGGCGCACATCAGGGAATTGAACCGGATTGTGACCGCCTACCTCGACCTTGCCGAAAATCGCGCTGAACGGCAGATTGTCATGAAAATGGAAGACTGGGTTGAGTTTCTCCACAGCTTTCTGGCGCTTTCCAACTACCCGATTCTCAAGGACAAGGGAAAGGTAAGCGCTCTGGAGGCACAATTGAAGGCCGAACAGGAATACGAAACCTATCGCAAGAAACAGGACCGGGAATATATTTCGGATTTTGACCGTGAAATAAAGCGCATCCAGGGTACTCAAGGGGATGATGATGAATAAAATCTCCGAAACCACAATTGAACAAACCACCCTCGACTGGTTTGAATCCCTCGGCTGGCAGACCGCCTTTGGCCCGGACATCAGCCCGGACGGTACTGCCTGTGAACGGCAGGATTACGACCAGGTTGTTTTGCTCGGAAGGCTTCAGGCCGCGCTCGAGAACATCAACCCGAACATTCCCCCTGATGCCGTTGAAGAAGCTATTCGAAAAATCACCCGCACCGAATCGCCCAGCTTGGTCGAGAACAACCGGCGTTTCCATAGAATGCTTACCGATGGCGTGGATATCTCATATATGCAGGAGGGTAGAGAGATCCACGACAAGGTCTGGCTGTGCGATCTAGAGGACCTTTCGAACAACGATTGGCTCGCGGTTAACCAGTTCACGGTCATCGAGGATCGAAGAAACCGGCGGCCCGACATTGTTGTTTTTGTTAATGGTCTGCCCCTGGGCGTGATCGAACTCAAAAATCCGGCGGATGAAAAAGCAACCATCCGCCATGCCTTCAACCAGCTTCAGACGTACAAGAGCGATATCCCCGGCCTTTTCATCTATAACGAACTGCTGGTGATTTCCGATGGCCTGGAGGCACGCAGCGGGACGCTCACCAGCGGATGGGACCGGTTCATGCCATGGCGCACCATTGACGGCAAAGAAGTCGCTCCGAGAGGCTCTGTTGAGCTTGAAGTGCTGCTTAAGGGGGTTTTTGACAAGCGGCGGTTCCTTGATCTGATCCTCAATTTCATCGTTTTCGAGGACGACGGGAGCTCTGTTTTGAAGAAAATCGCCGCCTATCACCAGTATCATGCCGTCAATAAAGCAGTTGACTGCACCATCTCGGCGTGTGGAATTGATGCCGAACCACGGCAATTATATGCAGAATTTCCAGCTCATGATGAGATGAATCCATTTGGCCTGAGTGATCCATCGGCACACCCCTATGGGAAAAATTCGAAGCACTTCGGCGGCCGTCGCATCGGCGTCATATGGCATACGCAGGGGAGTGGGAAAAGCCTTTCCATGGCCTATTTTGCAGGAAAAATTATACGCCATCCCGCAATGAAGAATCCCACCATTGTCGTTATAACCGACCGCAATGACCTGGATGACCAGTTATTCGGGACGTTTTCCCGATGCCGAGATCTCATGAGACAGACCCCGGTTCAAGCCGAAACTCGCGAAAATCTCAGAGAATTGCTTAAAGTCGCGGCCGGCGGTGTCGTGTTTACGACCATACAGAAGTTCATGCCCGATGCGAAAGGGGATCAATATCCGAAGTTATCCGATCGCGAAAATATCGTGGTAATCGCCGATGAGGCGCATCGCAGTCAATACGATTTCATTGACGGTTATGCCCGACATATGCGCGATGCTCTTCCCAACGCATCATTCATCGGCTTTACCGCCACGCCGATCGAACGGGACGACCGGAATACCCCGGCAGTCTTTGGCGATTACATTGACACCTACGATATGCTCCGTGCCATTGAAGACAAAGCAACCGTACCCATCTACTATGAGGGGAGACTCGCAAAAATCGAACTCGATGAAGACGAGCGCCCTATAATTGACCCTGAATTTGAGGAGATCACCGAAGGAGAAGAGGAACCGGAAAAGCAGAAATTGCGTACTAAGTGGGCCGCCCTTGAGGCGATGGTGGGGACGGAAAAACGAATAGCACTTGTGGCCAAAGACCTTGTGAACCATCTGGAACAAAGACAGGAAGCCATGAAAGGCAAGGTGCTCATCGTCTGCATGAGCCGCCGCATCTGCGTGGATATGTATGATGCGATCATAAAGCTCAGGCCGGGATGGCACGGCGATGATGATGAGAAAGGTATTATCAAAATCGTCATGTCGGGAGCGGCGTCGGACAGGCTTGAATGGCAGCCCCATATCCGCAACAAGGTCCGACGCGAGGCGCTGGCTAAACGGTTCAAAGATCCCGGTGACCCGCTCACCGTTGTTATTGTCCGCGACATGTGGCTGACGGGATTTGACTGCCCCTCGATGCATACCATGTATGTCGATAAACCGATGCGGGGTCATGGTTTGATGCAGGCAATCGCCCGAGTCAATCGCGTCTTCAAAGATAAGCCCGGCGGATTGATGGTTGATTACATTGGCCTTGCCTATCAGTTGAAACGTGCCTTGGCGGACTACACAGAAGCCGGTGGCCGTGGGAAAACCACCATCGATCAGGAAGAAGCCGTCGCTTTAATGCTTGAGAAATATGATATCGTGGTGACCATGTATCACGGCTTTGATTACCATCCGCTTCTTAAAGCAAGTCCGGCTGAACGGCTTGCCGGAATCGCCGCTGTAATGGAACATTTACTGCAACTTGAAGACGGTAAAATTCGTTACCTCGAATCGGTGACTGCCCTCTCGAAAGCATTTGCCCTTGCAGTGCCGCATGAAGAAGCTATCAGAATCAGAGACGACGTCGGCTTTTTCCAGGAAGTGCGAAGTGCCCTGGCAAAAGCGACCGTTGAAGGTAAAGGTAAAACACAAGAGGAAATGGACACGGCGATACAACAGTTAGTGTCACGGGCCGTAATTTCTGATGAGGTAGTAGACATTTTCGCCTCGGTTGGTTTGAAAAAACCCGACATATCTATCTTGTCTGAGGAGTTTTTACGGGAGGTCCGGCACCTGCCGCACAAAAACCTCGCCGTCGAGGTGCTGAGAAAGCTGCTCAACAACGAGATCAAGGGACAGTGGCGGAAGAATGTCGTCCAGGCGCGGTCTTTCGCCGAGATGCTGGAGGAGTCGATACGGAAGTATCAGAACCGGGCTATCGAGGCGGCTCAGGTCATCGAGGAGTTGATTGCCCTCGCCGAAGAGATGCGAAAAGCACAAAGCCGCGGGGAGAACCTCGGCCTTACCGAAGACGAGATCGCCTTCTATGACGCCCTGGAGGTCAACGACAGCGCCGTTAAGATACTGGGCGACGCGACGCTCAGGACCATCGCCCATGAGTTGCTTGAGGCTGTTCGAAGAAACGTCACCATTGACTGGACGGTGCGCGACAACGCCAGGGCGTACATTCGCGTCATCGTGAAACGCATCCTCAGAAAATACGGCTATCCGCCCGATAAACAGGAAAAAGCGACGCAAACCGTCCTGGAACAGGCGGAAGTCCTTTGTAAGGACTGGACGGAAAAAGAATGATCGACGAAGAAATAGCCGGATTCTTCACTAGCGTGCGGCCGCACGCTCGCCAACAAGGCCTGCCGGAAAGGGTACCGGGCGCTGTACCTCAGAGCCCCGGCCTTCGCCTACCGGATGACACTCGTCAGAGGAGACGGAAGCTATGGGAAAACATCAAAACCAATTTTTTTATGATGACCGACAATAAGAGAAAAATGCCGTCTGAATGCCGGAAAATTTCCGGGAAATAATTTTTCGGACACCATTTGAATGGGTCCCCTTCTCGGCTCCCGTTACATGCGGAGGAAAAGTGAGGAGGTGAGGGACTCCAATGCCTGGGATGGGTCCCGGAGGCGGGGGGGGGTCATGGCCGGGCGGCAGAAATGGCATAATGACGTTTGCCGGACTTGGCAATTTAACTGATAGGTTGAGGGGTCAATATAATCTTGATATCTTTTCCCGTGCACAAGAATTGGATCTTCCCTGAGACTACTGAGATGAAGGTATCTCGGTTTGAGCATTTGAAAGATCCAAGCGTGCTCTTCGCGTGGCCAGTGATGAGCTTTATAATATGACTCTTAAAATTAGCAACTTGAGAAGTGGAATAAAAGTGAAAATTACAACAGGGGTAGCAATAGGGTAGCAAATAAAAATAAAAGGGTAAAAATTGATCGTTAACCCACTGAAATCACTGGAGCCGATGAGCGGAATCGAACCGCTGACCTACTGATTACGAATCGCTCTGAGGTCCCTTTGCAAGTGCCTGATAATAGGTAACATGTCGATTATGTTAACCCTGAAGGGTATAAGCAATAGAAGGAAAAGAGGCGAAAAAAACAAAAGTTGTCACATTTTGTCACAAAATCCTGATGTGATGAAATATTTCGTTATCATCTCTCAAAAAGTCTTGATTTATCCTTTTAATGGTTTTATAAATACAACTATGTAATTATAAAACCAAGGTTAGGGGGACGCGATGAATTTCAATACTAAGGCTGTTTCCAGAATTACAGGGGCAACCAAAAGGCAAATTGATTATTGGGATACATCAGATTTCATAAAACCCTCAATACAGGAGGCATCGGGGCAGGGAAGCGTTCGTTTATACTCGTTCAATGATCTTATTCAGATTAAGGTGACAAAGACCCTGCTTGATAAAGGCATCAGTCTTCAGAAGCTCAGAAAATCCGTATGGTATTTGAAGAAGAACATCCCGGACATCGACGAGCCTCTTTCAGATCTCAAGTTCTTAACGGATGGGGAAGCTATCTTTGTTCTTACAAGAGATTCGAATGAAGTTATTGATACGCTGCGTCACGGTCAATTGGTTTTCTCGGTTGCCTTGGGGGAAATGATCGAAGAGTTGAAGGGTGAGGTAAAAGCTCTGCATGATCAAAAGAAATATGAGGTCACAGTTATGAAAAGCAAATATATCGTTATTCTTCATGCCGACACGGAAGATGGGGGTTATTGGGCGGAATATCCCGATATTCCGGGTTGTGCGTCTCAGGGTGATACCATAGAAGAAACTCTTACGATGATAAAGGATGCCATAGCGGGTTGTATTCAGATCAGAAGTGAACGTACAGAATCGGCAAAGAGCGCATGAGTGGCCTTCATAACCTAAAACCTGAAAGAGTTGTAAAAGCCTTCGAAAGAGCTGGTTGGCAGTCTGTAAGACAAACAGGAAGCCACAGGATACTAACCAAGGAAGGAAATCCCACTATTCTCTCAATTCCAATTCACAAAGGTAGACCATTAAAACAGGGATTATTGAGACACTTGATTTCATCTGCCGGACTCAGCATTGATGAATTCCTGGGGCTATATAAGTGAATTCATAATTAAGAACGGCAGTTTTGATGAAAGTGAGCAAATTTAAGCCTTCGGTATGATTTGACAAATGTCATTTGTAAAAAGGAGGGGGATAATAATGCGGATAAAAGACATATTGATTATTGTACTTGTTTGTGCGCTATTCGGGGGGTGTGCAACATTATCAAAACCTAAAAATCTTTTAGAAGTTCAGAGGGGAACTATCAGATCGATTATTTTGATCCGACAGGTAAGCGGGTTAGAAAGTCTTTCAAAAAAAAGAAGGACGCACAAGCTGAACTTGGAAAACGGGTATCACTGATAGCAGAAGATCGTTACTTGGATGTTAAGAAAGATTATAAATCAACCTTGGGAGAACTGCTTACAAAGTATGAAAAGAACTTTAAAGACCAGGCAAGTTGGCAGTGGAAAAAGGTTTGTATCGAAAGATTCAAGGAGTATTTCGGAGAAGAAACGCTGCTCGCCAACGTGCGATATGTCGATTTCGAGACGTACCGTAATCACCTTAAGCAAAAGCGGGTACAGGGGCAGAAACGAAAGGATGGAATGATTACAGAAGGCCGCATGAGAACCGTGGCCAGCATCAACCGTGAAATAGCGTGTCTGCATCATATCTTTGTGAAGGGTGTCCAATGGGAAATGATAGAGCAATCACCGTTCGACCGGGGAAAATCACTCTTGATGAAGGAGAACAATACACGATTGCGGTTCCTCAATGAAGATGAAATTGCAAGACTCATCGGGGCATGTCCCGTGCATCTCAGGGATATCGTTATCTGTGCATTGAATACGGGTATGAGGCGCGGTGAAATTCTGTCTTTGAAGTGGGATCAGATCAGAAACGGACTTATCTATCTTGAAAAGACCAAGACAAATGAATCACGACAGATACCTATCAACGACACACTTGAACAGCTTTTCAGAGGTATACGTAGACGGCAGCAATTGAGGTCGAAGCATGTCTTTACCTTCGTCAATTGTGGTGGTGCTATGAAGGACCCGGAAAAGAACGCGCAATGCATGAAATTGCTCAAGGATGAAGGCGTACCCGTCCATGAGGTAAAAAACGCCTTCAGGACGGCATGCAAGCGCGCAGGGATCGAAAACTTTCGCTTCCATGACCTGAGACATACGTTCGCAAGTCAAATGATTCTGAAGGGTGGTAGCCTCAAAGTGGTACAGGAGATCCTCGGTCATAAGACCATGACCCTGACCCTTCGATATGCACATCTGAGCCAAGAGCATAAAAAAGAGGCTGTTAATCTGCTAAATGACCTCACTTCATCCGTTTCATGTCACAAAATGTCACAAAATGGTCATATGGAAACAAAAAAGGATTTAGCCATAACGCTAACCCCTTGATATCATGGAGCCGATGAGGAGATTTGAACTCCTGACCTACTGATTACGAATCAGTTGCTCTACCGGCTGAGCTACATCGGCGTCATTATATGTCGATTTAATGACATTTCTCTTTATCCCAACGTGTTTTTGTTGTCAAGATTATTCCGGGCATTTACGTCTCTTCAAATTCATTCGTTTACCTTGACATTCGTTTGTTCTCTGGTAGTATTTCCGCAATCAATCCATGGGAAGGACGGTTATGAAAGATCGCCTCGGAATGTTGTTCTCCGTATCTCCGTTCAAGATAAGCATCATTATCATTTTCATTGTCGTCATATTCTACTTTGTTAATTTTCCCTTCCTGAATTTTATGGAACTGAAAACTCTGGATCTGAGGTTCATTTCGCGAGGAGAACGGGCGCCGGGAGATGAAACCATCATTGCCGCCATAGATGAAAAAAGTCTCACCGAGCTGGGTCGATGGCCATGGTCGCGGGGAACGATTGGGAAGCTTGTTGACGTTCTGAAAGATTCGGGGACTAAGGCCATCGGTTTCGACGTCGTCTTTGCCGAGCCGGATGAACATGCCATGATCGGTCGGATTGAAGAGATCGAGAAGGAATTAAAGCGCATCGGCAAGACCGATGTCGGAATATCGCGAATATTGAATAATAAGAAAAGAGAGGCCGACACGGACGGTATCCTGGCACAGTCGATTGAACGGGCGGGAAATGTTACGCTCGGATATTTCTTTTACATGTCGGACAAGGATATCGGACATATGAAGGCGGAAGATATGGAGAGAGCCACAGAATATATTTCCGATTCGAAAATTCAGATTGTCCAGTATCTCGGTAAACCCCTCTCCGATCCGGTCATGCAGGCATATGCCGTGGCCCCGAACATTCAACAGTTATCTGAGGCGGCGGAAAATTCAGGTTATTTCAATGCCTTCCCCGATGTCGACGGAACAAATCGATGGGCGTCGCTTGTTATTAAATATAAGGATAATTATTATCCTTCATTGTCACTGGCTGTTCTGGAACAATATCTCGATTGGCCGACTATGTCCCTCATTATGACCGATTATGGCCTCGACGGTATAAAGATGGGTTCAGTTCATATTCCTACCGATGAGGCGGGCCGCATTCTGATCAATTACCTCGGCCCGTTGCGGACATTTCCCTATTATTCGATTACCGACATCATCAACGGCCGGGTGGATAAAGGAATACTAAAGGACAAGATTGTTCTTGTCGGCGCAACTGCAACGGGAATTTATGATCTGCGGGTGACACCGTTCAGCGCCGTCTATCCCGGTGTCGAAATCCATGCGACGGTTATCGATAATATTCTCCGACAGAATTTTGTCCAGCGGCCCGGATGGACGGGACTGATCGACATCCTTGCGATTATCGTTCTCGGGTTAATCGCGGCTCCGGTGCTTTCGCGGGTCAAGGCCGTTCTCGGTCTTGTATGCACCCTTGCCCTCATTATCATTTACGTGGTGATCAACCGCTATGTTTTTACAGCATATAATGTCTGGCTTAATTTGGTGTATCCCCTCCTGTCACTTTTTCTCGTTTATGTGGGCGTAATGCTGTACCGTTATATAACGGAGGAAAGAGAACGAAAGAAGATCCGGGGGACATTTCAGTATTATCTTTCCGGGCCGGTTATCGAGGAGATGCTGAAAGACCCGTCCAAGCTGAAGCTCGGCGGCGAGAAAAAGGATCTGACGGTTCTTTTTTCAGATATTCGAGGATTTACAACGATTTCGGAAAAATTGTCGCCTGAAGACCTCGTTCATCTTCTCAACGAATACCTGACGGTGATGACCGATCAGGTTTTCAAGTACGGAGGGCTCCTTGACAAATATATGGGTGACGCCATTATGGCGGTCTTCGGCGCTCCCATCGACGATCCACATCATCCCGCACTCTGCTGCAAGACGGCGCTGTCAATGATGGATGAGCTGAAAAAGCTCCAGAAGAAATGGACCGACGAAGGGCGTCCCGTCCTTGATATAGGGATCGGCATCAACACCGGCGATATGGTTGTGGGAAATATGGGGTCGGAAATGCGGTTTGATTACACCGTTATGGGAGATAATGTCAACCTGGGATCACGGTTGGAAGGGATCAATAAAGAATACGGAACCAATATCGTCGTCAGCGAATATACCTATCGACGAATCAATGACGAATTCTTCTGTCGGGAACTGGATGCGGTCCGTGTCAAGGGTAAAAGACTGCCCGTGAAGATCTATGAACTTATGGGTGAACGGAACAATTCAGATCAGTGGAAAGAGTATATCCCCCTGTATGAGGAGGGGCTCCGGAAGTACCGGCAGGGGCGCTGGGATGATGCAATTGCAGATTTTGAGGCGGCACTGGCCCTTCATCCCGATGATTATCCTTCCAAAATGTATATCGAACGATGCAGGATATTGAAGGAACATCCGCCGGAAGGTACGTGGGATGGAGTCTACACGATGACGAAGAAATAACGGGATGGACGGATTGTCGGTGGAACCCATTATTGTCGGGAGAATTGTATTATATGTCGAGTGGTGAAACCAAGGGGTATCGAAGCTGGATCGAGATCGATCTTGATAATTTCAGAAGGAACTGGGGGGAGATAAAGCGGCTCACCGGGCCCGATACCAAGGTCATGCAGGTGGTGAAGGCTGATGCATACGGCCATGGTGCGATTGAAATCTCGAACAGTGCATTGAAAAACGGCGCTGCAGCACTGGGGGTGGCAAATGCCGATGAGGGAGTGCAACTCAGGGTCGGCGGCATTGCCGCGCCGATAATGATACTGAGCCCGTCGCCCCTGTCTGAAATAGATGAGATTATCAAATACAATCTGACGCCGTCCGTATCGGACATAGGATTCGCCCGTGAACTGAACCGGGCAATGGCGAAAAAGGGTTCCGTTCTGCCGATTCATATCGAGATTGACACGGGGATGGGCAGAGGCGGAACCATTCATTCCGAGGCGTTTACGACGATTACGGATATCCTGAGTCTTCCCTATCTGAAGGTTGAAGGAATTTTTTCCCACCTTGCCTTGAGCGAGGTGCGGGACAATGCGTATAATGAGGAACAGTGGAAGCGCTTTTATGTCCTCCTTCAACAGCTTGAAGACAGAGGAATTATCATACCGATAAAGCATTTCTCAAACAGCGGCGCCGTCCTGAACTTTCCCGGGTTTTCTCTTGACATGGTCCGCCCCGGTATCATGACATATGGAATCTATCCGGGACCGCAGGCAGTCGACAGGGCGGATCTCGTCCCGGTCATGACATTTAAAACAACGGTCGTTCTCCTCAAGGATTTCCCCCGGGGATACAGTATCGGATATAACAGGACGTATATTACGAATAAACCGACAAGGATAGCCACCATTCCCGTTGGTTACGGTGACGGATACGGATTCATCCTGTCGAATCAGGGCGAGGCCCTGATCCGGGGAATTCGGGCGCCCATTGTGGGACGCGTTTCCATGGATATGTGCACCATTGACGTCAGCCATATCCACGATTGTCGGATCGGCGATGAGGTTGTCCTCATGGGCCGACAGGGAACGGAATACATATCGGCAAATGAAATTGCCGGCAAGGCACAGACGATCAGCTATGAAATCATTTGTGCCCTGGGGAAGCGGGCTCCCCGCGTATTTGTCAACGAAGGAAAGGAAGATGCCTTCGAACCGCGCCTGCGGAGGGTCTTCATTCCCGATGAGGAACGGTCGATCAGGCGGATCGATAATATCATCCGGAGCTGTTTTAAGGCCCGGGCTTATTCACCGGAACTGGGCGACGCCATTTACAAGGAAATGTTTGAAACCCTGTTCGGAAAAGAAAACCGCCAACTTGAATTACGGACGGGATTCAAATATGACATCCACGTGAGTGAATTTTCACCGGAAGAAAAGACGGCAGACCCGACAACCGAGCACTATTTCAAGGTCACCACGCGAATAGAATATTCAAAAACACTGAGAAACAAGGTCTTTTTCATCGGATGCGCCCTTAACAATCGTCAGCTCTCCCAGATGTTTGAAGATGAAAGCTGCGAATACCGGTGGCTTCTCGGAAGCAAGTATGAAGAGGTGAAAGAAAGTGACTTTAAGGTTAATCATGTTCGGATCGACGAAAATGACGTATCTGTGATTAAAGCGGAAAATACGGCCCGGGGATACGAGATCTGGTGCGGGGGCGAATCGGTGGAAAGCAAGGTGAGGAAACAAGCACGTATACAGATCGAGATAGAAACGAAAAAGTTCAAGACCAGTAATATTTTTTCCGTATTTCTGGTATATCCCACGAGAGGACTTGAAATAAGCTTCAATTACGGAGGTACGGAATTGAAAAACGTCAGGGAAATCAGCTTTTTTGCCGGAAAGCACCCCTATCCTGAAATTGAACACAAAAAGGGGGATTCACTGAGGTTGCGGATTAACAATGATGAATGGATATTTCCCAACAGTGGTGTGACATTTATATGGGACCTCTAGTTTGGATGGGAATTCAAATAACGAATATCGAAATTCGAAACAAGGCGGTATAAAGAAACAGAACGTGGCATCGAGGAAATGAGTGCATGGAAAAGCTGAGAGTGGGGATTATACTGGGCGGTATGTCATCGGAAAACGAAGTTTCGCTGAACAGCGGCAGAAACGTCTATGACAATCTTGACAGGGAACGATATGAACCGGTGCCGATATTCATGGATATCAAGGGTGGATTCTGGATCATACCGTGGCAGCTTATTTCTCAGAATACGACGGTTGATATATCGGAACACCTTGAACGGGAGGCCCGGCGAATATCATATGAGCAGCTCGATGATGAAATTGATTTTGCCTTTATTGCTCTTCATGGAAAATACGGTGACGACGGATGCATCCAGGGTCTCCTCGAAATTCTCGGCATCCCCTATACGGGATCAGGCGTGCTGTCGTCGGCCATCGGAATGGATAAAGTGATGCAGCAGAAGATCCTGAAGGGAGCCGGTCTCGATGTGCCGAGAAGCATGGTGATTACCGAAGAAGCATGGCAACTGAGCAAAGCCGACATGACGCATCGCATCGCTGATACTTTCGGATTTCCCTGTGTCACGAAGCCGACAAGGGAGGGTTCAAGCATCGGAGTCACCCTTGTGAGAAGCGAGGATGATGTTGCCGACGGCATGAAGAATGCCCTTGAATGGGATAACCACGTTTTAATAGAGGAATTCCTTGACGGCATCGAATTCTCCTGCATTGTCATTGATGGCGATGACGGTCCCCGGCCCCTGTCATTAACGGAAATCCGCCCCCAGAGCGATTATTATACCTATGATGACAAATATATGCCGGGGCGGTGCAGAAAATTCACACCGCCGAAAAATATACCCGGCGAGGTAATGGACGCAATCAGGCGGGAGGTGGTAAAAGCTTACAAAGCGCTTGGTTTTAAATCTTACGGCAGGATTGACGGTTTTTATATGGAAGACGGTCGAATACTTATCACAGATCCGAATTCATCTTCCGGTATGGCACCGTCTTCGTTTTTTTTCGAACAGGCGGCCGAGGCGGGCATGCTGCCGTCGATGATTATCACGGAGTTGATTGAAGTATCACGGAAAATCCATCAGGAAAAGCGGGGACCTTTATAAGGAGACGTGAACCGGTCAGTGGGTTGAAAATGCTTTACAATCGGCATGAATGCCTTTATAAACCGACGGCAGTAAGTTTGTGCCGGGATATTGAGATGGTATGCATGTGTACAGAGAAAATAATGTTGTCAATACACCTTGAAGGGGGAAGGAATGGTGAAAAAGCAGAAGAGTGGAGTGGTCGGTGTCGTCATGGCGGTGGTGTTTCTTCTGAGTTGCGCGGTGTCCGCTCAAGCGTTTGAGGTGGGCGCCCGGGGCTACTACTGGTGGCCCGATTTCTCGGCGGATTTGAGGGTCGACAAGAATTCGATAAAAGGAACGACGTTCAGTGCGGAAGATGATCTGGGAATGGACGATGAAAGCTACGCTTCAGTCGAAGCCTTCGGGGGCATAGGAAGGCACCACATCAGTGTCATGTACACCAAGGCGGATTATTCCGGCGATAAGCGTCTTAATCAGTCTGTCGTCTTTATGGGAAAGAACTATATCGTCGGCACGCGTGTCAAATCGGATCTTGAATTCACCATGATCGACGCGGAGTATCGATATGACGTTCTCGACCTGGAGAATGTGCTTGCCGGGTTCTCCATCGGTATCATCGGCAAAATCAAATACCTCGAAGGTGAGGTGAAGTTAAAAGGCGGCGGCCACGATGAGAGTGAGACTTTCAAGGCTCCGATTCCCATGCTTGGGCTGGGCGTTCACGTGGGAATACTGGCGGATATTCTGGAAGCGCGGGCCAAGATAGCCGGCATCGGATATTCAGGCAACAAATTCTATGAAGGACAGGCTGATATTTCACTGACGCCGTTTCCATTTATTGATATCTATGCCGGGTACAAAATCATGAAGCTCGATGTTGACGATATCAGCGACGTCTATGCCGACATCGAATTTAAAGGTCCCTATATCGGCCTCTCAGTCAGTTTTTAAGGGGAGAGAGAATCGAACGGTGAAAACAACGGGTACATCTGAAAAACTGAGGGTCGGCGTGATCATGGGAGGTATTTCCTCTGAAAAAGAGGTTTCACTGGAGAGCGGACGGAATATTTTCAGCAAAATGGATCGACGGAAATATGATCCGGTTGCTGTCTTTATGGACAGTACGGGCCGGCTCTGGGAAATCCCGATCAAGCTTCTGATGCGGAACTCGACGCGGGACATCGAGGAAGATCTCGAAACCGAAGCGACACGAATGCCCTATGAAACACTCAGGGACAGGGTCGATTTTGTCTATATCGGACTTCACGGTAAATATGGTGAGGACGGGTGCCTCCAGGGGTTGCTCGAGCTCCTGTGCGTTCCCTATAGCGGTTCCGGCGTTCTTAATTCGGCGCTGGGCATGGATAAATACGTGTCTCGAAACGTGCTTGCCATGAGCGGAATCGATGTGCCCCGCACATTGGCGATACCGATCGGTGAGTGGGAGAAAGACCGGGACGCCTTTCTGGTCAGAATAGAAAATGAGATCCGGTTTCCCTGTGTCGTCAAGCCGACCAGAGAAGGATGCAGTACCGCCGTCAAAAAAATCGTGTCACCGGAAGGAATTCCCGAAGCGGTTGAGGATGCGTTTCGGTGGGACCCGGTTGCCTTGGTGGAAGAATTCATCACCGGTATTGAAATAACCTGCGGGGTTATCGGGAATGAATCTCCCGTCGCACTGACACCTTCGGAAACAATTCCTACCGATGACGTTCTTTCGCTGGAAGATAAATTCCTGTACGGTCAGGGAGAGAACAAGACGCCGGCACGGGTACCCGAGGATATGCTGCTGAAAATACAGAATGTTGCGGTTCAAGCCTACCGTGCCCTGGGACTCAAGGCATACTCGAGGATTGATATGTTTGTCAGTGGCGACGGCCGGGTCATTGTCCTTGAGCCGAACACGTTGCCGGGTATGACGCCATCGACGGTCCTGTTTCACCAGGCGGCGGCCTCGGGGATAACCCAGACCGGTTTGATCGATCAGGTCATCCAGTTGTCGCTTGATGCCCATGCGAGAAAACGGGGGCCGTTATAATGATTTAATGTGCAAAGGCGGTGGCTTTTGTGCAGATGTTGGTGTGTCATTCCATGAAGACAGAGCCGTCGATACTGTTGCAAGGTGAAGGGAGAAGGGTGAATCATCTGTGAAAATCTGATCCGATATCCCTTTTCGCCTGTCGCCGAAGTGAAGCGCGAATAGTGATAACAGGGTATTGTGGTGTTGTGGGTATCACGGAATGTGTAAAGTGATTCGGTTCCCTTGCCCTGCGCCCAATTCGCTGTCCCGGTTCCGGTGTGCCCGGCCCGTTACCCTCTGAAACATCTCAACCTTTGGATTCCGGGTTTGATTTTGTTGAGAACTTGAGATGCGGCATTGCTGTGCTGCCTTTAATTTACAGCTTCTTGTCATTTCATCTGGGGCATTAGGCGAAACACTCAGTTGCTGATATTCTGTGTACGATGAATCGAATTTCGATCGCATTAGATAATTTCGGAAGGGCGGTCCTGAGCAATGTGGAGGAAATGGGCAAGATTCTCCTTTTGTTCGTTTCCACGCTTGTCTGGATGGTGAGGCCCCCCCTCAAAGTGCGACTCATTTTTAAGCAGATGGAATTTGTCGGGGTCAAGTCCATCTACGTCGTCGTCTTGACGGGAACGTTTACCGGTATGGTCCTGGCGCTGCAAAGTTATTACGGTTTCAGAATGTTCAGTGCCGAGAGCCTTGTCGGATCGACGGTGGCGCTGAGTATGACACGGGAACTCGGTCCGGTTTTGACGGCGCTCATGGTAACTGCCAGGGCGGGGTCTGCCATGGCCGCGGAGTTGGGGACGATGAGGGTGACAGAGCAGATCGACGCCCTCTATGTCATGGCGGCAAATCCCGTGAAACATCTTATCGTTCCAAGGATTGTGGCGAGTGTTTTCATGCTTCCCATCCTGACCATTGTTTCCGATTTCATGGGAATAATGGGCGGATATTTCGTCGGCGTCACGATTTTGAATATCAATGAGGGGTCGTTTGTAAGAAACATTACCCGCTATGTCGATCTTGACGATCTCTATAACGGATTGATTAAAGCTGCCGTGTTCGGGCTTATTTTATCGCTCGTCGGCTGTTACAAGGGTTTTAATACGTCTGGTGGCGCCGAGGGCGTTGGGAGGGCCACGACGGAGGCGGTTGTCCTGTCGTCGATTACCATACTGATCAGTGATTATTTCCTTACGGCGATTATGTTTTGACACGGGGCAAAGGGCGAAAGGCTCAAGCCGCAAGGACATGGGCAGGCAGATAATTGAAAACCTGAAACTTGAAACTTTAAACGTGTAACCTGAAACCTGAAACGTTACCCCATGATTGAGCTGATTGACGTCCATAAATCCTTCGGATCACAAAAGGTTCTCGATGGTCTCAACCTGACGATTGAAGACGGCAGGACAACCGTTATCATCGGCAAGAGCGGTGGCGGAAAGAGCGTCCTCCTGAAGCACATGATAGGCCTTCTCAAACCGGACAGCGGCAGGGTGATTGTCGATGGTGTTGATATTACCAGGCTGGGTGACAAAGAGTTGAATGAAGTGCGGAAGAAATTCGGAATGCTGTTTCAAGAGGCGGCCCTCTTTGATTCGATGAATGTGGAAGAAAACGTGGCGTTTCCCCTCAGGGAACATACGAAGAAAAAAGACAGTGAAATAAGGGAGATTGTCAGAGAACGACTGTCCGCCGTCGGTTTGCCGGGTGTGGAAAAAAAAATGCCGTCCGAGTTGAGCGGAGGAATGAGAAAACGCGTGGGTCTGGCACGGGCGCTGGCAATGCAGCCCCGGATCATTCTGTTTGATGAGCCCACGACGGGGCTGGACCCTGTCATGACTGAAGCCATCAATGAACTGATTATCAGAACGCAAAAGAATTTCGATGTAACATGCGTGGTGATCAGTCATGATGTGGGATCAATTTTTAAGATCGGCCATACGATTGCCATGCTGTATGAAGGAAAGATTGTGGAGTACGGAGCTCCGGAAGAAATCAGGAAATCTGAAAATCCCGTCATGCACCAGTTTCTTGCGGGGAGTCTTGAGGGTCCCATCAGTATCATGTGAGGGAGCCGCCCTTTTTCATGTCAGACGGAGGATATAATGTTTTCTATCAGTACAGAAGCCAAAGTCGGATTATTCGTCCTGGTTGCGCTCATCATACTGGGATATATGTCATTCCGCGTCGGGGAGTACGGATTCGGGTTGAAAAAGGGTTATATCATTAAAGCTGCGTTTGACAATGTGACCGGACTCGATAAGGACGCATCCATCCTGGTTGCCGGTGTGGAGGTAGGAAGGGTTGAAAGCATCGCCCTGAAGGATGGTATGGCCGTCGTGAGCATGAGGATCCTTCCCGATGTGAAACTGGAAAGAGATGTGCGGGTGTCCATAAAGTCATACGGCATTCTTGGAGATAAATATATTGAAATTGAACCCGGAACCAGAGGCGTCTCTTCTCTTGGAGAGGGCGAGGAAATCACCCGGGTTGAAAAACAGGCCGATATTGACAAAATTCTCCGTGACCTCGGGACGATCGCACAGGATGTCATGGCTGTGACGGCATCGTTGAAGAAGGTTATCGGCGGTGAAGAAGGTGTCGAGAATCTCAGTGCCATTGTGAGGAACACCAGGGAGTTAAGCGACAACCTTAATAAGGTGGTAAAACAGAACGATGAAAAATTCAGTGTCATGGTCGATAGTCTGAAAAATGCCGCCATGCAGATGGACAAGACGTTTTCCGCCCTCAGTGATATCACGGAACGGATCAATGAGGGTGAAGGAACCATCGGCCGGCTGGTCAATGATAGAGAAGTGTTCGATAATCTCGATCGAACGGTTGCGTCGCTTCAGGATATTACCGACAAAATAAACAAGGGAGAAGGAACGATCGGAAAGCTGGTCAATGACGAGGAAACCGTTGAAAATCTGAACGCAAGTCTCAAAAGTCTCGACAGGAGCATGGAGGGCATCGACCGATATATCTCCAAGGCGGAGCAGTTCAGGACGTTTCTCAGCTACCGGGGTGAGTATCTGTTCGATACAAGTGACGCCAAGAGTTATGTTGATATTAAAATACAGCCGAAACAAGATAAATTCTACATCCTCGGCGTTGTTGCCGATCCGAGGGGGAAGCGGACAGTTACCGAAACAACAACCGGCGGCACGACCACGAGGAAGGAAAAATGGGAACGGGACGAGTTGCTGTTCAACCTGATGATCGGGAAACGATATAAGGATGTCGTCCTGAGAGGCGGCATCCTCGAATCGACCGGCGGTGTGGGGATCGATTATTTCGCATTCGATGACACTCTGAAATTTACCTTTGAAGCATTTGATTTTGATGCGGATCGCGACCCCCACCTCAAGATATACGGTGAGTACCGGCTCTTCAAGCACGTGTATCTTATGGCGGGATGGGATGATTTCATCAGCGACGAGCGGAATTCGTCTCCTTTCGCGGGTATCGCCATACGCTTTGAAGATGATGATCTGAAATATCTCCTTACCAGTTCACCCATACCG
>Ga0334890_1002221_pt1 | contig 22991 bp, 24 predicted proteins | sample GraSluR1_MG_3_FD_207220 | JGI IMG/M metagenome (GOLD analysis project Ga0334890, IMG submission 207220) | Sludge microbial communities from methane-producing bioreactor in Wageningen University, Netherlands - Granular Sludge_31_08-R1 | ecosystem: Engineered > Bioreactor > Anaerobic >... | reverse complement strand
GTTTTGAAGAAAAATTGAATTCGTATAGTGGTAATCTGGCTCGGGCTGCCATTGAGCTGGCAAAAATGTGGAGGACGGATAAAGTTCTCAGACATCTTGAAGCGCTATTGCTGGCTATGGATTTAGAGCATGTATTGATTATTTCCGGAAAGGGAGATGTAATCGAACCCGACGAGTCAATCGCAGCTATTGGTTCGGGAGGGAATTATGCTTTAGCTGCTGCAAAAGCTTTATATCGAAATACCGATATGAATTCAGAGGTAATTGCCCGACGATCTTTGGAAATTGCCGCAGAAATCTGCATTTATACTAACGATCAGATCTATTTGGAAACATTGGAATAAAACAAGGGGTTGGATGTTTCAAAAAGAAAGGAAGCGAATGACATGGAACACATTGATGATTTTTTAACCCCAGAAGAAATTGTCCGGGAATTAGATAAATATATTATTGGTCAGGAAGACGCTAAGAAATCTGTAGCGGTTGCCCTTCGTAACCGGATTCGACGGAGATTACTTCCTCAAGACATGGCTGAGGAGATTACTCCAAAAAATATCATTATGATTGGCCCAACTGGTGTTGGTAAAACTGAGATTGCCCGTCGGATTGCAAAATTGACTGGTGCACCTTTTATGAAGGTTGAAGCAACCAAATTCACTGAAGTTGGCTATGTGGGAAGAGATGTTGAGTCAATTATTCGTGATCTGACTGAGTTATCATTACGAATGGTGAAAAGTGAAAAAATAAGTGCTCAAGAAGGAAAAACCAGATGGGTTGTGGAAGAACGCTTGTTAGACCTTCTTTTTAATAAAAAAGTAACCCCAGAAGATTTTGATGAACCTCCTTCTTCTGAAACCAGCCCTCGGGTTGACGTGGTATGGCCGGCTCCATCTTCTTCAGCAGAACGAACTCGAGAAAAAATCCGGGAAAAATTACGAAAGGGTGAGTTAGAAGACCGGGAAATCGAAATCGAGATAGAAGAGAGTTCGATGCCGGTAGAAGTGGTTAATGTTGGCGGTTTAGATAATATGGGTATTGACTTTTCTGGTCTTTTTGGAGGCATTTTCCCCACTCGCAAGAAGAAAAAACGGGTAAAAGTTAAAGATGCTCGAGAAATTCTTTTTAATCAAGAAGCTCAAAAGTTGTTGGATATGGATGACATTAAAAGTGAAGCGGTTCGACGAGTCGAGGAAAGTGGAATTGTTTTTATCGATGAGATCGACAAGATTGCCTCACCAGGGGGGAGAGACACCCATGGTCCCGATGTTTCTCGAGGAGGAGTTCAGCGTGACCTATTACCGATCGTAGAAGGCTCAACGGTGGTTACCAAACATGGACCAGTCCGTACCAACCATATTCTTTTCATTGCTGCTGGGGCTTTTTCCCATACCAAGCCATCAGATTTACTTCCTGAATTACAAGGTCGGTTTCCCATACGGGTTGAACTTTCAGCGCTCAGTGAAGAAGATCTCTATCGTATCGTTGTAGAGCCCTACAATTCTTTGGTAAAGCAATATACAGCATTGCTGTCTACCGAAGGACTCGAATTGCAATTTACCGATGACGGGCTACGCGAAATTGCCCATATATCCTCAATTTTAAATCAAAAAATGGAAAATATCGGTGCACGTCGTTTACACACAGTAGTAGAGCGAGTTCTCCAGGATATCTCTTTTAGAGCACCGAACTTAAAGGAAAAAGAGGTAGTTATTGATCAAGCTTATATTCAGGACCGATTGAAAAATGTTTTGCAGGATGAAGATGTTACTCGTTACATTTTATGACTTCATTTATAGATAAATGGGAATTATGGTTGAAATATTTTTCCCTTTCATGATATACTGTGCCCGATTTATGCATAGCATAAGAATAAATTCTCATGTCGGACATAAATTCCGGTGATCTTCCCAAAAAGATTAACCATCGGTCCGGCAGAGGAAAAAACCGGAAGGAGAATTATTTATGATCGTTACCATGAAGCAATTATTGGAAGCTGGGGTTCATTTTGGTCATCAAACTCGCCGTTGGAATCCAAAAATGAAACCCTATATTTTTACCGAAAGGAATAATATTTACATTATTGATTTACAAAAAACCGTTGGTTTAGCTGAGAAGGCTTACTATTTTGTTCGTGACCTAGCGAAAGAGGGTGGAACGGTTCTTTTTGTTGGGACCAAGAAGCAGGCACAGGAATCGATCGAGCAAGAAGCGAACCGATGCGGAATGCATTATGTAAATCAGCGTTGGCTGGGTGGTATGCTTACCAATTATGTAACCATTCAGCAGAGTATAGATAAATTAGAACATATTGAAAAAATGGAAGAAAATGGTATCTTAAACCGACTTCCTAAAAAAGAAATTATGCAAATCTTAAAAACCAAAACTCGATTGGAAAAATATCTCACTGGAATTCGAAAGATGTCTAAAGTTCCTGATTGTGTTTTTGTTGTCGATCCCAGAAGAGAGCGAAACGCCGTATTGGAAGCTCGTCGTATTGGAATTCCAATCGTTGGTATAGTTGATACGAACTGTGATCCTGATGAAGTCGATTTTGTGATACCCGGTAACGATGATGCCATACGGGCTATTCGTCTCTTTTCTTCCATCATAGCCGATGCCGTGATGGAAGGGAAACAGTATGCTACCGAAGGTCGCGAAGAAGTTGCTACTGAAGGAGAAGCTGTTCCTGAAACTGATGCAGCGGTTTCAAATGAAGTACCGATTGGTAGCGATGAAGAAGAACCTCCGCTTTCGATTTTAGAAGAGCTCAAGGACCCTGAACTGGAAGAAATAGAAAGCAATGATGAAAATCTCACTGAAGAAACCAAGGAGGAGCAGCCATGAGCTATGATGCTAAAGTAGTTTACGAACTCAGAAACCTAAGTGGCGCAGGAGTCATGGAATGCAAAAAAGCCTTAGAAGAAACCAACGGAGATATGGAAAAAGCCTGTGAGCTTCTTCGTAAGAAGGGAATTGAAACAGCAGCAAAGAAACAAAGCCGATCAGCCGAACAGGGCCTCATCGGTTCTTACGTTCATACTGACGGGAAGATAGGAGTATTGGTGGAAGTCAATTGTGAAACTGACTTTGTTGCCCGTACTGAAGAATTTGTCAACTTTGTCAAAGAATTAACTCTTCAAATCGCCGCTCAAGCCCCCCGCTGGGTAGCGATTGAAGAAGTGCCTGAAGATATTCGTAAGGAAGAAGAGAAGATCTACCAAGCTCAGCTTAGTGAAAGCGGTAAACCTGAAGCAGTCCAAAAGAAAATTGTTGAAGGGAAGCTGAATAAGTTTTATCAGGCAAACTGCCTTCTCGAACAGGAATACATTCGAGATGGTGATAAAAAAATTAAGGACTTATTGGTGGAAACCATTGCTAAAGTGGGTGAGAATATAATTATTAAACGATTTGTTCGTTTAAAACTCGGTGAAGAATAGCATGGGTGAAAAGGTGAAGCCGCTTTATCGCCGGATTTTGTTAAAGTTATCCGGTGAAGCGCTGATGGGGTCACTCTCTTCAGGTATTGATAACAGAGTATTAGAGTATTTTACTCAAGAGATTAAACAAGTTCACCAATTAAAGGTAGAAATCGCCATTGTGGTTGGTGGTGGAAATATCTTTCGAGGGCGTACTGCCGGAGATCGGGGAATAAGCCGAGTGACCGCTGATAATATGGGGATGTTGGCAACGGTTATTAATGCCTTAGCTCTTCAAGATTTTCTTGAAAATGCTGATATCCCCACTCGAGTCCAAACTGCCATCGAAATGAGGGCGGTAGCTGAACCTTATATTCGAAGACGTGCCATTCGTCACTTGGAAAAAGGACGGGTGGTCATTTTGGCAGCCGGGACCGGGAATCCTTACTTTACAACCGATACTGCAGCTGCTCTCCGAGCTGCTGAGATCAAAGCCGATGCAGTTATTAAAGCGACCAAGGTTGATGGTGTGTATGAGTCAGACCCGGTAACCAACCGGAATGCAGTCAAATATGAAACCATCAGCTATCTTAATTTGCTGAATCTCGGACTGAAGGTCATGGATTCGACTGCAGTTTCTTTGTGTATGGATAACAATATTCCTATCATTGTTTTTAACTTTAACCAAACTGGCAATCTTTTAAGAGTCGTTTTAGGCGATAAAATTGGAACTTTTATTTCTCAGGAGGGAGGATAATGGCAGAACAATTAAAGGATTTATTAAAGGATATTGAGAAAAGAATGAAAGCGGCTATTGCTGTTTTGCGAGATGAACTGTCCCATGTGAAAACCGGTCGAGCCACTCCGGCTCTCATTGAGAATGTAGTTGTTGATTATTATGGAAGCATGGTTGAATTAAAAACCATAGCATCAATTAATACACCTGATGCGAAGACTATTGTTGTTCAACCCTGGGATAAAAATGCCCTTCAACCGATTGAAAAGGGCATTTGGAAATCCGATTTGGGTTTTAACCCAGTGGTAGATTCCAACATTATTCGAATCAATGTTCCTCCATTAACCGAGGAAAGGCGAAAAGAGATTGCCAAGTTTACCAAGAAAACAGCCGAAGAAGCCAAGGTTGCAATACGCAACTTAAGGCGTGAAGCCAACGATGGAATTAAAAAGTTGGAAAAAGACGGGGTTATTTCTGAGGATGAGAGTAAAAAAACAGTGGCAGAAGTTCAAAAAATGACCGATGAATTTACCAATGAAATAGATGGAATATGGGAGAAAAAAGAAAAGGAAATCATGAGTATTTAGAATATGGCATTCATCATGTTGCCATTATTATGGACGGGAACGGTCGTTGGGCTCAAACTCGAGGGAAGCCGAGATTAGAAGGTCATCGGCAGGGAGTTGAGGCTGTTCGATTGGTGGTTAAAGAAACCTGGGATGAGAAAATCCCTTTTCTCACCCTGTATTCGTTTTCTACCGAGAATTGGCGGCGACCAATAAATGAGGTTCAGGGACTGATGCAAATCTTTATTGAGGCAATTGATCGATATGCCGAAGAATTGTATCAGAATCAGGTAAAAGTTCGATTCATAGGGAAAAAAGAGGGTTTTCCCGATCATTTGACTGAGCGAATGGAAAACCTGGAGAAGTTAACCGAACGGAATCAGGGTTTGACCTTGAATTTGGCTTTAAATTATGGTGGGAGAGACGAGATAATCAGGGCATTTCAAAAATTCCTTCAGATCTCATTGAATCAGGGAGGAGATATTGATGAAGATTCCTTTCGACAATATCTCGATACCGGGAATCAACCCGATCCCGATCTCTTGATCCGAACTGGTGGAGAAAAACGTTTAAGTAATTACTTACTCTGGCAGTTGGCTTATAGTGAGCTCTATTTTACCGATGTTCTTTGGCCTGATTTTTCATCTCGAGACTATCATCAAGCACTTGCCGATTTTGTCAGCCGAAAAAGAAAATTTGGGGGATTAGGCTAAGAGGTGACCAAACTTTCCCAGCCGACGGAATTTAAACTGAGAACCTTTAGCATTCTATTAGCCTTGCCTCCTTTCTTGTTTTTGATGGTGTATCATGACCTAACCCTGATAGCGGTATTTGCTGCTCTTTCGGTTTTCGCTTTCCAAGAATATATACAAATGGTCCATTGTAAAATTCCACACCGATTTACCAAAGTACTCATCATCATAGCAATAATTTTATTTTACCTTTCTTTCCTTTATCCTCATTCATCAGCACCGTTTATTTGGTTTGTTTTCTTTATTCTTTTAGTTTGGTGGAGTTTCTACGAGCGTTCCAGAATAATTGAACGGGTTAGTTTTTTCTTATTTGGAATTGTCTATTGTATCGGGCTTCCTTTTTTTTGGGTAAAAACCGGTCTCGATTATGGTCGATGGATTCTGGTTGGTTTTGCCTGCATTGTCTGGTTAAATGATATTGGTGCGTATATAGTTGGTAAAAAGTGGGGTCAACATAAAATAGCTCCGGCTATTAGTCCTGGAAAAAGCTGGGAGGGATTATGGGGAGGAATAGCCCTGAGTTGTGGAGGAGCCCTTTTTTTAAAAATATTTTTTCTTTCTCATTGGACAGTATTTCAATCTCTTTTGATTGGATTGATAATAGCTTTGGTTGGTTTCTTGGGAGATCTCTTTGAGTCATCTGTGAAGAGAGAATATCAATTAAAAGATTCTGGACAATTTTTGCCTGGTCACGGTGGATTTCTGGACCGATTTGATTCCTTTTTTTTCGTATCCCCAGTGATTTATTTTATTCAAACTTGGTGGGGAGGTTAAGATGAGAGTTGCAGTAATTGGATCGACTGGTTATTTGGGAGAGCAGATTTGTAATGTTCTCTCTTATTTTCCCGAATTTGAAGTGAAGACATTAGTTGCGAATATAAACCGGGAAAAACTCATTCAACAAGCCCAAGCTTTTCGTAATCCATCGATTTATCTTGCTAATCCTGAAGCGAATTTTAGAGCCGCTTCTGATTTAAAAGAATCGGGAATAAGGGTTTTAAAAAACCGAGATGCGGTTAAAGAAATACTCTTAGGAGATTCTATCGATGGAATATTTTTTGCCTTATCGGGAATTGACTGGATTGATCTTTTTTATGATTTATTGAACACCGATAAGATCATTTGGATGGCCACCAAAGAAATTATCGTTGCCGGAAGCGAGCTTTGGAAAGGCGAAAGAGATTTAAGTCAAAATAAAAATATTATTGCATTGGATAGCGAGCATAATGCTCTCCATCAGCTCATTCAAGGCCATAACCAAGAACATATTGCCAAGATTTATCTCACAGCTTCGGGAGGAGCGTTTTATGAATGGCAAGGAGATTTGAATGAAATTACTCCTGAAATGGCTCTCTCTCATCCCAATTGGAAAATGGGAACGAAGATAACTGTTGATTCGGCCAATTTAATTAATAAAGGGTTAGAGGTGATTGAAGCCAATTGCCTTTTTCGGTTCCCTTATTCCCAAATTGATGTTCTCATCCAGAGAGAAAGTGTGATTCATGCTCTTGTCGAGAGAAAAGACGGCTTTATAACAGCGCTTCTTTCCAAACCAGATATGAAATCGGTTATTTTGCATGCTTTAAAAACCGAAAGAACTTTTCCTTGGGAAGAGTATAAAATGGATTTTACCCAGCTGCACCAATTGCATTTTGATTATCCGGTTCCTGATCGTTTCCAGGGTTTTTATCTTGCAGTCAAAGTGGGACGCTTGGGGGGAGGGTATCCAGCTTTCTTTTGTGGGGCTGATGAAGCATGTGTTCAGGCTTTTCTCAGTCACCGAATTGGGTTTAATCATATCCCCATTCTTTTGGAAAAAACCTTGGAAACAACAATAGCAAAGCCACAATCGGTATCCGATGTTATTTATATCTATAACCAGGGGTTTAAAATCGCAAAGGACTTGATACAACAAAGGAGATCCTTAAAATGTTGACTATCCTGGCTACTATATTTGTTATTGGGTTATTAGTTCTCTGCCATGAATTCGGTCATTTTATTTTTGCTCGATGGTTTAAGGTTAGAGTTTTAAAATTTGCCATAGGGTATGGACCAAAACTTTGGTCGACGCAAAAAGGGGATACTGAGTATTCGATTCGAGCTTTTCCGCTGGGTGGATTTACCAAAATGGCCGGGATGGAAGAAACGCTCATTGAAGGGTATAGTGAAGCAAGTGTTCCTGATGCTGAGCGTTTCGATAAAAAGCCAATTTATCAAAGAAGTCTCATTGTGGCAGGGGGACCTGCCATGAACCTGTTTTTATCGATTATTTTAGTTTTTTTGGTTTTTAGTTTTTTGGGCGTACCTACCAGCAGTTTAAAAATTCAACAAGTTATCGAAAATAGTCCAGCTCAAAGTGCCGGGATATTACCTGGAGACGTTATTGCTTCGATTAATGGGAAAACTATCGAGAAAATGGAGGATTTATCCAATCAAATCGCTCTTAACGGTGAACAAGAATTATCTTTAACCGTTTTACGAGAACAAACAGAGATTGAAGTGCAGTTAATCCCTCGTTGGGATGAAGATGAAAAACGTTTCTTGATTGGTATTGTTTATGGAGTTGAAAATCGTCGAGTAAATCCTTTCGTTGCCTTTTATAAAAGTGTTTCTTCGGTGATAGAATGGTTCGTTGTGAGCTTCCTTGGTTTACTGTATATGGTAATGGGACGGGTTCCAATGGAAGTGACTGGTATTGTTGGAATTGCTCGAATGTCGGGGCAAGCTGCCAGTTATGGGTTTTTAAATTTGCTTTATTTTTCGGCATTGATTAGCGTGGCTTTAGCCCTTTTTAATTTATTGCCAATTCCGGCATTAGATGGAGGTCATCTTTTGCTTTTTCTTTATGAAAAAATCCGGGGGAAACCGATGGATCCAAGTAAAATTGGATTTTTCTATATGATTGGATTTTTATTTATCATTTTGATGGCAATATTCGTTACCTATCAGGATGTTCTAAGAATAGTTACCGGAAAATGAAGCGAGAAAAAACTTTCCAAGTCTTTCTTGGTTCTCTTGCTATTGGTGGACGTTCATCGGTTTCGGTAGAGTCTATGGGGAGAGTTTACCCAGGACGAGTTGATGAATGTTTGAATGAAATTTGTGCCGCAGCAGCAGCTGGAAGTGACTGCTTTCGAATTGCCGTACCCGATGAAGGAGCTTTGTCCGGCATCATACAGCTGAAAAAGCATTCACCCCTTCCTCTCGTAGCCGATATCCATTTTTCGCCGATCATTGCTCTTAAGGCAGTCGAAGCAGGTATTGATGGAATTCGAGTCAATCCTGGAACTTGGAAAAATCGGCTCCAATACCAACAGCTTATTGAGAGAATGAAAGCAAGAAATGGTGTGCTTCGACTAGGTGCCAATACCGGCTCGCTCCCCTCTCATCTCCAGAAAAAGGGGAGAGTGGAGGCACTCCTTGATAGTATAATCGAAATGATTGAAATCCCACAGAAAAATGATTTTCACCGAATTATTCTTTCTGCCAAATCAACCGATATTAATGAAACAATTGAGATTTATGAACGCTTAGCTGACGCTTTTTCTTATCCTTTACATGTCGGACTGACTGAAGCTGGTGAGGGATTTGAAGGAATCATTAAGTCGACAATTGCTTTAAGTACAATCCTCCAAAAAGGGATAGGGAATAATATACGCGTTTCACTCACTTCACCCAATCCGGTTCTTGAATCCCAAGTTGCGGTCCAAATACTTCAAGGAGTGGGACTACGGCAAAAAGGAATTGAAGTAATTTCCTGTCCGACCTGTGCTCGAACCAGAGGAGATGTGGTATCATTTGTTAGAGAAATAAAAGAAGCAGTCCAGATGATATCATCTCCCTTCCCCATAAAATTAGCAATCATGGGGTGTGAGGTGAATGGTCCGGGAGAAGCAAAGGAGGCTGATTTAGGGTTAGCTTTTGGAAAATCAACCGCGCTCCTTTTTGTTCAAGGTAAAGTAGTTAAAACCATGCATCAACAGGATGCTTTGAGTGAACTGGTAAAACAATTACAATTGATGGTATCCAATCCAATGGTGAAAAAATAGGAGGAAAATACGCTTTGAAAATGTCAGCTTTGTTTGCTCCAACACTGAAAGAGAATCCCGCCGAAGCCGAAGTGATCAGTCATAGCTTAATGCTGCGGGCAGGAATGATCAGGCAACTTTCATCGGGAATATATAATATCCTTCCTTTGGGTTTGCGTTCTTTGGAAAAAATCATGAATATTGTTCGTCGAGAGCTGAACCATGCTGATGGTCAGGAACTTTTGTTACCCGCCCTTCAACCTGGAGAACTTTGGAAAGAAACCGGGCGCTGGGATATTTATGGTCCGGAATTGATCCGTTTTCAAGACCGTCGAGAACGAGATTTTTGTTTGGGACCAACCCATGAAGAAGTGATCACCGATATAGCTCGGAAAGAGATTCGCTCCTATCGCCAGCTCCCTTTGCTGTTGTATCAAATCCAGACGAAATTTCGAGATGAAATCCGACCTCGGTTTGGAGTGATGCGGTCTCGAGAATTCATTATGAAGGATTTGTACAGCTTCGATCGGGATTATGAGGGATTAAAGGTGAGTTACCAAAAAATGTATGATGCCTACTCAAAAATATTTGCGTCTTGTGGTTTAGAATATATAGCAGTGAGAGCTGATTCGGGGGTAATCGGTGGAGATGTTTCTCACGAATTTCTTATTATTGCCGATTCTGGGGAAGAAAAAGTGATGAGATGTCCAAAGTGTTTGGTTGCCTCAACCCAGGAGATCAGTGATTGTCCAGAATGCCATGCTGGTATGGAGGAAAAGCGAGGTATTGAAGTTGGCCACATTTTTCAGTTGGGAACGAAATATTCGGAATCGATGAAAGCCTATTTTGTTGACCAGGATGGGAAAGAAAAACCTTTGATTATGGGATGCTATGGAATCGGCATTGGAAGAACTATGGCTGCAGCAATTGAAGCCAATCACGACGAAAATGGAATAAAATGGCCTTGGAATATCGCTCCCTACGAGATAATCATTATACCGGTAAAATTAAAAAATCAAGCCGGTATGGAACTAGCCGAAAGCATTTCCCAGCAGCTTGCTCATCAAGGGTATGAGACAATCTGGGATGATCGAGAAGTTTCAGCAGGATATAAATTCAAAGAAGCTGATTTGATTGGTTTTCCAATTCAGGTGATTGTTGGTGAAAAAGCCTTGAAAAATGGCACTTTGGAAATTAAAATACGTTCAAATGGAAAGAGGATAGAGTGTACCCGGGAGCAGTTGGTATCAGTGATAAAAAAAATTAAGGATGAATTGGTTATTTTGTAGGAATCAACATGAAAGATCAAACCGAAATGAACCAATTAAACAATAAGAACCACCGAATTACATCAATTATTGCTGCTTACAATGAAGAAAAAACTATCGGACCGATTATTGATGTCCTGAAAAGAGTGCCCGTTATTGAGCAGATTGTGGTGGTGAGCGATGGATCAACCGATCGAACGGTAGATATTGCTCGAAGTCGTAATGTTGAGGTTGTTGATTTAATTAGTAATGTAGGGAAGGGCGGTGCTCTTTACCGGGGGTTAGAGTACATACGAACCGATGTAGTTCTTTTATTAGACGCGGATTTAGTTGGGTTAGAAGAAAGTCATGTGTTGAGCTTGGTTCACCCAGTTACCGAAAGAGAAGCCGATGTAACCATTGGGGTGTTTGAAGAAGGGCGTTTTGCCACCGATTTTGCTCAGAAAATTGCTCCGTTATTATCAGGACAACGGGCGATACGAACCGATGTCATCCAAAACATATCCGATCTGGAAGTATCCCGATACGGAGTTGAAGTTGCTATGAACCGATATATTCGAAAAAACGGTGTGACCATGAAATTGGTGAAGCTGCCTGGATTGACTCATGTGATGAAGGAAGAGAAAATGGGCTTGATGAAAGGATTTCGTCATCGAGTCAAAATGTATTGGGAAATCTTGAAAAACTCGTATGGAGGAGGAGGCTGATAGAGCTCTGAATAGTCGAAGATTATTCATTAAAACCCTTGGTATTGTTTGTAGTGGTCATGGTAGCCAGACGAATATGGGAGCGGACGGTATTCGTCAGGAATTACTGGAGATTTCTCGCAGTGCAGGCTTTCAATTGACGGAGATTTGGGAGGTAAACATTTTTCATCCTTTTCCTCATTATTATTTGGGCAAGGGAAAGGTTGAAGAAATTAAAGTTTTTCTGCAGAAAAATCCTGAAATTCGCGGTGTGATTATTGATACCGAAATATCTCCTTCACAGCAAAAAAACCTCGAAAAAGCCCTTAATGTGAAGGTTTATACCAAGATAGCCCTTATCCACCGAATTTTTGCCGCACGAGCCCGTTCTTCGGAAGGAAAGATTAAAGTTACAGTGGCATCACTTCAGTATGAACTCAGTCGGTTATCCGGGAAGGGAGTTGAAATGTCCCGCTTGGGTGGTGGTATTGGTACCCGTGGACCCGGGGAACAAAAAATAGAAACTGAAAGAAGACGCATTAAACAAAAAATTGGACAGCTTAAAAAAGAACTAAATAAAGTAAATCGATATCGTGAAGTACGGAAAAACCTTCGGATAAAAAAGAATCTCCCCATTGTTGCCATCGTTGGATATACCAATGCCGGGAAGTCGACGCTCTTAAATAGTCTTACCGATGCTCATGCTTATGTCGAGGACCGATTGTTTGCCACTCTTGACCCTACAGCCCGGAAGGCATTTTTGCCGGGGATTGGATCGGTCATTTTTACCGATACAGTAGGGTTTATCCGGGAAATGCCAGAAACGCTTATTGATGCTTTTCGAGCCACTCTCGATGAGATTAATGACGCCGATTGTCTTCTCGAGGTTTTAGACTTATCCGATCCCAGTTATCCCGAACACCATAAGGTGATAAACCGCATCTTGCAAAATATGGCTATAGCGTGCCGACCTAAGATTATCGTTTTTAATAAGATTGATCAGGTTGAACCGGTACCGGTTATTTCAAGAGATATATTTGATGATAATCCATATGTTATGATATCAGCTGAGAAAAAAAATGGTATTGAAAACCTCATCGAGACGATCGGTAAACTGTTGAAAAGCAATCGTGAAAGTTTGAACCTCACAGTAAGCTACCGAAATCTTCCTCAAATCGAAAAAGAGATATACCATCACGGCTATATTGAAAATATTGAATTTCGAATCGATGGCATGGTTGAAGTTCGTTGTTCGATTTCTAAGGAAGCCACTGGCCGAATCCGTCAGCTAAATTTTTCATCTTAAAAAGGACTTGAAAAGAAGCCAGTTGGATTTCGATAGTGGTTCCCATAAGGTATATTATGTAAAATTTATTTCTTTTCGCTTTGTTCCCCTTCTTTTTTTACTTTTTCCACGTAATTGAGCTGTAAATTCGTCAGATGCATTTCCATTTCTTTTTTGATTGATGGGGCAAAATCATTCTTTAAATTTTCAAAAATAAGTTCAAAGAGATCGATGGCACGATGAGCTTCTTTCAAATCAACCAGCGTTTCTCCGTTTTCAGGATGAACCAATAGCCCTAAATATTGCCAGGCTTTTGCCTGCAGTACATTTAAAAAGTAATACCCTAAATCAGAAATTTTTTGAGGCGGTATCTTTTCATGGTTCTTTTCATTCATTTGACTGACCTCCTTTGAAATAGGATAAAAATGTATGAATAATTTCATCACTTATTATATCGGGATTTTTCCCCTCAATAGAAATCCAGCGAATTGGAGCTTTCCGAAACCAAGTAAATTGTCTTTTTAAATATTGAAAAGTTCCTATAGTAATCAGTTTTTCCATTTGTTGGATAGTTATACCACCTTGTAGGTATTGAACTACCGGTCCATAAGTAAAATTATTTAAAGCAGGAACATTTAGAGAAAAACCTTTTGATAAAATGTCTTGGACTTCTTGGATGAGCCCCTCTTTTATCATATACTGAGTTCTTTCAATAATTCTTCTTTTGAGATCTACTTTCTTGTAGTCAAGACCGAAAAAAATAAATTGGAAAGGGATTTTGGCTTTTGATGGAAATTTTTTGAAGAAAGTTGGAGGCTTATTAGTTTGGTGGTAAATTTCTAAAGCACGAATCAAACGTTTCCGATCATTTTTACCAATTTGGGAAGCACGGGGAGGGTCAATGGCTACCAGACGAGCAAAAAGCTGAGGGTTGGAATAACCTTCAAAAATGAGTCGCAATCGGGGATGAGAGGGACTTCCTTGAGGAACGAAAGGCTCATATAGACTTTTTAAGTAAAAACCGGTACCACCAATGATAACTGGAAGAGAATGTCTTTCTAAACATTCCCAAATAAAGCGGAAAGCCTCGGTGCGAAAACGAAAGGAACTCCAAATTTGATCTGGCTCAAGGATATCGATTAGATGATGGGGAATTAGACGTCTCTGCTCTATTGTAGGTTTTGCAGTACCAATGCTTAAATATTTATAAATAGCCATAGAATCAGCATAAATCAATTCCACCTTTTCTAATTTCTGAGCAAGAAGAAAGGAAAGATCGGTTTTTCCGCTGGCGGTTGGACCAACCAAACCAAGGATTGGTATGGGACGCGAAGTATCAGGAAAGAACCAATTCTCCATAAAGTTTTCCTTTCAAAGTCTTGATCACGACGACTGAGATAACTTGTCCAAGAATAAAATTTGTATTAGGAAGATAGATTCTTTGGTTATCAGTCGTTCTCCCTGAAGAATTCATTCCTTCAATTTGATCAATCAAAATCTTGGTTTTTTTACCGACCCAGTTCGATAATTTTATTTGATGGATATCAGAAAGAGTTTGATTAAGAAATTGAAGCCGTTTTTTCTTTTCTGCCAAAGGAAGATGATCGGGAAGCTGATAAGCAGCAGTTCCTGATCGGGAAGAATAAATATAGGTGTAAGCCTGATCAAAATGGACTTCTTGAACGATATTAAGAGTATCCAAAAAATCCCTTTCAGTTTCACCGGGAAAACCAACAATCATATCGGTCCCGATTCCCGAATCAGGCAGGTTTTGTCGGATGTACTTTGCTAATTTTAGGTAATGATCTCGGGTATAACCCCGATTCATAGCAGACAAAATACGATCTGAACCCGATTGAATAGGAAGATGGAAATAATGAGCCATTATAGACGAATTCTTTACGATGTCAACAATGGAAGGCCGCATATCTTTAGGATGAGAGGTTAAAAAGCGAATCCAGAACGATGAATTATGAAAATTTTGTTCAATAGCTTGTAAAAGAACTTCAAAGCCATTTTTTAAGTCGAAGTCTAATCCATAGCTATTCACATTTTGGCCTAAAAGGATGATTTCTTTGTATCCATCTTGGATAATTTTCTCGATATCGGTCAGGATGGTCCGTAATGGTTTACTTCTTTGGGGACCGGTGGTATACGGGACAACACAGTAACTACAAAAATTGTCGCAGCCATATGTGATAGGTAAATAAGCAGATATATGTGAAGAGTTTCGGAGATAACCACTTTCGTCAAAAACCTGAGAAGATGATGGCAGGTTGAAATCCAATATTTTCTTTTTTTTTCTGGTATGTTCTTCAATAAATTGAGGAATATGATCGATATTTGAAGTTCCAATCACTATTTGAGCTCCGGGTACTCTTTGTACGAGACGGTTTTTTAGGAATTGACTTAAACAACCAAAAATTACAATAATTGGATATCGAGACGTTTTATTAAGGTCTTTAATGGTTTTTTGAATATTGCTAATGGCTTTTTCTGAAGCGTGTTCCCGCACGGCACAGGTATTAAACAATAAAATATCAGCTCTTTTTTTATCTTCGATCAGTTGATATCCATTTTGAATCATAACCTGGGCAATATGTTCACTGCGGCTTTTATTCATTTGACATCCATAGGTTTCGATAAAAAAAGTTGTGTTGGTCATCATTGAACCTTCTACTCAATTTGATAAATAATAAAGCCTGTACACAATACATTTTATTTATGGTACAGGCTTTATTATTCAAACAAGATTTACTTATTCCAAGGTTTTATAATTAATTTAATAGCAGTTCTTTCCTCACCATCTATAATGATGTCGGTGAAGGCTGGAATACACACCAGATCAATTCCATTGGGAGCAAGAAATCCACGAGCAATAGAGATGGCTTTAATTGCTTGATTGACAGCACCAGCCCCTACTGCTTGTATTTCAACTATTTGTTTTTCTCGAATGATTCCAGAAAGAGCTCCTGCAACTGAATTTGGATTCGATTTTGAAGAAACCTTCAGTACATCCACCTTTGAATATCCTCCTTGTTGAAGTCAAAATAAAATAAAATACGCTTCAACTCAAACTAAATCGTGTGATGGAAACCGATTTCCCAGTTTGATCATCAACTTCTACAATTACACCGTTCAGAATTATATTCTCTTTGGCAACAGTATACCGAACTGGTATTTGGGTCAAAAAGCGACTTAATATTTGCTTGGTTTCAATACCGATTACCGAATGATGAGCTCCAGTCATACCAATATCAGTGATATAAGCGGTTCCACTGGGTAGTATTTTCTCGTCGGCAGTAACTACATGGGTATGTGTTCCAACGACACAAGAAACCCGGCCGTCACAATACCATCCAAAAGCAATTTTTTCTGATGTTGCCTCAGCATGAAAATCAACCAGAATAATATTGGTTTCTTTTTTTATTATTTCTAATTCTTTATCAAGGGCTTGAAAAGGACAATCCAGTGGTGACATAAAAACCCGACCGCTTAAATTGAGGACTGCCCATTTTCTTTGGTTATTTTTAAGAATAACCGATCCATTTCCTGGAACACCAGGTGGATAATTCAAAGGACGTAATAACCTCAATTGACTATCAATATAAGGAAGGATCTCTTTTTTATCCCAGATGTGATTACCAGTGGTAATTACGTCTATTCCAAATCCAAGTAATTCCTCGGTTGTTTCGGGGGTGATACCCAGCCCTCCAGCTGAATTTTCACCATTAACGATTACTGCGTCGATATTCTGAGACTTTCTTATAGCTTTAATTTTTTCTCCAACTATTTTTCGACCCGGTTTTCCGATAACATCTCCTATGATGAGAAATCTCAAAGTGCTTTCCTCCTACTTGGCATACTCTACAGCTCGGGTCTCACGAATGACAGTAACTTTAATTTGGCCTGGATATTCAAGCTCTTTTTCGATTTTCTTGACGATATCATAAGCTAACTTTGCTGAAAGAGCATCGTCCACTTTCTCGGGCTTGACAATAATTCGAACTTCTCGGCCTGCCTGAATGGCATAGGATTTCTCAACACCATCAAAAGAATTAGATATTTTTTCCAATTGCTCCAACCTTTTGATATAGGCTTCTAAGCTTTCCCGACGAGCTCCTGGTCTTGAAGCTGATATGGCATCAGCAGCTTGAATCAAAACAGCTTCAATGGTTTGTGGTTCGATGTCGTTATGATGTGCTTCTATGGCATGAACGATTTCCCATTTTTCGCCATAACGTTCTGCTAATTCAGCTCCGATTTTGGCATGCGGTCCTTCGATTTCATGATCCAAAGACTTCCCAATATCATGAAGCAGACCAGCTCTTTTAGCAAGATTGACATTTATTCCCAGTTCAGAAGCCATAATCCCGGCGAAATGGGTTACTTCTTTAGAGTGTTGGAGTACATTTTGCCCATAGCTGGTTCGATAGTAAAGCTTTCCTAAAAGCTTTACCAAATCAGAATTGACATTTTTCATCCCAGTGTCAAAAAGAGCCTGCTCACCCTCTTGGATTATTTTTTCTTCAACCTGGGTTTTTGCTCGTTCAATAAGCTCTTCGATCCGCGCTGGGTGAATACGACCATCTAAGATTAGTTTTTCCAAAGCAATACGAGCAATTTCACGACGGATAGGATCAAAGGAAGAAATGATAACTGCTTCAGGAGTATCGTCGATAATGAGATCAACTCCAGTCATCATTTCAAAAGTCCGAATATTTCTTCCTTCTCTACCGATTATGCGTCCTTTCATGTCATCATTCGGTAAACTAACAATTGAGACAGTGTTTTCTGCGGTGTATTCAGCAGCGTATCGCTGCACTGCTTGAACAACGATATGACGAGCGTTTTTTTCCGCTTCTTTCTTCGCGTTTTCTTCCGCTTCTTTTATTTTTAAGCCGGTTTCAAACGCCAGAGTTTTTTCTAACCGATCCAGCAATTCTTCACGGGCATCTTCAATGGTTAATCCGCCAATTCGAGCCAGTTCTTCCACTTCTTTTGCCTTCATTTCTTCCACTTCTATAAGCATTTTTTCTGCGTCTTCTGTGATTTTTTGAAGATGATTATCTCTTTTTTCAATCTGCTCGCTTCGCCTTTCTAACATTTCTTCTCTTCTCAACAAGCGGGCCTCAAAACCCTGTAAATCTTTTCTTTTTTTCCTTATTTCTTCTTCTAAGGCTTGTTTTTCTCGAATAACTTGTTCTTTAGAGCTCAGTAAGGCCTCTTTTTTTATTGTTTCGGCTTCACGATTGGCATCTTGAAGCATTTCTTGGATTTTTTGCTCCACATCTTCTTTTTTCTGTTGCATCTGTTTCAGCTTAAAAGCCATGCCGGTTTTAAATCCTAACCCGACTCCGACCACAATACCTATTAATATATATACAAGCAACATTTGTGCGATCACCCCTTATTCAATTTTCAAAGTACGAATAAAAAGCCTGATGGGTATTGACTGATTCTATTCGATGTTTAAAGAATTTTTGGATTTTTCTTCTTTTCAATGAAATAAAATTTTGTACTCATTCAAAGCTATGTTAAAAAACTGCATAGAGAATATTTTACCGATGGGTAAAGATCAAGTCAAGATAACTCCCCTTCCCGATTAGCTTGAAATTGATCCCATGACCATTCGGCAATATCATAACTGAACCCTTTTCGCGATAAGCGGTGGATTATTCGATCACGACTGGTTTCCCCTTGTTGAAACCATTTTCGGATCAGTTCAATTCCATCTTTGACTTCTTCGGAAGGAGGATAATAGATAGATCGAAATTGTTCAAGTAAATCTTTTTCGATACCCAATCGTTCCAATTCAGTTTTATAAGCCCAGTAACCACGGGGGTTGCTGTTTCTTTTCCCTTCCAAATAGGTTTTCATAAAAAATTCATCATCGATATATCCATCTTGTTCAAAAGCCTGAAGGGCTTCTTCAACATCGTTTTCCGGGTATCCTTCTGATATTAACTTCCCTCTAAGCTTTTTTTTGGTATACCAGGCTTTACTAATTAATCGAACAATCCTTTCTTCTACAGTCAGTTTTCTCTTCATCAGATTAATTCATGACTAAATTCGGATCTACATTCATTTTTTCTAATGCTGCGATTAAGATTTGGCTGGCAATATCTGGATTTTCTTTTAAGAAAGACCGGGTATTTTCTCGCCCTTGCCCTAAGCGATTATCATTAAAAGAAAACCAACTTCCAGCTCGTTTTACCAGTCCGGTATTTTCTCCAAGAGTAAGAATTTCCCCTTCTTTAGATATCCCCTCTCCGTATATCAATTCGATTTCTACTTCTTTGAAGGGAGAAGCCACTTTATTTTTAACTACTTTAACTCGAGTTTTGGTTCCAACAATTTCATTATCAACAATGCGGATAAAGTCTCTTTTTCGGACATCAATACGTACACTGGCATAAAACTTCAATGCTCGCCCACCAGGTGTAGTTTCACTTGGCCCATAAATGTTTCCTATGGTTTCTCTTAATTGATTAACAAAGATTGCTACGGTTCTGGTTTTACTAATAAATCCAGTGAGTTTTCGTAATGCTTGGGACATGAGTCGGGCTTGGAGTCCAATTATTTGTTCTCCAATAGTTCCCTCCAGCTCAGCGCGTGGAACCAAGGCGGCTACCGAATCCAAAACCACCGTGTCCACTGCTCCACTCCGAACCAAAGTGTCAACGATATCCAAAGCTTCTTCGGCCGTACTCGGCTGAGAGATGAGGAGTTTGTCAACTTGAACTCCTATTTTCCCTGCATAGGTAGGATCGAGCGCGTGTTCGGCATCAATAAAAGCTGCTATTCCACCTTTTTTTTGGGCTTCGGCAATGATGTGGAGAGCAATAGTGGTTTTCCCTGAAGCTTCCGGTCCATATATTTCCACTACCCGACCGCGAGGGATACCACCCACTCCTAAAGCCATGTTGAGGAGAACCGAACCGGTTTTTATAATTTCGATATCGGTTGCCATGGTTTCTTGGTTTAACAGCATAATTGCGCCTTTACCATATTTTTTTTCAATCATATTGATGGCTTGTTTTACCATATCTTCTTTATCTGTCAATTATTTCACCTCTTTCAGCAGTATGGTTATCAAAGGGGAATACATGGCTCCCCGAGGCGTCAAAGTGCTTTGATAAAATGATACCTGTCTGATAGAAGTAGTATAACATTTTGGTTGGAACAATTGTTGAGGATGAATAGAAACCGGATTTTTAAGCCGAGCTAGAGTAAGATGAGGAGAAAAAGGACGGGTTAGATCGACTGCTATTCCTTGTTTTGCACAATTTTGGTTAAAAGTCTGTGTTGCCTGCTTCATTATTGTACTTGATTGATGATCAAAACCAAGCCAAATAACCCTTGCTCGATTCCATGAAGAAAATGCACCGATTTCTGCTAAGGTTGAAGGAAAACTTTCAACCTGTGTAAAGAGCTTTTGGATGATTGATTTTACCTGATTGACTTGAGAGGGTAATAATGCAGCAAAAAATTGGAGGGTGACATGGATCTGATCGGGTCGTACCCATCGAGCTTGGGGCAAATGAGCTTGATTTTTTTCAATTATTGAAGAAATAAAAGCTTTCGTTTCTGGTGAGAGATCAAAGGCGACAAAACAGCGAATTGGGTTATCGTTCATCATTTATACCCCTTTGGAGCTGAAAAAACAATTGGGTAAGTGCACTTTGTGTCGAGAGGATTTTGATTACTTCTCGGTCACCGGAAAAGAGATATTTCTGAACCTGATTGTGCTGAGAATAGGATATTCCTATGTAAACTAATCCAACCGGTTTTTGTTCTGAGCCGCCTGAAGGACCAGCAATGCCAGTGATTCCAATTCCAATATCGGCATGAGATTTTTCTCTTACTCCTTCAGCCAAAGCTCGAGCGACTTCTTCTGATACAGCTCCATGCTGAGTAATCAATGATGAAGGCACACCGATTGTATCAATTTTGGCTTGGTTACTATAGACTACATATCCACGATTAAAATAGGCTGAACTTCCGGGAATATTGGTTAAGCGATGGCTCAATAACCCCCCGCTACAAGATTCTGCAGTAGCAATGGTTAAGTGTTTTTCAATGAGAAGATTTCCACAAGCCTGTTCAAGAGTATCCCCCCACCGAGAAAAGAGATAGGGCTTCCATGCTTCCTTGATTTTTTTAAGGATGTTTTCAGCACTTTGAATAACCTGAGGATTTTTTTGATAAGAATAGAGGTAAAACCATACCTCTCCAAAATAGGGTAGATATGCCGATTGTAAGGTATCCGGTAGAGACATTAAAATAGGCTGGAGTTTGGTTTCAAATAGCGACTCCCCCACTCCACAAGCTTTTATCATCTCACTTCGATAAAACTGATTATCATTTGAGGGGAGATGGGTCTTAATGATCGGCCAAAAGTACTGGGTTTCTTTTGGTACTCCAGGTATGACATATATCTTTTTATCTTGAAAACTGATAATAAAGCCAGGAGCGGTTCCCAGGGGATTTTCTAAGAGAAGGGATCCTTCTGGGATAAAAGCCTGCTTTTTATTATTATCAGGTGGAAGAGTATGACGAATCTTTTGGTAAAATCGAATAATATTATCCCATTGTTCGGGTACGAAACATAACTTTTTTCCTATAAATTCAGCTAATATTTCTCGAGTCAGGTCATCTTGGGTCGGACCTAACCCACCAGTTATAAATATCGATTGAATTTCTTCATCCTTAAATAAAAATTGTAAAGTTTTGGTAATTGTCTCTTTATGATCGGGTACAAACAGGACCAACTTGGGGAAAAGGCCAACTGCTGTAAGGTTAAAAGCTAAAAAATGAGCGTTGAGATCTTTTACCAGCCCAGTTGTTATTTCGGTTCCAATGCAGAGAATTGCCGATTTCATGAATAAATTCCCTCCAGATCGTAGGCAGTACTCTTGCTGACAGTTACTCTTAAAATATCACCCGACCGTATGGTTTTTGAATTCTTATTGACTTTTACCTTGATATGACCATCGACATCAGGAGCGTCACCATAGGTACGACCCAAAAAGATTGATGGTTTTTTGGGGAGAGGACCTTGATCCAAAATTACCTCCAAGGTCTTTCCGACTAAAGATCGATGAAAATCATTAGCTATTTTTTTCTGTATTTTCATAATATTTTGGTAACGCGCTTGTTTAATCTCGTCTTCGACTTGATACGTCAATTGCGAAGCAGGCGTTCCGGATTGTGGAGAATAAATAAAACATCCTAATCGTTCAAATCGAAAGGATTTTATCACCGACACCATTTGATTAAAGATAGCATCAGTTTCTCCAGGAAATCCAACCATCATGGTGGTACGAAGAAATAAATCAGGTATTGTCTGGCGAAGGGTGTTTAAATTTTCTAAAGTTTTTTTTATGTTTGATGACCGGTTCATATTTTGCAGAATCAAAGGATGAACATGCTGTAAGGGGACGTCTAAATATTTACATATTTTCTCCGAAGCGGCTATGGTTTCAATTAACCGGTTATCGATGCTGTCCGGAGAAAGATAGAGAAGACGAATCCAGGTTCTATTAGGAAGAGAGTGATCCAAAGCATGAAGGAGGTTGGCAAGTTCTTTCTTACCTGACCAATCTAAACCAAAATGACCAATATCTTGGCCGATGAGGATGATTTCTTTTACGCCTTGATCAACCAATTGGAGAGCTTCTTTTTGAATAGAATTGATCTGACGACTTCTCTGTTTCCCACGAATGGATGGAATGACACAGTAACTACAGCGATGATTGCAACCCTCGGTAATTTTTACATAGGCATAATGAGATGGAGTTGAAAGAAGTCGTTCAGTTGATTCATCATAAAGATAGAGAGGCTTATTAATGAATACTTGGTTTGGAGCTTTTTGAGTGAGGATTTCATTAATAAAGGGAAAGTCGTTGACACCAATCCAAAAATCAACTTCAGGGTATTTTGAGGATAATTGCTTTCCATAACGCTGTGGATAACAACCCATAACTACAAGAGTCTTCCCAGGATTATCTCTTTTTATCTGAACGAGACGGTCGATCCAGAATTCAGTTTCTTGGATTGCTTCATCAATAAAGCAGCAGGTATTGATCACTATTAAGTCGGCCGCTTCTGGACTGGTTATCTTGGTGTATTCGGAAGAAAGAAGCTTTCCAATTACCACCTCGGAATCCACCAGGTTTTTATCGCACCCGAGTGAAACGAAGGAGAAACTCTTCATGGACGAAAGGTTCTTTCCGATCTTTGATCATTTTC
>Ga0334890_1002220_pt1 | contig 23033 bp, 27 predicted proteins | sample GraSluR1_MG_3_FD_207220 | JGI IMG/M metagenome (GOLD analysis project Ga0334890, IMG submission 207220) | Sludge microbial communities from methane-producing bioreactor in Wageningen University, Netherlands - Granular Sludge_31_08-R1 | ecosystem: Engineered > Bioreactor > Anaerobic >... | reverse complement strand
GTTTCTGCTATATTATAGTTGTCTCCATTTTGATAGGTGCTCTTTCTTGAAGAATCGAGAAGCATTCACCCCACTCTCCTTATCCCCCCACACCGCCTTTTCGAGTCCGCATACCGAGCACCTCCCAATTTCGACAGACACCCGCTCCAGCCGGTCCACATCGATCAGTCCCGGGGGCAGAGGGGTCGAGGTCCGCTCCCGCTGCACCGCCTCCTCGTAGCATTCCCGGCAGAGAAGCATTCGTGGTGTAACAGGGAAGGGGCAAAAAAGGTTTCTGGAGAATTGAACGCACTGTATTAAAGCCTCAGCCGGGTGTCAAAAGGAGCCATTAAAGCAGGTATTTTTTTACTGGCGCAGAATTGAGGTCGTAAAGGTGAAAGGTAGTTTTTATACTTGATTGACTGTGCCGCACTAACCATCTCTCAAATCTTTTGTGCAGCAAGTACACAAAAACCGGTCCTTGTATCAACCTTCTTCACGTCAAACCCGGCTTCATTGAGGAATGCACGCACTTCTTCCATCGAATAGAAACGGGCACAGGAGAGGAACCGCCCTTTTCCACCCTTTTGAAGATATTTCCGGTGTATTATCCCCTCTCGTTCGATAAAGGCGGAAATGAGGCATCCCCCCCGGGAGAGGATTCGGTAAATTTCCCCGAATACCACTTTCGGATCATCCAGGAAACAGATGACCGTGACGAAGAGCACGGAAGAACAGAACCCGTCCTTTATCGGGAGCGCCTCAGCCCTGCCCCGGATAACTTCAATCCCTCTCCGGTATGCCATCCGGCAGAGGGCACGCGATGGCTCGACCCCGATCCTGATTCCCAGGGGTGCAGCAAACCGCCCGGAGCCAACCCCCACTTCGATAGAGCGTGAGTCAGGTGGAGGAAGGACCTGGCGGATACGGGTGAGTTCTGCGAGATACTCATCGTAATGCACATCGAACCACCTGTCGTAGTCATCAGCAAATTCCTCAAATACGTCCTGCGGCACTATTCGCTCCTTCTCTCATGCCCCATAGAGGCGCTTTCGGACCCGCTCTCCGATTGCCTGCTCCCTCTGTTTCAGGACGGAAAGGTCAATATTCCCCTCCCGGTACGAGGAAAAAAGGAGATAGACAAAGTCAACGGTCAGGTCCATTACCTCTTTTTTAAACCTGACCTCGACCGTCGTATCCCCGGCAAATCCCTTGATTGAGAACCAGTCCGGCTTTTCGAATTTATTGAATCCCTCGCCGACATTCAGGAGTGATTCAACGGATCCGAAGTCCTTGAGGTAGGAGAAGAATCCCTCAGTTACCGGGGCATCGAGGATGAACTCCTTCATGAAGGAGCCATCCGCACAGACTTTATGCCTGACCGACCGAAGAATCCGCATTCCCGGCAATCCCCCGTATAACATCCGCAGCAATCCGGCACTCTTCATCGGTCGTGAACCAGGAGTGGCTGAGCCGGACACACCCCTCTCCTCCGTCAATGGCCTTATGCACCAGCGGGGCACAGTGCAGGCCTGTACGGGCAATGATGTGATATCCCCGCGCCAGCATGAATCCCACGTCATCGTTCTGAATCCCGCGTATAGTAAAGGCGACAATCGGCAGGTCCGGGTGTTCATTGTAGATTGTGATGTTCTCCTCTCTCTTCAGTTCCCGGATGAGAAACGTTGTTTGTTTTTCTGCCTTTTCCATGATGGATTCTATCCCTGTTCCCTTGATGAATTCCACACCCGCCGCAAGGGCTGCCAGGCCGGGATAGTTATGGGTACCTACCTCGAACCGCTCCGGCATCTCCCGGGGTTGGAGGAGCGAGAACGAGTCCGTGCCCGTCCCGCCGAACCGGACCGGTGCAATGGCCTCCGGATCCCTGATGTAAAATCCCCCTGTCCCCGGGACTCCCATGAGGCCCTTGTGCCCGGTAAAGACGAACGCATCGACCGGGAGGTCCCGGAGACTGACGGGGATATGCCCGGCGGTCTGGGCACCGTCCACGATGAAGTAGATCCCGTGGTCGTGAAGGATATCCCCGATTCTCCCGATGTCCTGCACCGAGCCGAGCACGTTGCTGCCATGGGTCATGACCATGAGCCGGGTATCGGGCCGGATGGACGCTTCGACAGCATCGGGATTGACGTAACAATCTTCGAATGGAATGATATCCAACCGGATACGGTGCTGCTGCTCGTACTCGTGGAGTGGCCGGAGCACGGAGTTGTGGTCCAGTGCCGTGGTCAGGACATGGCATTCTTCTTTTATTCCGGCCAGAAAACCAGATATAAGGATATTCAGGGAATCAGTTGCATTGTGGGTGAACACAAGGTTTTCCGGGGTATCAGCTCCCAGGAATGCGGAAAGCCCCTCCCGGGCCTGCGTGAGGTAGTCCTCTCCCTGGGTCCCGGTCGTCCTCCCCGACCCAAAGACAGGGAGGGAGAGGGAGTTCTCAATCGCTGCCAGCACCCCGGGCGGTTTCGGCCAGCTGGTCGCTGCATTGTTGAGATAGATGAGTGGTTTTTGATCGATGACCATCTGTTTCAGGTGATCTGACCACCATCAGCAAAAAGAGATCGTTTGTATCATGAACAATTATCGTACGGTGAACGGAACAGATAGTTTATGGCCGATATCACACCAGCGGTTCTCAAGGAAGCAGCAGAGGTACTGGGAATTCAGGAACGTGCCTCCCTGAACGAGATCCGACAGAAATACCACGAACAGATCAAGATTTGTCATCCCGATGTTTCACAACAGGACCCGGCGGTGTCGCACGAGATGACGATCCGCATCAAGAAAGCCTACGATCTCCTGGTCGATTATTGTGTGAACCATGTTTTCTAGTTCCGGATCGAGGATCTCTCGCGGAACCTTGAGCAGATCCCGGCGGACTTCTGGATGGAGCGGTTCGGGGAAGATCCCATCTGGGGCAGATGAGTTACCTCTTTAGCGATCGGTGGTTAGTTGACGGCCCGGAATGTTCGTCTCCACTTCATTCCGCCCCGCTCACATACCGGTCTTGTTCTCTCAAGGTTAACTGCATATGGTGACGCTCTCGGTCTCATCATTTCACTCCTCACCGGCAGCTGCTCCTTTCCCGCTCCTCACACCCGGTTTCGCGGCGTGTTCGTCGCTGAATGTCGTACATATTATGACGCTCACTGACTCACGACCGCACGATGCCCCTTTGATGCGTATCGTAACCGGCGTTCGCTCGGGCCGCTGTAGACTGAATTAGACCGAACCTTTCGATTTTTTACAGGGGTTCCCGTTCGGAAAACATTTCCGTCGTCTGCACCGTTCCTCGCAGAGACCTGCATTTTGAATATCGCGGTCCGATGCCCAACGCAACAAGGGGATGATCGCTTCACGGAGTCCGATCCCTTCTTTCGTTAAAAAATACTCGACCCGGGGTGGAATTTCAGAAAATGCTTCCCGGTCAACCAGATGCTCCTCCTGCAGCTCTTTCAACGTGTCTGAGAGTGTTCCCGGGCTCACTCCCTCCAGTTCGGCCATAAGGTCGTTGAATCTCAGTCGTCCTTTTGTCCCCAGTTTATTGATGATAAGCAGCGCCCATTTTTTGGATATTGTGGTGAGAATTCCCCCGAATGCGCATACACATAATGTCTCGCTATTTTCACACATAGCCACTATGTTACTACATACTTAATACTATTAATACTACTGAATGAATAGTATTTATAAATAGAATCAGGAGAGGTCAGAGTATGTGCCAACCGTGCAATGAGGGGCGAGAGCAGGAAGGATGCGGGTGCTGTTGCTCATCTGCCCGTTGCCTGGAGGATGAAATCAGGATGCTTGAAGCGAAGACTATCCAAATAATCCGCCTGGATTCGATCGACCGGAAGATTGCGAGCCTGAAACGACAGGAGACACCGTAATGGACCTCCTGAAAGAAGCAGAATGCTCACCGCACGGACCAATCAAAAAAGATCTGCTCAGGACGGCAGGCTCCAACATTGTGCTGGTATGCCTTGAGACCGGACAGGTGATACCCCCGCATCCCGAACCGTATGCCGTGGTGTTTGTAGTCCTTAAGGGTGAAGGGGTTATCACTGCAGGAACAACCGAACATCCCGTTCAACCGATGTACCTCGTATCGGTGGGAACGGATGAGAACCGGGGAATCCGGTGTGACAAGCGGCTACTCATCCTTGGCATCCGTGAAGACGTATGAGGTGCAGCCCTGATGTCTGATGCGATTGAAGTATCCAACCTGACAAAAACATTCGGAACCACTATTGCAGTCGATCATATCTCATTTTCAGTGAGAGAGGGGGAGATCTTCGGGTTCCTTGGTCCGAACGGGGCAGGCAAGACCACCACCACACGGATACTTACCGGTGTCATTCCTCCGAATGAGGGGACTGCCATGGTCCTCGGCTTTGACATCCGCAGGAGCCCGGTGCTGGCAAAACAGGGGTTCGGGGTGGTGCCCGAGACCTCGAATGCCTATACCGATCTCACTGCATGGCAGAACCTGATGCTGATGGGTGAGCTCTATGGTCTTCCCCGGAGCAGGTCAGCGGACCGTGGATCTGAACTGCTCAACACGCTGGGACTCCTGGAACGAAAGGACCAGAAGGTGCAGGCTTATTCGAAAGGCATGAAACAGCGGCTCATCCTCGCGATGGCCCTCCTTCACGAACCCGGCCTCCTCTTCCTCGATGAGCCTACCAGCGGGCTCGATGTGCAGAGCACCCAGATGATCCTTGCCCTGCTCCGGGACCTGAACCAGGCAGGGACGACCATCTTCCTCACCACCCACAACATGGACGAGGCCAACAGACTCTGTCACCGGGTCGGCATCATCCGGGCAGGAACGATAGCAGCGATTGATGCGCCGGAGAAACTCAAGACTGCAATCGACCGGGTGCACAAGATCGAAGTCAGTTTTGACCGCGAGGTGCCTGCCGATGCCCTTGCCAGACTTGACGGGGTGATCAGTGCGAACCGGACCGGTGATAAGTGGCAGATCACCGCTGAAAACCGTGACGCTGTGATCAGATCTCTGGTGACATTCAGCCATCAGAACGGTGCCACGATTGTGACGCTGAACACACTCGCACCTTCGCTTGACGACGCATTCCTCCGGTTGACACAGGAGGCACAACCATGAACCCGGCGGGATGTTCCGAACAGGTGCGTCGGGCATGGGCAATTGCCAAGAAAGACATCCGCATCTATTATTTCAAGGGTCCCGTGCTGATCTTCGGGATATTCATGCCGGTCTTTTTATTCCTTGCCTTTCTCATGGGAAGCAAGCAGCTCCCTCTTGCATTTCTGATTGCAGGACTTGTGGGAATGACACTCTTTTTCACGGCAACTGCTGTATCCCCGGCGATCTTCCCCTGGGAAGGGTCAGCAAAGACTCTCGAGCGGCTTGCATCGTGCCCGATCACCGTCGAGGCGATAGTGCTCGGTGACATGATTGCTTCGACACTCTTTGGTATAGGGATTACAATAATTACCGTTATTATCGGGATGGCGCTTGGGCTTTCGCTCATTCACGGTATCACATTGCTTGTGGCCATTCTCCTTGCTGCCTGCTGCTTCTCGGCAATCGGCATGCTGCTGGCTGTACCACCTACGAATGTGCCATCGAATATCATGATGCTCTCGTCACTGCTTAAGTTCCCGCTTGTCTTCATCTCGGGCATCTTCGTCCCATTGGAGCAGATGCCTTCCTGGGGACTGGCTCTCGCGGTCTGCTCCCCCCTTACCTATTTCACGGACCTCGTGCGATATTCATTCACCGGTTCACACTTCTTCGCCGTGTGGATTGATATCGCAGCGCTTGGCATGTTCACTGTTGTATTCACCGCAGGCACGATGTATTTGCACAAGCGGACGATGCCGATGAGGATGTAGATTAAGTCTAAGATAGTCTTTCTGATTGGATCCACTGTTCGTTCTGGGATTCTGTGATATTCAACATTTTTTGACGACGCCACTCCATGCTCGTTCCGGTCGCCGGTCCGCTCCTCCTCGCGTCCGGTGCTCCCTTCTCCCTTCACTCACAGCGTGGAGCTGCTTCTCCTGGTTCATCCAGGTATGACGACGGCCATGCTCGCTCATTCATTCGCGTCGCATCGCCTGCTTTGTCCCGCTCCTCACGGAATGTTACGGCAGACCGCTCGTCGCTGTGTCCCGGACCTTGACGCTCGATGATTCGCTCCCTCCAAATATTTCTTCCCAGAAATCATTGAATGCTTATTCATTCCTGACTGCATGAAATTACAATAAGAGAGGGTGGATTTTTACGGAGGCATCATCACCGGTCCCGGACGCAATTCTCAAACTGGTGGAAAAATACGAATATGACTAGGCAGCCTGCAAGAGGGGCCATTTTAACGAGACCCGGTTACGAAGGGAGTTTGTTGATCCGTTCTTCAGGACTCCTGGGGGGGAAGACAAAAACCGCCACGATACAATGGTTATCCTGGTAGAGCGGATGCTTGCCCTGCACAAACAACTCAGCGAGGTGAAGACCAACCACAAGAAGACCCTGATCGAACGACAGATCGAGGCCTCTCGACACGCAGATCGACGCCCGGGTCTACGAGCTCTATGGGCTGACTGAGGAGGAGGTTAAGATTGTGGAGACAGCGGGCACATGAAAGAAGAGGATGCTCCTCTCGCGGTGACTGCTTCACGGATTCTTTTTTACCAGGCCGGAGACTGCACCAGCCATATCGAAGTCAGGCTCGACGAAGGGACCCGTCTGGCTCCCGCAGGTCCTCATTGCCCAATTCTTCCAGACGGCTAATTCAAAAGGGATGATCACACGACATTCCCCTCTATCGTAACCGTAACCTCCTTTACCGGGATGTTCTTTCCCGATCGCTCCATTGCCTGATTCACGATGTATAGTGCACCGCTGCAGCACGGAACTTCCATATGGAGGACAGTAATTGAGTTGATGGTATGGCGGGAGAATATCCCGGACAGTTTTGTGATGTAGCCCTCACTATCCGGGTCCAGTTTCGGGCAGAATATGATCACGATTCTATCCTTCAGGAATTCACGGTGGAAATCCGCGAAGGCGAACGGAACACAATCGGCAGCAATGAGCAGATCGGCATTGTCGAAGTACCCGGCATACGGGTTGAGGAGTTTGAGCTGCACCGGCCACTGCCTCAGCTCTGAACTGGCTGTTCCCGCCTGCTGCCGGGATTCAGTCTGGTGGCGTCGGGGAATGTTCCGTGGTGCAGATCCCGGGCAGCCCGTAAAGGAAGGATGGCCATGCATCTCGTTTTCAGGGTGAGACCCGGGAATACGGTGCCCGGGGACGGGAATGTGGTTCTCATTCAGGTATTGTATTGCCTGCTTATACAGGTCGTGCTCTCCATGCCCGAGGAGGTGTTCAAGATGGGCGGTGATGACAGCTGGTCCCTGCAGGACAACGTTGGCCATGACGGCCTTCTCGTCATAAGCCCCGGCTTCCCGTTCAATGACCGTGATTGCTCCTTCAGGACACGTGCCCATACAGGCACCAAGCCCGTCGCAGAAAAGGTCGCTTACCAGGCGTGCTTTTCCCTCAATCAGCTGCAATGCTCCCTCAGGACAATCAGGGATGCACTGGCCGCATCCCGTACACTTTTCCTCGTCGATATGAATGATCTTTCGTTTCATGGCAATCTCTTCAGGGAAATTCTTTACTGCTGTGTTTTCGTCTTATTTTCGGTAAGTTTCCGATACGTCTCCTCCCCTACACATTCCCTGGCATATTTACACCACTGGACACAGGAGAGGATATCATTGTAGACGGTGAAACCGCACCTGCTGCATTTCACGGAAACATCGTTTGAGAAGATCTCGATCTCCTCACCGCACCGGGGACACTTTTTTATTGTCAGGGTCGGTGTCCGGATGTTTGCCGCTCCAGGACAGCGGTCAAGCATGCTCTTTCTCCCACTGCCGGTATTCCTTCAGGAGTGCCTCTGCATACACGGCCTCCTTCTTCGTCGGCACGTAGTTAAATTCCCTGACCCGTTTCAGGATCTCTCCGGAAATAGCAGACCCATCGGTCAGCGATAACTTTTTCACGTTCTCGAAGATGAAATCGAGATGATCGATGCCGGTCTCCTTCCCGTCTATCAGGACCCGTTTTGTCGTGATCTTGTCCGGTGGCACCCCGCCACAGATTGAGCAGTAATACCCGTCTTTCTCATCGCCTGCCATTGGATCAATCCCTGATCATGATAAGCATCATCTTGAACCTGGTTATCGCAGAGAGTGCGTGCGGGGCATTGGCCGGGAAGATAATGGTCTCACCTTCTTTCATCCGGAATGTTTTTCCTGCGACCCAGACCTCGCATTCGCCGTCGAGAATGGTGACCACGGCATCATACGGGGCGGTATGCTCGGACAGTCCTTCGTCCTCGTCAAACGAGAAGAGGGTGATGCTGCCCGCCTTCCGGTTGATGACCATCCGGCTCGCAACCGTCCCGTCCTGGTAATTCACAAGGTCCTTGAGGACCTGTACCTTCCCCTTGAGTTCGTCCCGTTTCTTGTCCGGCTTTTCGGTCGTTTCCGGGGATTCTGGTTTGAATTCCATGTAAAAATCACCTTCTCGAAATACTCATCTTCATGCGATAAAAATCATCAGGGTTCAGGCCCCGACCATGCGGGTAAGATCAGCCTGCACGGTGGTGTTGGGCTTTATGTCGAACTCCCTGACGAGCACATCCAGAACCGCGGGCGATATGAATGCCGGGAGCTTCGGGCCGAGCGTGATGTCTTTTACCCCGAGGGAGAGCAGGGCGAGGAGGACCAGCACGGCCTTCTGCTCGTACCACGCGATGTTGTACGAGACCGGCAGCTCGTTGATCCCGACACCGAAGGCCTTCGCGAGTGCCTGGGCGATCACCACGAGCGAGTAGCAGTCATTGCACTGGCCGGCATCGAGCACCCGGGGGATTCCGCCAATTGTGCCGAGATCGAGCGAATTGTAGCGGTACTTGGCGCAGCCCGCAGTGAGGATGACGGTATCCTTCGGGAGGGCTTTCGCAAACTCCGTGTAGTATTCCCGTTCCTTCTGCCTGCCATCGCACCCGGCCATGACGATGAACCGCCTGATATCGCCGTTCCTGACCGCCGCTATCACCGTCTCCGCAAGTGCGAGGACGGCATCGTGGGCGCATCCGGTGATGAGGTCTTTCCCACTGCCGGGCAGTGCGTTCGGGGGCAGGCAGGTTTTTGCGATGGCGATGATCCTGGAGAAGTCCTTCTTCCCGTCTGCTGCCGCTTCGATGTGAGGGACGCCTGGATAGCCGGTCAGCCCCGTCGTGAAGAGCCGGCCCTTGTAGCTTTCCTTTGGAGGCACGAGGCAGTTGGTCGTGAACAGGACCGGCCCGTTGAACTGGTCGAACTCCTCACGCTGGTGGGGCCACGAGCCGCCATAGTTACCGTAAAGATGAGGATATTTTTTGAACGCGGGGTACGCGTGCGCCGGCAGCATCTCCCCGTGAGTATAGATATCCACCCCGGCGTTCCCCGACTGCTCCAGCAACATCTCAAGGTCTTTTAAGTCGTGGCCGGTGATCAGGATACCGGGGCGTTTTCCCACCCCGGTTTTGACGGTTGTGATCTGCGGCTTGCCGTACGCTGAAGTGTTTGCCTCATCGAGCAGGGCAAGGACACTCACTCCGACCTCCCCGCATTCCAGAACGAGTGCTACCATCTCGGGGACCGGGAGATCTTTGAGCATGGAGGCGAGCGCTTTCTGCATGAATGTGGTGATCGCCGTATCGGTCCTGCCGAGCACTGCGGCGTGGGTGTAATAGGCACCGAGGCCCTTGAGGCCGAACAGGAGTGTTGACCTGAGAGATCGGACATCCTCGTTTTCGCTCTCGAGGATTCCGACTGCGGGTGCTTTCCCGAGGATGTCCTGCTCACCCTTCGGCTTCCAGGTGCAGGCATCCGGTTCTGTAGCAGCGGTTTTCGGAAGTGCGTCACGCATTGCAACAGCGGTATTGATCATTGCCGCGAAACGGTCCCGGTCAAAGTTGACATTGGTCAGGGTGGCAAAGAGTGCGTCCGCGATGAACAGGCCGGCATCAGGATTTCCTTCTCCCTTCTCCATTGCCGCAAGGTTCCGCACGGACAATCCCTTGCAGAGATACACGAGGACATCCTGGTATGCTGCGATCTCTTCGTCTTTCCCGCAGACACCTTTCACGATACAACCGGTTCCTTTCACGGTCTCTTCACACTGGTAGCAGAACATCATCAGGCTCCTATAATTTATTTTTGATACAAAATATCTATTTCATACTAGACTATAAATATCCAGAAGTATCCATAAAGATACTATGCAGGAATCCTGTACGGTCAGCCAGACGGTCCGGTATCTTTCCAAACGGTGGACGCTGCTCATTATCCTGGAACTTTACAAAGGCGAGGGGTATACCAGGAGGTTCTCCGAGCTCCGGGATGCCCTCCCCGGGATTACTCCCAAGGTCCTGTCCGAACGGTTGAAAGAGCTCGAGAAGGAGGAGATCATTGTCCGCAACGTGGATGCGACCGCATTCCCTGTCAGGACCGAGTATACCCTTACCGAGAGCGGCCTTGAGATCATCGGCATCATCCGTGACATCAAACGGTGGGCCCTGAAGTGGAAGATTGAGAACATTGCCTGCGGAAGTCAGGACTGTAAAGAATGTGTCCTCTGAATCCTGCACAGGTATTATCATAAAAAGAACAGAGAACGAGATGAGATGAGTTCGAAATGAAGATCGTTGATGCAACCAAAACCCCCAGCTCGGATAACCCCCATCATGTGGACGCAAGAAAGCTCTGCGAGATCCCCCATGCCGTCGTGGTCATGATCACGCTCCAACCCGGTGAATCGCTGAAACGGCATATGACGCCGGTCGATGTAATCTTCTATGTACTGGAAGGGACCGGTGTGGTTGAGATTGGCGATGAGAAGGCAACCGCGGGGAAGGATACCCTGATCGAGAGCCCCGCCAGAATTCCCCACCGGTGGATCAACGAGAGCACATCGGTGTTCCGGGTGCTGGTCATCAAGGTCCCGAAACCGACAGAAGAGACCAAACTGTTGTGAGGGAAAAAGATTGTCATGGCTCATCATACCGGTGCCATCCTCCAGCGCGATGGAAAGACCTTTGGAATCGTGACCCGGGTCCCGGGAGGATTTGTCACTCCCGAAGCGCTTGAGAACCTTGCCGCCGTTGCCCGGAAATACCAGGTGCCGATCGTGAAACTCACCTCGGGCCAGCGGTTCATGCTGATCGGGATCCCTGAAAAGGACCTTGCGAAAATCTACAAGGATTTGGGGACATTCGGTGAGAAAGAAACTGCCCCCTGCGTCAAGTACGTCCAGACCTGCCTGGGCACGGATGTCTGCAAGTACGGGGTCCAGGACTCCACCGGACTTGGGCTCGAACTCGAAAAAAAGTACCATGGTATCACGTTCCCGGCGAAGCTCAAGTTCGGGGTGTCCGGCTGCCCCCGGTGCTGTGGCGAAAGTTTCATCCGGGATATCGGGGTTATCGGCACCCAGCGGGGGTGGACCGTTGTTTTTGGCGGAAACAGCGGGAGGAGACCTTCCATCGGGACCGTAGTTGCTGAGAATCTCTCCCGGGACGATGCCCTCGACCTCGTCCATCGCCTGCTGGAATATTACCGGACCAATGCCAGTCCGAAGGAGAGAACGGCCCGGTTCCTGGAACGGATCGGATTTGAGCGGTTGAGATCAGAACTTCTCACGCTCCTGCCGTATATCCCGCTTGAAGATGTGCGGTAACAGGTGAAGGTCGCACGCTATGAATTCTGAAGATATTGCAGGTATATGCTCGATAATCGGATTAAAGAAGACCCGTGGCGAGCTTGGGAAAGCGATTGCAGATATTGTGCTCTCGTACTCCCCGAAAGACCTCCAGAGGATGCGATGGAATTTTACCGGGAAGATCCAGGACATGCCCCCGGACCTGCGGAAAAAACTGGAGGAGACGATTAGCGGGCACCTGCAGGGGACCTACCAGGCACTCCGGCTCATGAACCAGCAGGGAGCGTTCTCCCGCATGGGCGAACCGCTCCCGAAGGATGCGGGGGTGTACTGGAAAATGGTCGCAGCCCGGTGTTCCACGGGCGATCCCGAAAAGGTCAGGTTACGCTTCCTGAAGTACGTGCTCTCCGGCTTCTGCATGATCGTGCAGGAACTCCCCGGCCATCCGGTCGGTATGCCGTTTCCCGGCGGAGAGAGAGTCAAAGTCATCGACGGGGTCTATTACTGCCCGGTCAGGGTGAAGGCAAACGATGTCGATTCCGCCCTTTGCCCGTTCTGCCCGGCCCTCCAGACACCTGAAATAGGATACCTGAAGCCACCAATGCAGGCAGGCAGGCACCAGAAGGAGGAGTTCCTTCGACAGACCTTTGACAAGCATCATTACAACGGGTGAAGTGGAGGACGGAAATTACGGGTATTTTACTGAATGATCCGGAGGCACGTGAAAAAACAGGTGATTTTGGCATTATCTTCAAATCATAAGCCTCAGCCGGGTGTCAAAAGGAGCCCTTAAATCACGTATTTTTGTGCTTGCGCAGAATTGGTGTTGTAAATGTGCAAGGTCGTTTTTATACTAAATGACCGTGCGGCAGATTTATGATCTCGACGGGATTGTACGCTCAAGGAGGGGGACCTCCCCTCCGGCCGCGTGGGCCTCCACCCCCTTAGTTAGCATTCGAAACGAGGACGCCCCCCACCTTGTTCGCTCCGGTCGCCGGTCCGCTCCTCCTCACGTCCGGGTGCTCCCTTCTCCCTTCACTCACAGCGTGGAGCTGCTTCTCCTGGTTCATCCAGGTATGACGACGGCCATGCTCGCTCATTCATTCGCGTCGCATCGCCTGCTTTGTCCCGCTCCTCACAGACTGCAGATGCAGACTGTTCGTCGCTGTGGATTAAAATCCGCAGATGAACATTGACTCGTGATTGCATGACTTTTTAAGCGAAGTTGTTAAAAATCGAATACTCAAAGTATTGTTAGATGAGGACAGGCAACGGATAATTAAAAGATTCAGAAATAGATTATTTTAAAATTGTAATTAGGGTTATCATGAAACTTAATTTCTTTAATTTGTGGGAAAAACGAAAAAATGAACGAGAACTTATTAAAATACAAAATGCAACCAATGAAATCCCAAACCTACACTTTGTAAAATTAGATCAAATAAATGATGATTTTGATTCTATTTTGTTTGAAGTCCATAGTTTTGATGATGAATGCTGTTGGGAGATTGATTTCAGTAAACTTGAAGAACACCCCTCTAAAGAAGAATGGCTTGTGGCATTCACTTCGGAATTCCGAAAAAGCATTCAGCACTATAATGATAAAAAATTACAAGGGAGAATTCTCGAAGCAATTTCGGAAATTACCTTAACACCTATGATGAACAAAGGAGATACAATTAAATGTTTGAAAGGACCTCTTGAAGGGAGATGGCGCTATCGAATTGGTAAATATCGAATTATTTATTATCCTGATTTAAAAACAAAACGAATATCTCTAATCGCAATTAGCTCTCGAGAAAATGCTTATTTTGATTAACCCAAAGATACAAAAATGGTATACAGGTATATCCGCACCAAATAACCCCAACTACGTATAAAGAGAGAATTTCTTTTTATGCAAAGCGAATACAATGACCTAAAATACCTTGATCATTAGGGAAACTCCTCCTGACGTCCGATGCTCCCGTCTCCCTTCGCTCACAGCGTGGGGCTGTTTTTCCGAGATGATACCTGATACGATGACGGCCATACTCGCTCGTTTCACTCACTTCGCATCGTCTGCGCCCCTCCCGCTCCTCACAGACTGCGAATGCAGACTGTTCGTCGCTGTGTTCCGTACAGCCATAGACGCTCGATGACTCGCTCCCGCACGACGACCCGTCGATGCGTGTCGTAACCGGCGGTTACTCGGGCCGCTGGGCCACAATCCTCCACCCGTCCTCTCGTCACGCCGGGGGATGGGCGAGCATCCCCCTCTCTCCTCGTCCTGACGGACCGGACTCCTCCCGCCTAGCGGGCAGTGAATAGGATGGAGGCCTGTCGGCCAGGATAACAGGACCAAGCCAGCGAAGAGGTCCCCGGCTGGCGGGACGCATCAGCGGACCGGCCCGAGGGACATGGGAGCGACAGAGATCCCGGCCCAGCTTCCCCGAAGCGAAGCACCCTCGGAGACGGCCGAAGGCCGGCAGTGGGTGCAGAGCGGAGCGGCCGAAATTTTACTTTGTTAAAACAGTTGAACATCTTTTATAGTATTTTTATACACTTTCACACCGCTTGGCAGTTTTTTATATCCACTTCACGCCCATATATGTATGGTGAATAACACCATGAGACCAAAAACATTTGAACACATCGGAGCAGCTCGCATCTATGCGGGCACCCTTCGGATCGACATCAAGAGCATGCAGGCTGTCATCAGCAGGCCGGACCTTTCCGACCTGATGCAGAACCACCAGGTATCGATCTACGACATCAGCGACATCATGAGATCCGCCGGGGAACCGGATCCCGTGGGCAGAGCATGGATCACGCAATCCGGCCGGGCCGTAATGTATCGGATCAACGGTATGCAGTATACCACATCACTAGAACAGCTGCGGGCAGTCCTTCAGGGCACTAGGAAATATGCAGGGGTCGCCATGATGACCGAGACTCCGGCACCGAGGGCATCGGTCGCGTCTTGTATGGCTGCAGGGGTGACAGCATGAGCAGCGAGAGTATTATCGCCGGGTCGGTCCCGGGCATCATCCCCGTCATCGAGATCCCGCAGCCGGTCGCACGGGACTCGAATTCAGCATGGGAATACCGTTACCGCCTGCGACACACCCGCATGGTCCTCGAAAGGACTGTATGTGAGGACCTGTGCAGGTGCACATCCTGTCACCTGCTCAACGGGCAGGGGAACGACCCAAAGACCTGCCCCGAATATTATCGAATCACCGAGATTATCCAGGATATAGTCGGGGACCGCGATATCACGGAGGACACAATATGAAGGCCGCCGACGTCACCGCGAAGATCAACGAGCGGATGATACAGGCACTCACCCAGGGAGAGATCCCCTGGGTCAAACCGTGGACCGTCAACGGTCCCCGCAATCTTTTCTCCGGCCGGCCGTATACCGGCATCAACCGCGTAGGGCTGGCCCTGACCCGCCGATCACTCCCCTTCTGGGCGACCTATCGTCAATACCTGGCTGCAGGTTTACAGGTCCGGAAGGGCGAACACGGAGAGGGCATCATCTACGTATCGCGGGGCATCAAAACCGAAAAGGAGGAGGGCAGCACCGAGGAAAAGAAGCGGTCCTTTTCAATTTTTAAAGCGTTCGTGGTGTTCAATGTAGAGCAGACCGACTATGAGGAAAAGGGGTTCACACTCCCCGAGGTCACGCACGAGATCCAGCGGATCCCCGCCTGCGAGGATCTGATCACGGACTATACAGAGCGGGAAGGCATCATGATAGCAACCGGAGATCATGCCGCCTATATACCGACGTCTGATAGTATCGTCTGCCCGGATGCACGGCTCTTCAGGAGCAAAGAGCACCGGTACGCGGTCCTCTATCACGAGTGCATCCATTCCACCGGTCCAAGGCTGGGCCGGTTCAACCGGGCAGACCCGGTGAAGTTCGGGTCCGGGACATACGGCCGGGAGGAGCTCGTCGCCGAGATCGGGAGTGCATACCTTGCAGCACTCACCGGGATCGATTCGAAGTGTGTGATCGAGAATCAGACTGCATACCTGCAGAACTGGGCAAAAGCAATACAGGCCGATGATGGCATGATCATGTATGCCGCCGGGAAGGCAGAGAAGGCAGCCGATTTTATAATCAGGGAGCCGCAGGAGGAGGAAACATCATGATGTGGATCGTGTGCGAAATCGACATCATCACGGGCGGGGAATCGGACCCCCAAAAAAAATTCCCTTCTTACCAGGCTGCCGAGGACCACGCCCGCACTATCTGCGAGCGGTGGCAGGAGGAGGGAGACGAGGTTATCTCGAACGGCCGAATATTTTTGGTGAATACCGAGAACGGGCTCCTGGATTATGGCGCGATCATCAGGGAGGTCGAAGAATGACAGAGGCTGTCCCGATTCCAACCTTAACGATGCTCCCCTCTCTTGGGCATGCCGCAAGACTTTTGGGGATGATTGAGGATAAAGAATACAAGATCCGGGAACTTGAAGCAGAGGCACTCGCCCAAGTCGCCGCCCAGATTGAAACACTCCGGCAGGATGCGGACCAGATGCGAAGGGAGCACGATAAGATACTGGCCGACTGTGTTGCGGCCGGAAAACTCGAAGAGGGGATTTATGTGATAAAAGCGAAGTCACGCACCACCAGGGTAATCAACGTGGAACGGTTCCGTAAGGCATTTCCAAAGGAATTTGATATCCTTGCCACCATCCCGGTTCAGAAGGCCGAAACACTGATCGGTAAGATGCATATCAGTGCATATTGTGATCTTACCCGGGGACCGGAGACATACGAGCTCGGGTTCAGGTTCAAGGAGGCGAGGGGTTGACACCCGTCCCCCGCCTTTATACAACCGATGAGGTTGCCGAGATCCTGCAGCTCAAAACAAAAACGGTCAGGGATCTTATCGCAGACAAGAAACTCATAGCAATCCGGCTCGGCAGGGAATATCGGATCAGCGAAGACCGTCTGCTCGAATTTTTGAAAGAGAACGAGACAAAATAAACGGGACCTCGCCGGCACACCATGAGACCAATCAAAGATAGCAGGCGAGGTCCCATCATACTATGCACGGTTCGCCATATCTCCTTTTCTCTAACCAGTGCAAAAATTTCTCCGCTCCGCGCCCACTGCCGGCCTGCGGCCGTCTCCGAGGGCGCTCCACCAGGCGGTTGATCCGGATCTCCGTGGTCTGACTGCACCCTCCCGGTTCTCGCCCACTGCCACCACTGATGTGGTGTCTCCGAGGGCTCGAACCTCCCGCCCAAATTAGGGAATGTGTGGCCATTCTCCTGCGACATCGACGGTCCGTTCCAATCGAAATCGTGCCTCACGGTGTAGTCATCCTGGCCGAAGGCCTCCATCTTATTCACTGCCCGCTGAGCGGGAGGAGTCCGGTCCGTCAGGACGAGGAGAGAGGGGGATGCTTGTCCATCCTCCGGCGTGACGAGAGGACGGGGGGAGGATCGTGGCCACAGCGGCCCGAGCGACCGCCGGTTACAGGGCACATCAGTGCCTTGTCGTGCGGGAAGCGAGTCATTGAGCGTCTACGGCTGTACGGGACACAGCGACGAACAGTCTGCATCAGCAATCTGTGAGGAGCGGGAGGGGAACAGCTTGCCGGGGAGGAGTGAAACGACGACACCGGGTGCGTCAACCTATGCAGAGTCAGCCACGAGAGAACAGCCCCGTGATGTGAGCGGAACGTAGTGGAGACGAACATGCCGGGGCGCTAGAATAAATTGGAAGAATTTTTCTATTCGCTGTTAAACGTTTGAAAAATATCCTCTCGCCGTAATTTCTGTGCAATTGACATAAGATGGTAACGAAGCATGACCGGATCATCGAGTGCAGATGCCGAAATTACTTCAATGTCTACCTTTTGAGACCCGAGAACTGCTCTAATAAAAATATCAATTTTCTGTCGTTCCTCGTTGCCATGTATTTCTTTAGATAACCCATCGAGATAAACGGCAACTTTTATTGCTCCATCTGGTGATTCATAATAAAAATCTGGCTTTGTTAACTGCAATGCCCCTGGCAAAGGGATACTCCTCTGTCGATCGAACGCAGGAAATTTATATCTTTCGAATATAGATGCAAGCCGCATTTCTGGGGTGTTGGTGGATTCACCTTCTGAAGTTGTCTCTCCTTCGGAGGGAGGAATACTACCTATCTTACCTGGTTCATGGCGTAGCTCTTCGAGTAACTCGATAGCCCGGAATCTATTCAGATGCGTATGATAAAGCATGTTTCTATAGGTTTTTAGGCAGTCATAGCATGCAGATTCACATGCTCCCGTGCAGTTTTTAAGTGCTGTAATACCATGACCGATTATTTGCGCCCATTCATCGAGGAGTTGATCAATTATTCCCGAACCGCCAGGCATCGGGTCAAATATAAGGAGGTGATGGCACTCTTCGCTATCTGCAAATAATAGGATTTGAAGGTCATCTGGTTCCATTTCCAAAGATATATTTGCTGCCATTCGCAGGCCTTCGGCCAGATTAATAGCATCAGATAGAGAAGAGATATTTTCGAAATAGAGACCATCAACCTGGGCATCCGCACTGAAACCAAACCATGCAGGAGCTTTTCCACAGGTCTTTGTATGATGTTCTGTAAATCGTTGAATTTCCAAATCTGATGCATAAGGAGAACGGACTGCTCCGCAAACGATACAGAGAGGATACCCCAGATTACCATTTTTCACTCGATCGGAGGGTCCAATATTAACAAGTCGTATTTTCTGACCATGGTGATATGAGAATTCTCTCTCTTTTACTACATACTTATCAATGCCCCGATGTTCAGATCTCATCAAACCTGAAAGAGTTACTGGCATCCGGAAACGATTCTCTTCTTCATCTGATACATGAGAGAGGAATCCAAGCTCTGTGTCACATACTGGAACTGCAGGGAGGGTTAATATTTCATCTTCAGCATATCCATCGGGAGATTTATGTTGTTCTAATATTCGGAAGGTTCCAGTATCTACAAGATATCGATCCGGCTCAGTTGTTTTTTTATCTTCAAATGTGAGATGATACCAGGCAACTTTGTATTTTCCTCCATTCGCATAAATCAGGTTTCCGGGGATAAATTCACGGAGTGCAAGGGTATATGGGCGATTGATTTCGAAGGTCATTCTGCGCCAGGAGGACGTGAAGGCATTGCTTGCAAACCCGCTCACTGCCCCCTGATTCATCGCATACCCCGGCAGGTAACCTCCACGGGCGAGAACATTCAAGGTATAATTATCAAGACTTGGCTGAAGCAACTCATTTATGTAAACCCTACAACGCTGGAGAAGTCGTTGTTCCATTTCATCGAGGGTGGCAACGGCCTGTTCTTTCTGTGAGAGTTTATTCCGGGTAAGAATAGCCCATATCAGACGTTGGTGTATGAGACGGACCTGTTCGGATAAATCACCTACTGATGACTCAAGATATTCTCGTAGATATTCTCCTTTCACTTCGTTTGCATTATCTTCAGGCCAATATTCGGAAAATACACGCCCTATTCTGTCACAGAGTAACTTATAATATCGAGTGGTGAGGGAATTCAGGGATTTGAGATCCGGAGGTACCTTCCGATATGCTCGGTCTTTTTCGAACAGATATCCTGAAATAAAGGAGGGTAGGCATTCCTCGAGGGTTTTTTGGACAATTAATGCTTCTTCTGGAGATATCCCCCCGGAAATAGCAGAACGAGTGAGTTGTATCAATTCAGAAAAAATAGTCGCGTGAATATGCTTCTGAATCATGACCGGGTTCCGCAAATTCAAACGTGGCGGATAAATAGTACCCGCAAGCAGTCGCATTGGTGAAGCAAAGAAATATTCATCATGAGGCTTCTTTGTGGCATATGTATAGATTACAGCCATTCGGTGACGTCTCCCTGCACGGCCTGCACGTTGCCAGTAATTTGCAGGTAGAGGAGGAACATTACGGAGGAGGACAACATCAAGTGACCCGATATCGATACCGAGCTCGAGAGTAGGTGTTGCAACAAGACAATTTACATTCCCATTTTCCTTTTTGAATTCTTTTTCAATATATTGGCGGTCATAGTCCGGAACCTGGGCAGTATGTTCACGGGCCATAAGCATGCTAAAATCTCTATTGAGGAGGCTTACGTTGTAATCATCCTCTGGCGGGGACTCCCGGACTGTATGACCGGGACAATGTATCTTCGAGCATGCTTGTGCAGGGGCTTCCCGCGTATGAATACGGTTGCATATCGAGCAGCGATATCGTTCATGTTGAGGAATGATACCGATCTTTGCTGAATTGATTTGAAATACACCTGATGCACCCGGCAATGGTCGGCCTTTCTGATCATTGAGGATTACAGGGGTGAGAATGTTCCAGGAGTCAGTTAATGCTGTCCAGAGATCAGTTATAAAATCGCGAATCTGATCCTCCTCGATGCCCCATTTTCTTACAAAATCCTCAGTTGAGGTCCTCCCTTTATTCGAGGTAATTCCCGTAACATAGGTTTTTTTATCATCCTGTTGCCGGGTCAGTTTCAATCCTTTTGGAGGAAAGGTAATCAGCGGAAGGAATCCTCTTTGTACTTCTTCGTGTCCTGCATGCCAGAAATGTGAAAAAATTGGCTCAAGCGGGTCATAGAAGAAATTGCTCCTCCGGTACATATCGAGGAGGCTTTCGATTCCCAAGACAAGATTACGTGGAGCGATATGATAGGTCCGGGAGAGATCCTGTAATGTATGATCCTGTTCTGTAATACCATGATACATTACCCGGGCTTTCCCCCATGTCTCCAGACTGTCCCGCTGTGAGAAACTGGTGACCAGTTCGCGAATCAATGTTATCCGGAGAAAACGCTTCATATCCCGTTCAAGCCGTGTACTGTATGTCTCTTCCACTAGGTTGGCAAAAACTTCAGGGGCTAATGCCCGGGCAAGTTCCTTGTTTTCTTTGAATATACTGTTGATATGCTCAACAAGGTCGCCGATAGATACAGGTTGTGTTGTATTCGCAATTAATCGGTAGATAATGTGGCGAAGGCGGTATCGACGGGCATGGTCAGCCATCCAGGCAGCCTGAAATGCTGCTTCCTGCCGATTGTCAGCAAATACGATGATCTTTTTATTTTCAATACTATGGGAGTTAATCATCTCCTGTGCGAGGATATGAACATCAGCAACGGCAACAGCACTCATCGGTCGCAAAGGGGAGAAAAATGTTCCTCCCTTTCTGTTCCCCCGATATAGACAGCTTGGGCAGGTCTCAATGGTCCCGTGCTTGTTCAGTACATATACGGGCTGCAGAGGATGGCTCCTTTTACAGGCGGGATTGAGACATATTTCAGATGCACGCCGATGGAGGGTTCCACAGAACTGACAGAGATACGCCCGGTCCCGGTTCCGGTCCAAACGGTGGGAGATATCCCCTTCTTCGTCGTCAATCTCACTGACAAAACGGTTTGTAAAGGTTATTTTTTCTCCTTCTCCGTCAGACTGACACGGCCAGTATATATTTCCCCCCTCCGCAAATCCCCCGGAAAGACCGGCATCATCTGTGAGCTGACCAATCCACGTTTCAAAAAAGTGCTGACCACAATTTTTACATGAAACAACCGGATAAATTGCCGAAGGGAGAGTGCTGGGGTTTTTTTCTGCTGCAGTACTCCGGGAGAAGTACATCTTCACCGGCGTGTAATGCTCGTCCCCGTCGAGCAGGATAGCCGCAGCACCCCCCAGACCACGGATAAAGTAATGGAGTTGTGGACGAAGCAGAGGGTAGTTATCTTTCTCTGCTGCAGCACCGAGTGCAAGGTACGTTAGCAACTCCACCTCATCGTGATCTGATGGAATAGTACGCCCAAGCCGTTGCCACACCGCCCGGGTTGCATCGCTGAGATGCATGGGGTGATCCAGTGTGTCATGGATGGCTTTTACGATATCATTCGATTTAAGTGAGAGATAGAGCCCCTCTCTCCATGGGACCGTATCATCTACAACAACCTGTGAGAATTGGTTTAGTATCTCATAGATTTTTATTGCATCTCCGTCTCCATCGAGAGCATGTAAGGTTTCCCTGTATATTGCCGGAGCCTCTTCCCCCATAGGTCGTGGTTTTAACCTGGCTGCAGGCCAGGTCTCGGACTCGTAGATCTCTTTTACCAGCGTTACTTTTTCTGGGTCTACCCCAAAAAACCGGTGAGCAAATCTTCTCCCTGCTTCACCCCCATATTTCGGGTCCAGAATGGTGGCACTTGTTCCAATACAAAGGACCTGGTCCGCCGTCTTGTTACAGAAAGCCCGGACCCGGCGGATGAGGATCGCTACTTCGGCACCCCTTGAACCGGAATAGGTATGAGCCTCGTCAAAGACAATGAACCGAAGGGGTGCATTTTCAAAGATGGCAATATCCCTGCCTCGTGTCATTAGATATTCGAGCTGGTTAACATTCGTCAGGAGTATTCGTGGAGGTTCAGCCCGGATTTCTTCTTCGGTGAGACGCTCTTCATAGGGAACAATTGTGACATTCGCGTGGTGCTTGAACCTCTCCCGATACTCAATAAACTTCTTTTTATCCTCCCCCTCTTTCATACGTTCAATATTGGCAATCTGGGCTGCATTCTCAGGAGTTGCCCCGATATACATACCGAATGTTATCCCAGTCCCTGCAAGGAGATGTCGAAGTCGTTCGAGCTGGTCAATGGCAAGCGCATTCATCGGATAAACGATAATTGCAGCGATTCCGGGAGGGGCTTCTGCGTCTCGAAGTCTGAAACAGTGATCGAGAATAGGATAGAGGAAAGCTTCTGTCTTCCCTGATCCGGTTCCGGTTGAGACAAGACAATGATGACCTTCCTGTGCTGCATCAAAAACCGCCTCCTGGTGGGCAAACATAACTGGATGATCAGCGATACAGGCTACCGCTGGATGCAAACGTTCCTGCTTTACTAAATCAGAAAGAGCCGATCTCAAGGCATATGGGCGTGATAATGAAACATATGGGCCTTTTACCAGTTGAGATGCTTCACCGGTACCCCCCATCATCTCACGGGCTTGAGCTGCAAGATCCGGGTCAGAAAGAGGAAATGCAGTAAGTTGATATCGTAAAAACTGACGATTAACTTCGTGGGCAAAGGAAATAGGGTTAAGGGTCATATTTTACACCAGATATATGAATACACAATAGAGAAAATTTGCATTAAATATTTTTTACGGATTTACTAGGATATTGTTTCTTTGAATTTAACCGGGAGAAATATTTCGTTTGGTTATTCAAAATTAGGGGATTATATCAGGGATCTC
>Ga0334890_1002210_pt1 | contig 23103 bp, 14 predicted proteins | sample GraSluR1_MG_3_FD_207220 | JGI IMG/M metagenome (GOLD analysis project Ga0334890, IMG submission 207220) | Sludge microbial communities from methane-producing bioreactor in Wageningen University, Netherlands - Granular Sludge_31_08-R1 | ecosystem: Engineered > Bioreactor > Anaerobic >... | reverse complement strand
CGGTTCTTCGGCGACGCTGGCCCTGCGGATCACTTGGCTCAACGGCGAATGGGACCGCTTCTGGCAGAACCGCCCCATGGCCGCCTAGAATCTACCTACAAACGTGCAGTGCACCCCGGCCGGGGGGTGTGCCCAGTCTTTCTGGCATGCTGTAGGTCGTGCGTCCCATTCGGCGTTGCTCAGGGCAGGCTCTCGCACGACTTGCCCCGGCGAGCGGGGACGCTCGCCCTACCTGCGATGCACCGTCTCATCCGCGTGCCAGAACCTCTGCCGGAAGAACTGGGCACCTCCCGGCCGGGTGTCCATGCAGATCTCAGGCCAAGGTCATCTCAAGCGCCCCATCCGTAGGGGCGACGCATGCGTCGCCCCCACCACTTCGCTGCGCCGGTGTGTGGCAGCCTCAAGCCCGCAGGGCTTGGGGATGGTTGGCCGTTCGTAGTGTGCCCGTCAGGGCATACCTCCCACGGAATGGGGATAACCCGCCGCAGGCGGGTCACTACAAACACGCGCCGATAGCGTCTGGCGACGCCACTACAAACGACCATCCCCAAACGCTGCTGCGTTTGAGGCTGCCACCCGGTCGGCCATGCCGGGAAATCTTCACGTACCCGCCCGACGCGGGTTCTGAACGCAGTAGATTCGTGACACGTAGGGGGCTATACCATACTATGAGCAGGGCCGGCCGGCTGGTGCGGCGGGCAGAGGCAATGGGGCCAACCCAAGGGAAGGGGTACCGTGATGTCGTCAGAAATCCTGTGGCATGCACTCGAAGCGGACGAGTCTCTCCAGCGTACGGACAGCACCGAGAAGGGTCTGGCCGCCGACCAGGCCCGCCGGCGTCTCGAAGAGCAGGGCCCCAACACGCTGGAGGCCGAGGAGGACGTTCGCCCGCTGAAGCTGCTGGTCCGCCAGGTGCACAACCCGCTGATTTATCTGTTGGCCGGTGCGGCGTTGTTGTCTCTGTTCGTGGGCAAGTACATCGACGCCGGGGTGATCGCCGGCGTGATCGTGCTCAACAGCCTGCTCGGCTTCTTCCAGGAATGGCGCGCCGAAGGGGCCCTGGCCGCCCTGCGCCGAATGGCCGCCCTGCACACCCGCGTGCTCCGCGACGGCGAGCCGATCGAGATCGAGGCCTCGGAGGTCGTCGTCGGCGATGTCCTTTTGCTTGAGACCGGCGACCGGGTGGCCGCCGATGCCCGGCTGCTCGACGCCGAGGAGCTTGCCGTCGATGAGTCGGCCTTGACGGGCGAATCGCAGCCGGTGGGCAAGCAGCCCGGTCCGCTGGACGAGAGCACCCCCATGGCCGACCGGGCCAACATGGTCTGGATGTCCACGAACGTCACCGGCGGTCGCGGGCGGGCGGTGGTGGTCCACGTGGGCATGCAGACGCAGATGGGCCGGATTGCCGGCGAGGTGCGCAGCACCCTTCGCGAGAAGACGCCGCTTCAGAAGCGGATGCACACGCTGGGGATCGTGCTGGGCGGCGTTGGGATCGCCTTGGCGGCCGTCGTCCTGGCGCTGGAGCTGGTACGCGGCTACCGCATCGTCGAGGCCGTCATGTTCGCAGTCGCCATCGCCGTCTCGGCAATCCCCGAAGGGCTGCCGGCCGTAATCAGCGTCACGCTGGCCCTGGGTGTGCGGCGTATGGCCGACCGCCACGCCATCATCCGCCACATGCCCGCCGTCGAGACCCTCGGCTCGACCACCGTGATCTGCTCGGACAAGACCGGCACCATCACGCGGAACCAGATGACCGTGTGCAAGCTGTGGGCCGACGGCAAGACGTTCAAGCTCACCGGCGAAGGCTACCGACCCGAAGGCGCCCTGCGCACCGCCGCCGGCCAACCCGTCGAGCAACTGCCCGAGACGCTCGAAACCCTGCTGCGGATCGGCGTCCTGACCAACAACGCCCGGCTGCATCAGGAAGGCGACCAATGGCGGGCCGAGGGCAATCCGAGCGAGGCGGCGCTTCTGACGGCCGCCCACAAAACAGGACTCGACCGCAAGGCCCTGCAGGACGAAAGCGAACGTCTGCACGAAGTGCCTTTTTCGAGCGACCGGAAGTACATGGCCACGCTGCACCCGCAGAAGGGCGGCGACGGACGGGTGGCCCTGGTCAAAGGCGCGCCGGACCGGCTGCTGGAGTTCTGTTCGCACGTGCGGATCGACGGCCAGGTGGTGGAGCTGGACGCCGAGCGAAGGCGGACCATCGAGAGCGCCATCGGCGACTTCGCCACCGACGCCCTGCGCGTGATGGCCGGAGCGTTTCGCGAGTTTCCCGCCGACAAGGACCGGATCGCCCCCGAGGACGTGGAAGGGGGCCTGACGCTGGCCGGACTGTGGGCGATGATCGACCCGCCGCGCGAAGAGAGCATCCAGGCCGTCAGTGACGCCAGGGACGCGGGCATCCACCCGGTGATGATCACCGGCGACCACGCCGCGACGGCCCTGGCCATCGCCCGCAAGGTCGGCATCGCCGGAGACGGCGAGGCGCTGACCGGGGCCGACATCGACGCCATGGACAAGCCCGCCCTGGCCGAGGCCGCCCTGCGCTCGGGCGTCTTCGCGCGCGTCTCGCCGGCGCACAAGCTCAAGATCATGGAATCGCTCCGCGAGCAGGGTCACGTCGTCGCGATGACCGGCGACGGCGTCAACGACGCCCCGGCTCTGAAGGGCGCCGACATCGGCGTGGCGATGGGGCGGGCCGGCACTGAGGTCGCCAAGGAAGCCGCCGACATGATCCTGACCGACGACAACTTCGCCACCATCGTCCACGCGATCGAGGAGGGGCGGGTCATCTTCAGCAATCTGCGCCGCGTCGTCTACTTCCTCGTGGCGACGAACGTCGGCGAGATCCTGACGATGATCGCCGCACTGCTCATCGGGATGGACCTGCCGCTGACCGCCGTGATGATCCTGTGGGTCAATCTCGTCACCGACGGCGCGTGCACCATCCCGCTCGGCGTCGAGCCCAAGCACTGGGACGTGCTCAAGCAGCCGCCGCGCAACCCGCGCGAATCGATCCTGAACCGCGTGCTGATCCGCCGCATGGCCCTGCTGACCCCGCTGATGGCGGCCGGGACGCTGCTGCTGTTCCATCTGTCCCGCTCCGGCGGCCTGGAACACGCACGCACCGTCGCCTTCACCACGCTGGCGGCCTTCCAGTGGTTCCAGGCGTTCAACGCGCGAAGCCATTACCAGTCGATCTTCTCGATCGGCGTCGCCGGCAATCGATGGCTCCTCGGCGGGGTCGCGCTGGCCGTCCTGCTGCAAGTGCTCGTCGTCCACACGAGTCTCGGCCAGACGCTCTTCGGCGTCACCCCGCTGTCGGCGACCGACTGGTTCTGGATCGTCCTGACCTCCAGCTCCATCTGGGTTGCCGACGAACTGCTCAAGCGCCTGGGCGTCCACGGCCAAGTGCCCCAACGCAAGGGATCGATTCCTCTTTGACCGGGTCGCTACACCCACAGACAGGGGCGGCTCCCCTCGCGATCGGAGCCCAAAAAAGTCCTGACGCAAATTACGTATGTTCCACAATAGACAGAGACGCCCCGTTCGTTATGATGCCGTGCGCCTGATGCGAAATGGATGTGTGCATGCTTGATCGATGACGGTTGGTTGGCTTCGGCACCAATCGCGTGTTCGGTTCAAGCGGCTGTTGACCCTGGGCACATGGAGGAACCGAAATGGATTTTGACAACGGAGGTCGCTGTGGCTTCGGGGGATGTGCGGCTGCCGGTGGATATGGGGTTCGGTTCTGCCGGATTGAGAAGTGGCCATGCCGTGTTGTCGCCTCTCTTTGCCGGGGATTTCGGAATGCTGGCACCGTGGTTGCGCTGCGCGCAGTTGTCACCCTGTACTCGATTCGATGAGGCTGCTTCTCTTGTGGGTGCCGCGCAGGGCGGTAGTACACTCTGATGACAACACTGGAGATGACGTTGAGATTGAGGACTTGCAGAATCGGCATCTTCTTGCCAAGATGCGGCACAGTGGAGATCTGTCGCAGCGGGGCGACAAGAATCCTTTGGTGAATGTCCTGTGGGGTGCGCGTGCGCTTCGCTGACACGTCCGGCCGTGTAATGGATCGCGCCTGTCTGGTGGGATAGCCGCCAGGAGTTTGTGTTGCTCTCGTCAGATAGGGTCAGGTTTGAAGCGGTTGGTTGCAAGCTGTCGAGGGGGTTGTGTGGATGGTCCTTCTCGTACGGGAGGACAAGAAAGGAGGACATGATGTTGTCCGGTCAAAAGGCATTTGTCGCAGTTGTGGCACTTGTAGTTATGCTTCTGGTTCAGGGCATGACAATGGCGCTGACCGCCGAGGAGGCGGTGGACCTGGTGGCGGCTCACCTCGATCAATCCCAGATCAAGGAGGGTACGGAAAGCGGAGGCTGGCAGCCCGAGGTGCTGTTCATGGGGCCGATTACGACCGGCATGGTCTGCGCTTATGAGTGGACGGGAGACCCGGCGTATCGGGCCTCGGCCGAGCTGGCAGGTGACCGGATTCTCTGGTTGAGCGTTGCACAGGGCAATCTGCTGGGGGACGAGGCGTATGCATTCGTGCGATTGAGCGAGATTTCGGACGATCCAAGTCATAACGTCTGGCAGAACGCTCTGGTGGATTACTATCTCAGTCCGCGAAAGGGCCATGCCGAGGGATCGACAGAGGCGTATCTCGAGGCTTTTGCCGGGGTCGAGCCTTCAACGGCGACGTTCTATCTTGCGCATCATCTGGTTGCCTCCCATTACGTTCAGGACGAAGACGCCGATCTGTACCGCAGGGTCCTGATCCGCCATCTATATCAGGTCGATAGCGACGCCAAGTTTCCCGTCATGGCGATGGGTGTTGCGACGTGGGCGCTGGCCCTCACCGATACGCCTGCTGATGTGCCCATTGCCGCAGCCGGTGTGTTGCGCAATCCGTATTGGAATGGGGTGACGGTGGGAGACCTGCCTGGGCTGCTTGTCGGTCACCAGGTTCCGGAAGGCGAGCCGTTTGCCGGCAGCTTCTACTGGCGATTCGATCATACCGATGGTGGTACGGGAGGTGTGATCTCAGGATATACCGAGGACGCCCTATTCGCGACACTGGGTCTGGTTGCCGCCGCATGGAAGAACGGCGAGGATGCCCTGGAAGGGATCGACCAGGTGATTGTCGCCGCTCGAGAGGCACTGTTGGACGGGATCGACGAGGATGGCCAGGTCTACGAGCATCTGACGCGGCAGGGGGCCGTGTACAACGCCTATGCAGGCGAGATGCTGCAGGTTCTCTGGAGCATAGAGGAATACCTGAACACCGAAGTGGTCGTCGATCCGGAACCGGGCATCCCGAATGAGCAGGAATAGACGTTGACCCCATGATCTGCTGGAATCGACCAAGAACGCTCGGACTGCCTGAGGGCAGATGGTGGTTTCGCATATCGCGGCGTTCGCGCTGCAAGGGTGGATGATGAGAAGACGCGGTCAGGTACTCGTTGTTCTGTTAGGCGCGTGGGCGATCGTGCTTGCCCTCGCCCCGGAGGCCGCAAGAGCGTCGCAGACGGTGGCGGCGGTCAAGGCCGTAACAAACCGATTGGTGCGCAGCCAGTGGCAGGGCGGGCCGCTGAAAGGGGCTTGGCGCGGAGAAGAAGAGTACACCGGTTCGATCGTTGCAGGGCTTGTAAGCGCGTACACCATGACGTGTGATGACGATGCAAAGGCGGCAGCCGTCGCCGGTGGCAACTACATTCTGCGTACGGCGGCAGGCAACTATTACGGTGATGAGGCATACGCTCTGATGTGCCTGAGTCAGATATCGCAGGATCCCTCGCTGAACGCATGGCGTTTTGCGCTGGAGGATTTCTACCAGAAGGTGGCTGGACGTCCCCAGGACGGGACGCGTGGTTACATCGCGCAGTTTGAACGGACCGACCCATCCGTTGCTGTCTTCTGTATGGCCCATCATACCGTTGCGGCATTCCATGTGGACGCCGACGACAAGGAAATCTGGCGCGACGCCCTGGTGGACTACCTGATCCGAGTGGATGATGAATCGGCCGCGTCGGCGGTCATGTCGCTGGGTACGGCGATGTGGGCGCTTGCGGCGACGGGGCGGTGGGATGACTCTCTCTTGGATCCCGACGGGAAGGGAGCTTTCTACTGGCAGGGGTACACGTTCGATGAGTTGCCTGAATTGCTGCTGAGCCACCGGATCACTGAAGGTGAGCTTGCTGGCAGTTTCTATTGGCGATTCGACCACGGTACCATCATTGGAGGTCCGCCCGGTGGATACACGGAGGAGTCGGTGTCCAGCGCGTTGGGGCTGGCTGCTGGTGGCCTTGTGGCTGATGGTCCTGAGATCAAAGAGGCGAACGGGCTACTGCGTGCCCTTCTGGTTGGGAGTATTGGCGCCGACGGGTATGTCCGGCAGCACCTGACTCTTGGCGGCCGGGCGTACCACTCCGAGATGGGGCGTCTGCTCCAGGCTTTGGCGGCTCTGACCAATCCGGCCGATCTCGATCTCGACGGTTGTGTGGACGGCGCCGATCTGGCGATTCTGTCGGCCCACTGGCTCCGAGCGGGGCGCGACTGTATCAGCCTTGGTGATAGCGACCGAGTTGACGTGCGCGATCTCATGGTCCTTGCAGACAATTGGCTTGACCATGCAAGGCATAACGAAGCCGTTCCATTTTGAATGTAGGTGGAATGGAATGTGCATGCGGATCGCCATGCATGCAGGAAAGGAGGCCATATGGTTAAGAAGAAGGAAAGGAGGTAGCCAATGAGGTGGAAACACGTGTTGTTGGCCATGTTGGTTCTCGGCATTGTCGGGAGCCTTCTGGCGTCGTCGGTCCTTGCGGCGCCCGATACAGACGACAAGTCATCGGGCAAGCAAGCGACCCTATTCGACCCGTTCGCCATGCAAATGGTGGTGCTGGCCGGCAGTGCCACGCCTCAGACAGAGGTGAACCTGACGAGATCGTCCATTCGGGTTCCGTTCCGACCGGGCATTCGAAGCAATTTCAAGCCGGTCTGGTAGGCTCCTGATTTAGGGCAATCCGCAGCTCCGAAGGCGGCGTGGGGTCTGCTGCGATCTCGTTTGGCGGACCCCGTTGGGGTGTGTTAGGCGTGTGGGCCCCATGCCTGCCTTGGCGCTATAGATCTGTCCAGTAGACCATGCTCAAGGGTCGTCGTGGTTCTTGAAGTGGATTTGTGGCAGACAAGTTCAAAAACGCGGTCCTCGCTGCCAGGGAACTTCGTTGAACAAGCACGTGCCAAAGCGATATTGCCTGTGTCGCCGTCGGGCGTTGTGAGGAGTGGTGCGTTGTCCAAGGGATAGAGCCTGAGCAGGCCCCTTTGTTTGCTGGGGCAGGTGTGTCCGGCCGTCTTCCCATTGATGTCGCCCTTGGTCCGTGTCAATGTGTCCCGGAACGCTGGCGCCGGGGTGCATCGGAGGAGTGGAGGTCTGTATGATGACAACGAGAACGCTGCCGGGACATATCGTGGTGCTGGCTGTTCTGATCGGATGGCTCATCGGCCTGTTCGGTTGTGGCGACCGCATCCGCCTGCCCTCGGTCGAACGATTGGCGGAGTTTGAGGCGGCCGGCCCCCAAGGCCCTTCGGTGGACATGGACCGGATCAGCAGGGCCAGAATGCCTGTCGGGCCGTACCGCATGGCTTTCGGCGATGTGCTCGAATTGACGATGCCGCTGACGCTGTTTCCTGATGTTCCTCCAGGTGTTGCGGCGATTGCGGGTACGGCGACGCGCCGGTGCCGCATTGATGATATGGGCTCGATCACACTGCCGGACGGGCGCCAGATATCGGCTGTTGGACGGTCTCTGGCCGAGATCGAGTCGATGGTAGCCGACGCGTACCACCCACAGTTTGTCAAGAGCAGGCCGTTGGTCTACGCCCAGGTGCTGGAGTACAGAACACGGGCGGTGCAGGTTCTTGGGGGCGTCGCAACGCCCGGGCTCTATCATCTGCGATACGATCAGATGTCTCTGGCCGCGCTGTTGATGGAGGCGGGGGGCATTGTGGACGAGGGCGCGGCAGTGATTCGCATCACACGCGGCCGAGAGACAGACGGATCGTCTGGCGATGATCTATTGCCCTTGCGCGACGTTCCACGGGAACACGGGCGCGTGCGGACCGGTGGTTATGACCGTCGCGCGGTTCTGATGCGCGACGTGGTCCCGGACTCGCCGTCGGCCGTACGCGTGTGGTTCGAGCCCGAAGGTCCGCTTGAGACAACCGGCTGGATCGTTCTGGAGCGGAACGGAGAGACGCTGATGCGGCGATGGCTGGACATCGCCAACGGTCCGCAAAGGCATGCGGTTCTCGATGGGGTGGCCGGCATACAGGAGCGAGCGTCGGCTGCCATGTTGGATCGGAGGCTGGAGCAACTGGAGCGAACGTTGCCGTCCGGACCTGGCGGGGCGCACGTGCATCTGGCGGCGCATACGCCGCATTCCTACTGGCGGAAGACCGAGAGGGGCGGCTATGTAACGTCGCTGCCCGATGTCCGGGCAGAAGAGACGGTCGATCACAAGGTCGTGGCTGATGCCAAGGCGTTCCCCGATCCAATGGCGGCTGCGGGTGAGGAGGCGGACGCCGCGATCATCCTGCCGGTCAGGGGGTTGAACGTTCCGTTCGTTGATGTCGCCTTGAATGAGGGCGATTCCGTGGTCGTCGAGCGACTCCAGCCGCAGTACGTCACCGTTCTCGGACTGGTCCGATCGCCTGGGAACTATCCCTATCCCGTAGATGCGCAGTTCAGGCTCGCCGAAGTGCTGGCGTTTGCCGGCGGGCTGGACATGGTTGCCGAGCCACGCTACGTAGGCGTCTACAGACTGAAGACCGATGGTACCGTCGCCAGCGCCACATTCCGCCTGGTCGATCCTCGCAATCAGGAGGAGTTGACGGCACAGCTCGCGCTACCGATCAGGCCGGGTGATGTCGTGTCGGTGGAACATACGCCTCGCACCCGTAAGAACACCTTCCTGGACCGGTACTTCCGATTGAGTATGGGCTTCTATCTGCGTCCGGAACAGCTTTGGGGGAACTAATGGTGCTTGAGGACAGAGGCAGGCAACGATTGGCAGATCAACGGGCACTCCAGATGGGTCGCTCGGGTGATGGCCATACGTCGAGACCGCCGGCAACGGCCGTTCCTGAGAGCCTCCTTAGTGTGATATGGCGGGGCCGTTGGATTATGCTGGTCTGTCTTGTGCTGGCTCTGGTTGCAGGTGTGGTCCGCATTGAGACGGCCACGCCGATCTACACCAGCGCGGCCAGACTCTATCTCGACTATGGTGGCATTGCTATTGCACAGTCGCAGGAATCCGGACGGGTTCCGCGAACGGATCGATACCTCTACACACAAGCGGAATTGCTGGTGTCCCGGCCGATTCTCGGAGCGGTGCTTGAGTTGCCGGAGATGCGCCGGCTGCGTTCATTCGCCAATGCCGACATTCCAATGGCCTACCTGCGAAAGAGCATCGGTGTGGAGGTCGGCAGGAGAGATGAGATCATCAGCGTTTCGTTCAGCAGTCCTCATGCGGCCGAGGTGCCGCAGGTGGTCAACGCGATTGTCGAGGCGTACATGGTCTCGCGATCCGACAGTCAGCGGAGGAACTCAGCACAAGTGCTAAAGATCCTGCAGGAGGAGATGGCGCGGGCCAGTATGGAACTGGACCAGAAACGCGATGAACTGGAGCAGTTCCAGAGCACATCGATGCCCTTGGCGTTGGGCTCAGATCAGGGCAGTGGTGTCACCCAGCTCTATCTGGCGTTGCAGACCGAGTATACCCAGGCCCAGATGAGGGCCAACGACGCCGAGCTGTTCTTCCGCAGCGCACGGACGCTGTCAGACGACCCGGAGGCCCTGCGACAGTATGCCCGGACCCGAAGCCAGATCGCCGCCTACGCCGCCGGTGGCAGCGAAGTGGCGCAGTTGGAGGCGCAACTGATCAGCCGGCAGTCGGACCTGGACGCGCTCCTTGCGGAGTTGACTCCGGATCATCCAAGAATCGCGTCGCTCACCGCTCAGATCGAGCGGATCGGGACGACCATCAACGAGCTGAACGCCCGATTCGTACGGGTCCTGCTTGCAGCAGCGGAGCGGCAGTATCACGAGGCGAAGGATCGTGAGACGGAGTTGGCGGGTCTGTATCACGAGCAGGGCCAGAAAGTCGAGCAGTTAAACAGCGAACTCAACCGGTATCGCCGCCTCCATGCGGAGGTGTCCCAGTTGACGACGTACTGCCAAACGGTTGAGACACAGATCCGCGAGGTTCGGACGATCGTCGGTGAGGACGTCGGTCAGTTGCGCATGGAGATCCTGGAGCCGGCGCTCGTGTCCGAACTGCCGTCGTATCCTCAGAAAAGCAAGATCATGGCCATGGCCCTGGTTCTGGGGCTTCTGGCGGGGGGCGGGTTGTCCATCCTCCGCGATTTCACGGACCAGACGCTGCGGTCCAGCGACGAGATATCGGCCGTCCTTGGCGCGCCTGTCCTGGGGGTGGTCCCGGCCATGAGTCAGAGGGAGACCGTGCCTGTGCGGGGCCGCAAGGTGCACTTGCAGCCCAATGCGCCTGAGGCGGAGGCGTTCCGTACGATACGAACGGCCGTCTTCTTCGGCGCGCGGAAGGACGCCAGGACCATTCTCGTGACTTCCCCGGCTGCCGGCGACGGCAAGTCCACCCTGGTCAGCAATCTCGCCATTGCCATGGCCCAGGCGGGGCAGAAAACCATCCTTCTCGACGCTGATTTCCGTAAGCCGATGCAGCATGTGATCTTCGAGTTGGAGAAGGACCGCGAGGGGTTGACCGCGGTTCTCGCCGGACAGATCAAGCTCGGCCAAGCCATTCAAAGAACGGACACGGAAGGATTGAGTCTGCTTCCGTGTGGTCCGGGGGTGTCGAATCCATCGGAGATCCTCAACAGTCCGCGGTTTGCCAAGCTGCTGGAATGCCTCGCGGAGGCGTACGATCGCGTCATTATTGACGCCCCGCCGGTGACTGTTGTAACCGATGCGCAAATCCTCGGGGCGAGGTGCGATATCACAATGTTGGTGTTGCGCGCCGGCAGGTCCACCAAGAAGCTCGGCCAGCGCGCGATTGGCGACCTGCAGAGGGTCGGCGCTCACTTGTTGGGAACGGTAGTGAACGACGTCGCTCGAAGCGGCGATCGCTACGGCTATTATGGCGCCTATGGCGGATCGAATGGATCGGGTCGTCGTGCCGCCAGAACGGCGAAAGACCGGCGTGCTTCGGCGCGCCCGATAGAGTCAGAATCGGCCGTGCCCACAACATTAGGAGGAGGCCGATGAGAGACACCCAACACGGACAACGCGAGGACGATTACCTGTCACGACAAACCGTCGACCTGTATGGGCTTGTCTGTGTCCGGTGAGTCGGAGATCTAAGCATGTCTATCGACGAGACAATCTGGATGGCGGACGATTGGAGCGAGCGACTCGATCGTATCATCGAGAGGTTTCTGGTCGCGCTGTTGGTGTTCATGCCGTTGGCGTTCGGCGTCGTCGAGGCCTGGAGCGAGATGATCGTCGTTGTGTTGGCGGGTGCGATCTCGGTGTGCTTCCTGCTCAAGCCGGTCGTTGCCCGAAGCCAAAGCGCCATCTGGACATGGGCGTATGTCCCGGTCGCCGTCTTCGTCGTTGTGGTTCTGGTGCAGTTGATCCCACTGCCGTCGGCCGTGGTCCAGGTGATCTCGCCGAACACGGTTTCTCGTAAGACCGAGCTGCTCAGCGATCTGGACCATGCTAGCGAGGTTCTGTCGTCCATGACCGTCAGCTTCTACCCCTATGCGACCCGGCATGGTCTGCGGCTGGTTCTGGCGATCGTGGCGGTGTTCACGGTGGTCCTGAACGTGTACCGGCGGCCCGATCAGATCATGCGGCTGCTGGTCGCGATCGCCGCGATCGGCGCGGGCGTCGCCGTGCTGGCTCTGGCACAGAATCTTTTTGGCAACAACAAGATCTACTGGTTCGTCGAGAGTCCGCACGGCAGCGCCCACTCCGGCCCCTTCGTCAACCACAGCCACTACGCTCAGTTCATGAATCTGTCTATCGGAGCGGCTCTCGGCGCGTTCCTTGTCCTGGTGCATCGCAGGTTTGCGCGCCGCAAGGCGACCCCTGAAGCCGTCGCCGAGTACCTGGGTTCTCGCGATGCCAAGCCCGTATGGGCGCTTCTCGCGATGATGGTTGTGGGGGCCGGCTCGGTGTTCCTGGCGATGAGCCGCGGTGGCGTGATCGGTATGCTGATGGCCGGCGCCCTGACCACTCTCGTTCTCAGTTTGCGAAGACCGATGAGGGGGTCCGGGTGGATTATCGTCATGTTGGCGTTGGGAGCGTTTGTCTGTGTCCTGTATATCGGCTTTGATGCCGTCTACGACCGCTTGGCCACCCTGCGCGATCTGTCCACGGCCGAAGGGGGTCGAGGGCAGATCGTCAGCGACATTGCCGTGGCGTGGGCCAGATTTCCCGTCCTGGGCACAGGTCTGGGCACGCACGAAGTGGTCTATCCGGAATTCGACCGCTCGTCGATTCCGGCGCTGGCGTCTCACGCCGAGAACGAATATGCCCAGGCGGCCGAAGAGACAGGGATCGTTGGCCTGGCTGCACTGGTGGTCTTCGGCGTGCTCGTCGGCATTCACTACGTGCGCGCCGTCAAGGGCAGCCATCGCTCAGTTTGTTCCGCGGCATACGGTCTTGGATTCGGTTTGGTGGCCATTCTGCTACACAGCCTCAGCGATTTCGGGCAGCACCTGCCGGCCAATGCCGTCTTGACGGCCATCTTCTGTGCAATGTTGATTCGCCTGTCGCATATGTGCGCGGATGGGACTGGCCCATCCCGTGGCACCATGGCCGTCGGTGGACGCTCCCGAGCGTTCTGGACGGCAGGGCTGGCTGTTGTCTGCGGGGTATGGGTGTGGGGGCTGTTTGGCGCCAACGACGCCCGCGTTGCAGAGGGGCACTGGAAACAGGTTCTGGCCGGCGAACGCGACCTCATGGAGAACGACTGGCAAGGAACCGACGACGAATACGTGTATCTCCTGCGGCATGCCAGTCGAGCGGTGGCTCGCCAGCCTGATAACGTGCACTATCGGCACTGGCTGAACGTCTACCGATGGCATGCCATCAGCCGCACGACCGACCCGAACACCGGCGAGCTCATCCTGCCGGTTGAGGCCGTAGAGTTTGCCGAGCGAATTGTGGACGACCTGAATCTCGCCCGTGTGTCCTGCCCGACCTTTGGCGCAACGTGGTGCGTTCTCGGCCAGTTGGAGCGGTCGATCCTCGGCCGACCAGAGCGGGGCGCTCGGTTTATCCACGAGGGTGTCAGGCTCGCACCGTGCGATGCGACGACACGTTTCGTGGCAGGGGGACTGGCCTTGGAAGAGGGCGATGCGGACGTGGCCTTCGATCATCTGGCCCGGGCCGTCGCATTGGACGGACGCTTGTTCCGTGACGTGGCGTCGCTGCTGACCGAGCAATTCGATCGGCCCGACCTGGCCCTGCAGATCGCTGGCGAGGCGATTGGCCGTCTCAACATCATGGCCGGCCTTCTTGAGGCATCGGGGGGGAGCACCGAATCCGCCGATGAGGTTCGCCGGAAGGTGGTGACGCTGCTCGAGCAAAGGTGCAGCGAGCCGGATCCGCCTGCGTGGGCGCTGGCCTGGCTGGCTGGGATCTGCGCGCGCGACGGCAGGTCCGCTGAAGCGATCGAACGGTACCGCCAAGCCCTGGCCCTGGACTACAGCCGGGTGGATTGGCGATTCAATCTGGCCCGGCTCCTGGCCGAGACCGGGGCCGTGGCCGAAGGAATGCGCGAAGCCGAAACGTGCTTGCGATTCCGTCCCGAACACGCCGCGGCCAAACGTCTGATCGATCGACTCTCAGTCGACCCGCGCCTCGCCAGCCAGCAAGGTGCGGTGCCATAGGTTCGATACGCGACACAAGTCGGCGCAAGTAGAAGAACAGGACATAGCACATGCCCGTTCGGCCACGCCCGGCCGACGAGCATACACCCTCGCGGGAAAGGGTCGTACACCCACGAGGACGGAGTCCGCGCAGAAACGCTGCATAAGATAAGACGACACAGGCTAAAGCCTTGAAGCTTGAAACTCAGAACTCCAAACCTCGGCCGCCGGCCGCCGGGTTTGAAATGAGCCAGACCCGACTTCGAACAAGCCAAAGCAAGCTTCAAACAGAGCATTCGAAGCTTGATATGACCCAAACCAAGCTTCGAACGCCGCATTTGAAGCTTCAAATGAGCCAAACCAAGCTTCAAACGGAGCATTTCAAGCTTCAAATGGTCCAAACCAAGCTTCGAATGAGGCATTCCAAGCTTCCAATGAGTCGAACCAGGCTTCAAATGGCTCGGATCAAACGCCCGATGCCACGGATCCAACCGCCCATCTCGCCGATAATGCCCGGCCAATCTGCATTAATGGCCGCAGGATGGAACGCGTCGCTTCCCTCGACTTCGCTTGGGACGGGTTCCTTTCGTCGCTCGCAAGACCCACGACGAAACAGGCTGTAGGCTGAGAACTGTGAACTGAGAACAGGTATGTACGCTGATAGAAATTACGCGCGCGACGCTTCACGGACAGCGACTCACGGTGGCCGCCGCATTTCCCTCATTTTCGGTACCCGGCCCGAGGCGATCAAATTGTGTCCTCTGGTCCTGGAACTGCACAAGCATCCGAAGTTCGAGCCGCACGTCTGCGTTACCGGCCAGCATCGGCAGATGCTCGATCAGGTGCTGGAGGTCTTCGAAGTATCTCCGGATGTGGACCTCAACCTCATGCAGCCGGATCAGACGCTTGCGGGGATCACCGCTCGGGCGATCACGGCGATAGACGGCTACCTCGCTGACTACAAGCCGGATATGGTCATCGTGCAGGGCGACACGACAACCTCCTTCTGCGGTGCTCTGGCCGCCTTCTACAGGCGGATTCCTGTGGGGCATGTGGAAGCAGGCCTGCGGACGTGGAACAGGTATTCGCCCTTCCCGGAAGAGATCAACCGCACAATGACCAGCCGAATTGCGGACCTGCATTTTGCGCCCACGGCCTGGTCGAAAGAAAACCTGCTCAAGGAGGGAGTGTCCGAGGATCGAATCTTCGTCACGGGCAATACGGTCATTGACGCCCTGCACATCGCCGTTAAAAAGGTGCGGAAGCACCCGCCGGACATTCCCAGTGTGCCAATGGAGTTGCTCAACGGAGACACCCGCCCCATGGTCCTGATCACGGGCCATCGGCGAGAGAACTTCGGCGATGGGTTCCAGAACATCTGCCAGGCGATCCGCGAGCTATCGGAACGGTTCCCGGATACCGCATTTGTCTATCCCGTCCATCTGAATCCGAACGTCAGGAAGCCCGTCTTCGATTTGCTCTCCGGACGAGCCAATATCCACCTGATCGAACCGCTGAGTTACCTGCCCTTCGTGGCCCTGATGAACCGGAGCACGATTGTGCTTACCGACTCGGGCGGAGTGCAGGAAGAGGCACCAGGACTAGGTAAGCCGGTCCTTGTTATGCGAGACACAACAGAACGGCCCGAGGCGGTGGAGGCCGGAACCGTCAAGCTGATGGGGACCGACGGACAGATGATTCTCGATAACGTGACGACGTTGCTTAACGATAAGCGGGGGTATGATGTCATGAGTCGTGCCATAAATCCGTACGGAGACGGCAAAGCCTGCCGGAGAATTGTGGCTGCGCTGAAGGGAGCAACGTGCCTGCACTAACGGTCAAGAGGGTTGTAGATACCTGCTGCCCGCCCATCCTGCGGCCAGCCCTCGATCGCGTCAAGGCCTCGCCGGTCGGCTACCGGCTGGCCAAAGGCGTGTTCTGGGTCACGGCGGGGACCGTGATTTCTCGCGGCCTGATGCTCGCCGCTTCGGTCTTAGTCGCCCGCATGTTGGGCAAGACGGGCTATGGTGAGTATGGCATGATCCAGTCGACTGTCCACATGTTTCTTATCTTCGCCGGATTCGGCCTGGGCCTGACCGCGACCAAGCACGTTGCCGAGTTTCGCCAGAGCGATCCCGCGCGAGCCGGGCGGATCATCAGCCTCTCCTGGCTGGTGGCCGCGGTCACCGGCGGTCTGATGGCGATAGGATTGTTCATCTTCGCCCCGTGGCTCGCCGCCCATACCATCAATGCCCCGCACCTGGCGGGCGTCCTGCGGATCGGGGCCCTGATGCTGTTTATCAACGCCTTGAACGGCGCTCAGATGGGGGCCCTTTCCGGCTTCGAGGCCTTCAAGACCATCGCCTGCGTGAACCTCTTTGTGGGACTTCTCTCCTTTCCCATTCTCATCGGGGGGGCGTATTTCGGCGGTGTGACCGGCGCGGTCTGGGCCTTGGCGATCAATCTCGGAATCAACTGGTTGCTCCATCACTTGGCCCTGCGCAAAGAGGTCCGCCGACATCATGTGCCTTTGACCTTCCGAGATTGCGGGCGGGAATTGTCTATCTTGTGGAGATTCAGTCTTCCGGCCGTCCTCGCCGGTGTGATGGTCGAACCGGTTCGATGGGTCTGCAACGCTCTGCTAGTTAATCAGCCGGACGGTTACACTGAGATGGGCATATTCAGTGCGGCGCTCGTCTTCCAGCACACGCTGCTTTTCGCCAGCGGGATGTTGAATGCTCCTTTGCTGTCCATGGTCTCCAACGCCGGGGCAAACGTCTCACAGAGGCTTGGAGCCGTGAATGTCCTCTCCACCTGGATTCTCGGGGTTGTCTTCGCCATCCCATTACTGTGTTTTCCCGAAATAGCACAGATGATGTTCGGTGCCGATTACGGCACGCGTAGTTTCAGAGTCACTTTCTCCCTTGTAGTGTTTTGTACTTCCGTGATGACGTTCAAGGCAGGGCTCGCCCGAATCCTCGCAGCGAGGAGTCTCCTTTGGTGGGGCTTCTTCAGCAATGCTTTCTGGGGTGGTATCGTGATTGGCTCCGCAGTATTCTTTATACGGTGGGGAGCGCCTGGATTGGCCGCGTCATTCGCCCTTGGGTATATACTGAATACAGTGATTCTGGTTCCCCTGTACTACAGCCGGAAGCTCGTCCCGAAAGGAACGTTCCTGTCTCTTGAATCGGCCGTGATATGGGGTGTCCTCGTCGGGTTGCTATTCCTGAGTATTGCCGACGTTTCGTTGCGGGTCCGTGCTATCGCTTTCGTGCCATGCATGTTTCTTGTAGGAATTGGCTTCATGAGAATTGGCAATTCGAATACCGCTGGGGCGGGGCAGGCGAATTGATGCGTAGCGTCTTTCACGAGGTAGTTAGGCGAGATATTTGTTCTGGTTGTGGCATCTGTGCGGGTCTCTGTCCATCGTCCGCACTGTCTATGCAGGTCCAGGAAGGCGGCGATGTCTCACCATGTCTGGATACTGAACGTTGCCCGACGGAATGCCATCTGTGCCTAGATGTATGCCCCTTTTCAAGAGGCGTTCACAATCCACGTGAGAGAAATGCTCAGTTGTTCAGTGGCACACCAGAGGCGAAGTATGATGAGGATATTGGATGGCACGCCCGTTCAATCGTAGGTTTCAGAAACGATGATGAGTTGCGCAAGGCTAGCGCCTCCGGTGGGTTGACAACGTGGTGCCTTGAGAGTTTGTTCACAAAGGGCGCTATAACGCGTGCTGGAGTAGTTCGGTTCGCGAATACCCACGACAATGGATTCTTTGAATTCCACGCCGCTTCGACTATAGACGAACTACGACGATCTTCAGGAAGTGTCTATCATCCGGTCGAGATATCACAGCTTCTCGCAGAGGTTCTATCCAATAGAGATGGACGGTGGGCCATCGTGGGTGTTCCCTGTTTGTGTGCGGCGCTTCGCAACAGTCCACGTCTGGCACAACGCGTACCGTATGTATTTGGTCTGGCGTGTGGCATGTACCAGAACACGTTCTACACAGAACTGCTGCTGTCCAAGAGCGGTGTGAGCCGCGAGAGCATCACAGGCGTTGAATACCGCCGAAAATCGGATGGCGTTCCGGCATCCGATTATCGGCTCCGTGGAACCGATAATCGGGGGCACGGCAAGGAAGTGCCCTACCATGGATTACCGTACTACCTCGGCAAGCACGCATTCTTTCGCCTGAACGCTTGCAACTTCTGTATGGATGTCTTCGCCGAGACCGCTGACGCCTGTTTCATGGACGCGTGGCTGCCTGAGTATCGCCAAGAGCCTAAAGGAACTTCGCTGGTCGTAATACGAAACAGAGAATTGAGCGAACTGTTCGAGCAGGGACAGCATAACGGTGAAATCTCAATAGAGCCGATCTGTTCTGAAAAGGTAGTAGCAAGTCAGCGGGGGCATGTCCGACGGAAACGCGAACTGATCTACATGCGCCGTGGAATACAGGCGCCGACAGACAAACCGGGAGTACCTCAGCCAACAGCTCGTGAGAAAGTTCATTGGCTGCTTCAACGACACGCCCAGAAGAGAAGCAAGAAGGCCTGGGCCAACTATGGGCGGAGGTATGGACGATTCGCGTTTTGGCTAGCTCTAGCAGATTTGGTACTCATGCAAATCATTGCAGGGCTTTCGTTCAGTATGCTTCGCTTACCCAAGAGGTTGATCGCGATGCGGAGGAATGCATCATCTCAGATCACGTAGGCTAATAATGATGAACTCTCCAAGCATCCTGTTGATCGGCATCGGCGGGGTCTATAACTACGGCTGCGAAGCAATCGTGCGAGGGACTGAGGTGATACTGCAATCTGCGTGGCCGGGTGTCAGGATTGTCTATGCCTCCCGCAGGCCCGACGATGACCGGGCAAGACTGAAGGGCTGCGATGTCGAGATCATTTCGCGCAAACGCATTGGCCGATATTCGCCGCGAAATGTCTTGCGCAAGTTGCTGAGTATGGGCGGGATTGCATTGTATCCAACCAGCGACCCGCCAGGGATTACAGATGGACGTGATGCGGTTTTGTCGATCGGTGGTGATATTTACACAATCAGGGCGAATGGATTGGGCAATCGAGGATTCCTGCGTTTCGGCGACGAGTGTGAGAAAAGAGGTGTCCCATATGTGCTATGGGGGGCTTCCGTAGGACCGTTCAACCAGAATATCGAGACCGAAGGGGCTTTCACAAAGCACCTTAAGAACATAAGCCTCATCACAGCTCGTGAATCTGCGACCGTCGATTATTTGCAGGCCTTGGGCGTTTCTGGCAATGTTATTCCGTGCGCCGATCCAGCCTATGTGGTTGCACCCGAGATTACAGCACATGGCGCACCTCCACGCAACGGACTGACCATAGGCATCAATCTCAGCCCGCTATCGGTTCGACATGTTGGCTATTCGCTGGAAGAATCCATTCATATTCAGGCAAGGACGATACATGTGCTTATCAAAGCACTTGATGCACACATTGTATTGATTCCACATGTAGTTTGTGATTTCGCAGAGGGTGACGATGATTTGCGATATCTTCGCAGAGTACAGCACGCGATTCCATCTGAATGCCAGGCAGCAGTCACACTTCTAGATAATGATATGGGGTTTGTCGGTACAAAGAGAGAATTGATCAAGTGTGATTTGGTCATAGCGGCCCGGATGCATTGTGGAATCAATGCGATCGCTGCACATGTTCCGACGCTTCTGGTCTCTTATAGTCGCAAGGCTGAGGGCATGTGCCAGTATGTTTATGGAAACAAGGATTGGGTCGTCCCCTTGAAAGACTTCCGGCCTGATTGTGTCCTGAAGAAGGTGAGCACGCTTCTCGCTCATGTACATCAGACGCGCGCCTATTTGGCGAAGCGCATCCCGGAGATTCATGCCGATGCCTTCCGGCCCGCCAGGACATTGAAACAAATGTTCGGGGGAACACAACCGTGAATCAGGACGTTTTTCTTAAGCTTCTGTAGCGTTGTGGCAATAGTTTCTACATGATTGCCGGACAAAGGTTACTCTCATTGTTCCTTGGTGCTGGTGTTTGTGTTGGCTATGTGCTGGCCGGAGCTAACACCTCGGTGATCGTCTGGCTTTTCGTGTTAGTAATGGTCTATGTGCTGAGCGCAAGAATCCGAGTGGGGGGCAACCATGATATGCGACGACTTGCCGTATTTGCATATCTGTTTCTCTCGTTCTGGGGAACCGTGAATTGTCTTGATAATATGCGGAATTTCGGCACGCCGTTTGGTACGGGTGGTGACGATGCGAGCTATTTTACACAGGCAGAAGCTCTCGCAGTGCAATCTCATTGGGGTGACAGGACAGGGTTGTTTGATATCGTGTTGGCCGTTTGGGGTGGAGCGATCAGTACCCTATTCCGCAGGCCATTCGAGCTACTAGATCTCTTGCCGTTGAACTGGGCGACTGCTGCAGGGGTAGTCACAGCGAGTTATCTCCTTAGCATCAAGATTAATGGATACGGCATGCCTCTGTGGTTGCTCTCGCTGGCACTGCTCGGCAATTACAACTTTGTAACGTCAACGGTACACCTGTATCGCGAGCCTCTGCTCCTGCTTTTCCTCTTGTGCGGCTTTCTGGCATGGCATGAGCAGCGTGTCGTAAGAACTGTCATATGGATGGTTCCCGTTGCAGTCTTGCGCGGTGCCAACGTGTTGCTTGCCATGTCATATCTTGGAGCATCGTGGGGCTGCCGGACGATGAAATCGCGGTTGGCTATGTATTTCATCGTTGGTGCTGTCGCGGTCGTTGCAGCATGGGGTGCAGATACTATTGGTATGCACCTGTATCGATATTCACGACAGGCCTGGGCCTATGGGACGAATCCGTACACGTCCTTTGCGGACACAGTTGAAAGTCGTGGTGCGCATATTGCCGGCGAGATTCGAAGCGGGTCTATTGCTCAGAGTGTGATTCAGGATAGATCGACCCTGGCACGCGCCATCCGCCCACTGCCATATCTATTCTTCCCAATCCGATTCTGGCCTTTGGATGGACGACGCGACAGTGCATCTCCATTTGGCTACGATCGGACAGGCAATCAGTTCTTGCATTTCTACAATCTGTTTCAGTGGTTCTCTGTTCTGTCATGGGTGGTTGTGATTCCATTTCTTCTCATTGGCTGGATCCATACCACTTTCAATGGCACGAGCCATGCAACGGGGGCCTTGCTCTACTACATTTTATGTGTTGTGGCAGTCAGCTACATATCATTTCAATCACGTCACGCATTGGGCTTCCTCATCTTCAACCCGCTCTTTGCAGGTATCGGGTATTATCAGGTGCAATCGAGCAAGGGATGGAGGAGTGCCGCCTTGGTCATCGCGCCTGTGGTGCTGTGTGTGATTGTGGGCTTCAACGTGATGACATCGCTTGCGGAGTGAGCATATGAGGATACGGTCTAAAGAGAAAGCACCCGAAGAACGCATGCAGGGAACTCGTACTGCAGCTGCGGCTAAGGCGCAGCGTGTACTGGTCGTTGCATATGGCCATGCGAACAGGGCCAAGGCCTACACGCATCGCATCATAAGTATCATCAAGTCCCTTGACGAGGCCGGCCATGATGTCCTCTGCCTATGGTTCAGTCCATGGTACTCCTGCCTGTCGCGCGGACTACTGCATGACCTGCGAGACAAAGTGCGGGTCATCGTATGGCCGGTGCATCCCATCATGTATGAGAGGATATCGGGAACACTGAGCCGTCGAGTCTGCTCGCTCGTAATTCGTTATGTCTCACGACTCTGGCAGGCTGACTGTATCCATACTGAGACTGAACTGTGTGCATCGCTTGCCGCGCGCGCCAGGACCGGCCATCCTCTGGTGTGCGACTTCCATGGAGACATCATCGCCGAATACCGCATGAAGAAGGTTCCTGTCTGGGCACTCCGACAAGTGGATGCCGATGTGCGGAGTGCGATGCGTTCAGCGGATGCCATCGTGTGCGCCTCTCGGAATCTACGCGACAAGCTGGTGGCCGAACATGGATGCAGGAGACTTCACACCTGTGTTCTGCCGTGCAGCGTCCATTTGGATCGTTTTCGGAGCTGCCGGGAGCAGCGCGCAGGTACTCGCCAAGATTTGGGCGTAGCCAATCGGAAGGTACTCTGCTATTCCGGCGGGACAGCAGTATGGCAGTGCATAGGTGAGATGATCGATCTAATGTGTGCGCTGCATACAGTCGATTCAGGAGTATTCTTCTTGATCTTGACCCATGGCGACTTGTCTCCCTGGCAGCAGCAGCTTGATATGCTCAGAAGAGACGGCAGTCTGCTTGTGCTGAATCTTAAGCCTATTGAGGTTCCGCGGTTTCTCGCTGTGGCAGACGTCGGGCTATTACTCAGGAAGAATGATCCTGTGAACCTGGCGTCGAGTCCGACAAAGTGTGCGGAATACTTGGCAGCGGGTGTTCCGGTGCTTGCCACCCAATATGCCGGCGACGCCCCTACTATCATTGGAGCAGGAGACTGTGGTTATGTGCTTGACGATGTTCATGCAGGGCCGGCGGATGTGGACAAGGTTCTTCGGTGGGTGGATGGAGTTGTATCCGATCGTGAGGTTGTGGCACAGCGGTGTGTTGACACGGTGATGCAGCACCACAACTGGGATCTATCGGTGGCGAGGCTGCACGAAATGTATTCGCGTCTGCCTGGTGTACTGTGAACATGTACTGTTATTTGCTTGCCCCGCTTTGCGCCAGTCACAACTCACACTGGCAGGAGTGTTTGGTGTCACCTCCGGTAAAGGGTCACTCAGAGTCCAAAGTAGTTCCTGTTGCGGAAAGGTTGTGGGTTGAAAAGAACGGACGCATCGGTCTTTCCGTAAAGGTCTGAAACAACACAGAAAGGAGTGCCGATGCGTCGCGTTTTCGATGAACAAATCTACCTGAATTTCAGCGAGGCAACCAGCCTGAAAGTGGTGCAGGAGTACCGGGCGAAGTACGCATGGATCGACGAATGTCTGGAGGCCAACCCGTTGATCCTGTGGCTGGTGCACGAGGATCTGGAGACCCTCTCGCAGAGCCAGGAAGGCCGGGAGGCGAAGTACACGACGGAGATTCTGTTCCGGGCATTGCTCGTGCACCAGATCGAGAGGACCTCCTTGCGGGAGACGGTCGTCCGGATCGCCGAGTCGTCGACCCTGCAGTCGTTCATCCGTCTGGG
>Ga0334890_1002204_pt1 | contig 23147 bp, 22 predicted proteins | sample GraSluR1_MG_3_FD_207220 | JGI IMG/M metagenome (GOLD analysis project Ga0334890, IMG submission 207220) | Sludge microbial communities from methane-producing bioreactor in Wageningen University, Netherlands - Granular Sludge_31_08-R1 | ecosystem: Engineered > Bioreactor > Anaerobic >... | reverse complement strand
GGACCGCTGGCTGGGGCGTTTTCCCCCTCCCTGGCTTGGCCGGGGAGGGGGCCAGGGGGAGGGGCATTCTGCCCATACCACGCACCCGGAAGCCTTCACTTGACGCGCATGGGGCGTATCGCCATCCACCCCTACAAACAAAGGTTCCACGAAAGTTAGGATGCACCCCTCCCCCGCTCAGGGCACTTCCACGACCATGTACGGGTTGACGTTGAGCACCGTTGTGCCCGCGAAGACCGTTCGCCGGGGGCGGCGTCTGTCCCACGTATCCACATGGCCGTGCAGCAGGAACATGGGCCGCCCGACGCGCATCAGCAGGCGAAACGCATTGAACCCGCGATGGGCATGGTCTTGCGGGATGTCGTGAATATGGCGCGGCGGGGAATGCGCCACCAGGACATGCACGCCGTAGCCGGCCCGCGCCCGCCGCACGACCATGCGCGGCAGCAGGCGCAGCACGTTGATCATCATCTCGCTCTGCGTATACTGCGCATCGCCCTTGTTGTAGCGAACTGACCCTTCCAACCCCACAAACAGCCACTTCTGGAACTTGAGGAAGCGCAGGTGCAGGTTGTCGCCGCCTGGGTGGTGGGGGCCGTAGTTAGTGTCGTGATTGCCCCGCACAAAGAGCAGCGGCAGCGTCAGCACCGTCCCGATGAAATCCAGATAGAACGCCGGCATGTCGCCACAACTCACCAGGACATCCACATCCGCGTAGAACCTGCGCAAAAACACCGGATTGCTCAGTTGGGGCTGCACCACGTCGCTGACCGCCAGGATTTTCACTGCCACACTTTCTTCTTCGCCCGCTCACCCCGCCTGAGCAGACTTGGCTGGCCATTGCAGGGACTCGCCGCTGCCGCCGCGCTGGGCCTTGATGATCTCGCCCAGGATGCTCACGGCGATCTCTTTAGGCGTCTCAGCGCCGATGGACAGCCCAATCGGGGCGTGAACGCGGTCAAGATCGGCCTGGGCCACTCCCTTTTCGCGCAGCGCCTCCGCCGTGATCATCCAGCGGCGGCGGCTGCCGATCAGCCCGATGTAGGGCGCGTCTGTGCGCAGCAGCGCGGGCAGCAGCGCCTCGTCCACGATCAGCCCGCGCGTCACGGCGACGATATACGTCCGCGCCGTGATCGGGGTCTGCTCCGCCAGATCGCCCGGCGCGACCGTCAGGTACCCGTCCATGCCGGGAATCTGCTCTGCTGTGGCATAGCCGGGCCGGTCATCGCTGACGACGACGCGATAGCCAAGCCATTTCGCCAGTTCAGCGACGGCCTTGCCGACGTGCCCGGCGCCGATGACCAGCACCGTCGCCGGGGGCAACAGCGGCTCCACATAGACGCGCAGCGACCCGCCGCACACGCCCGGATCGCCGGACTCTGGATCGGCCAGGTCGTAGCTGACGATGCGGCTCTCTCCGCTGCGCATGGCCGCCTGCGCTTCGGCGATGACAAACGCTTCCATCTGCCCGCCGCCCACCGTCCCGACGATCTGCCCGTCCGGCCAGACCAGCATCTTACTCCCCGCCTGGCGCGGGACGGAGCCTTGCGTCTCCACCACAATGGCCAGCGCAGCGGGTCGCCCGTCCTGCTGGGCGGCGAGCGCTGCTTCAAACACGGCTCGATCTTCGCTCACACGCGCTCCTTCCGCCTCATCCAACTTTCGCCTGCTGGCGCAGCGCCCGCCAGACGCGCTCCGGCAGCAGCGGCCCGTGCGTCATGCGGATTCCGGCGGCGTCGTACAGCGCGTTCGCCAGCGCCGACCCCACGCCGTCCAGCGGAATCTCGGCGACGGCCTTCGCCCCGAAAGGGCCGCTCGGCTCGTAGGTCTCGACGAAGATGACGCCCATCTCCGGCATCTCGTCGGCGCGGTAAATCTTGTACGGGCCGAACTGCGGGTTGGTCATGCCGCCCTGCGCGTCGAAGGCCATCTCCTCGCAGTGCCCGTAACCCAGCGCCTGCACCATACCCCCCTCGATCTGGCCGCTGGCCGTCACCGGGTTGACGATCACGCCGCCGTCAACGGCCATCACCATCTCGTCCACCGTGAACTGGCCTGTCTCCGTATCGAGCGTGACCGTCACATATTGCGCGGCGAAGGGCGGCGGCGAGTCCGGGCTGACGTAGCTGGCCGTGGCCATAATCTGCTGCTGGTGCTCGTGATGCAGGCTGTTGAGCGCGATTGCGCGGTGCGTCACGCTGCGACCGTCTGGCGCGTGGGCGGCGCGGTCGCGCAGCACAATGTCTTCCGGCGCGATGGGCGGCGCGTTCTCGTCCTGCTGGTTGAGCATCCGCGCAGCGACTTCGCGCATCTGGGCGGCGACCTTCTCGGCGGCGAGCACCGTCGCCCGCCCCGAAATGTACGTCGTGCTGGACGCATACGCGCCCTTGTCGAACGGGGTAAAGTCCGTATCTGACGAATAGGTGATGAAGTCCTCCGGCGCGCAGCCGAGCACCTCCGCCGCCATCTGCGTCAGCACCGTGTCCGAGCCGGTGCCCAGGTCGGTCGCGCCGACCAGCAGGTTGAACGAGCCATCGTCGTTGATCTTGATGCTGGCCGCGCCCATGTCCAGGCGCGGGATGGCCGTGCCCTGCATCACCGCTGCCACGCCGATGCCCCGCCGCAGGTGAGGCTTGCCCGGCACCTGGTGCCAGGCCGGATTGCCGAACCGCTCGTGCCAGCGGATCGCCTTCGCGCCCTGCTCCACGCACTCGGCCAGCCCGCACGACTGGATGAACTCCGGTGCCGCCTCGCGCCCCTCGCTCCAGGCTTTGCTGGCCGGGTGCTCGTCGCCGCTTTTGATCGCGTTGTTCAGGCGGAACTCCAGCGGGTCCCAGCCCATCTCGCGGGCGATCCACTCCATCTGCTGTTCCACCGCCCAGAAGCCCTGCGGCACGCCATAGCCGCGATAGGCGCCGCTCGGCGGCGTGTTGGTGTAGACGACATCCGCCCGGAACTTGATGTTCGGCGCGTTATAGAGCGACATGGCCTTGTGGCCGGTGTTGCCGGCGACGGTCATGGCGTGCGCGCCGCAGGCCCCGGTGTCGCTGAGCGCGTGCATCTGGTTGGCGACGATCTTCCCGTCGCGGGTCACGCCCGTCTTCAGCGTCAGATACATAGGGTGGCGCGAGCGGCTGGCGTAGAACTCCTCTTCGCGCGTGTACTCCAGCCGCACCGGGCGACCGGTGGCGATGGTCAGGTGGGCACAGATGTCCTCAATCAGCACCTCCTGCTTGACGCCGAAGCCGCCGCCGATGCGCGGCTTGATCACGCGGATGCGCTTTTCTGGCAGGCCGAGCACGGGGGCAAGGATGCGTCGCGCGTGGAACGGCACCTGCGTGCTTGTGCGGATCACCAGGCGGTCGTCCTCGTCCCACCAGGTCACCACGACGTGCGGTTCCAGCGGCGTCTGCTGCACTTTCGGGCTGTAGTACGTCGCCTCGAAGATGCGGTCGGCCTGGGCGAAGCCCGCCTCCACATCGCCCACTTCCCAGTCAATGACGGCGGCCAGATTGCGCGTCTTGTCCTCGATGTGCCAGCTTTCCGGCTCGTCGTGCAGGACGGGTGCGCCCTCTTTCATGCTCTCGCGCGGGTCGAAGACCGCCGGCAGCGGCTCGTACTCGACCTCGATCAGCTCCAGCGCCTTTAGCGCAATCTCTTCCGTCTCCGCCGCGACCGCCGCCACCCGGTCACCGACGAAGCGCACCTTGGTGTCGAGGCTGTAGTTGTCGTGCGGCCCCGGCTCCGGGTCGCTCTGCCCCGCCGTCGTATACGGCACGCGCGGCAGGTCTTCGTGGGTCAGCACGGCGTGCACGCCCGGCAGAGCACGCGCCCGGCTGGCGTCAATGCGCTTGATGAGCGCGTGCGCGTGTGGGCTGAGCAGCAGCTTGCCGACCAGCATCCCGCGAAACTCAATATCGTCCGTGAAGGCCGGCTTGCCCTGTGCGAGCTTGCGCGCATCTACTTTGCGCGCGGGCTTGCCCACCTGTTGCAGCGTATCTACCTCTGGCGCGACGAGCATCACCGGCAGCGTCCGCGTCGTCACTTGCGGCGCGCCCGGCTGCCCCTGCGGAGAATCAGCAGGAGGCAGGGCGTCGTCATCACCCCACCCCGCCGACCGCGTGAAGACTTCCGCTGGCACCGGGATCGCCCGCTCTGGCCCGATCGGGGGAACCTCCTCGCCACGCAGCACCGCCGCCGCGCGCAGCACCGCCTCCACCGGCTTGACGTAGCCGGTGCAGCGGCATAGCACGCCGGCTAGCGCGTCGCGCACGTCCCTTTCGGTCGGGCGGGGATTGCGATCCAGCAGCGCCTTCGCCGCCAGGATCATCGCCGGCGTGCAATAGCCGCACTGGATGGCCCCTGTCTCCACAAAAGCCACTTGCAGCGGGTGCAGCGGCTCCGAGCCGCGCCAGCCGCGCTCCTGCGCCCCGCCAATGCCCTCAATCGTGACGACCGAGCGGCCCGCAACCTGCGCCGCCAGGATCAGCGACGAGACAACCGGCGCGCCGTCCAACAGCACCACGTCCGCGCCGCTCACGCCCTGGCCGTCGCCGTATTTGACGCCAAAGACTCCATGACGGCGCAGCAAGCGCAACAGACTCTCATTCGGTGCAGCGTCCAGCGCCACGGCCTCGCCATTGAGCGAAAAGGTAATCTTCACTGCTCAGTCTCCTCCACCACGATCTCACCGATAAACAGGCGCCGGTCAGGGCCAGCGCTCACGCCCGTCACCGGGTAGCGAACGCCGCTGCGCGCCTCGAACATGCCCAGCGCCACCACATACGTCCCAGACGGCAGGTCTGCGGGCAGCGCGACTGTGTACGTGTCGGTCAGGGTGCCCGGCAGCCAGTTGGCCGGGGGCAGCGCCCCACCGCCCGGACGGGTGACGACCTGCGCCACCGGCTCGGTATCCACTCTCTCACTATTATACAGGTGTACGAAGATCACGCCGTCTCCTGCGCCAGGCGCTGGCCCCTGCCACACGGCACGCACCGCGAGCTGCCCGCCCGCGCCGTCAACCGGCGGCGTGTATGCGAGGGCCACCTCACGCAGGCGCACCTCTCCGTCTTCGCCGAAGACGGCAACCGGCTGCCCCTCATCCGTCCCCTGCGGCTGGAAACCACCCTGATACGCCCAGTGGTAGTAGGGCGAATAGGCGTCGGCGCGCGGGTCGTCCATGTCCGCCTCGATGCGCACCCGCGTGCGCGTCCCCGTGATCTGCGCGGCGGGCATCCAGGTGACGATCTCGACCCAGCGCCCCGGCACGGCAGGCTGCACGCGCTCCGCGACGCGAATACCGTTGACAAACACAGTCAGCGGCACGCTCGTCCGTCCGTGCACGCGCGTGACCAGCAGCAAGTCTTCGCCGGGCCGCGTGCGCAGCGTGAACGACTCGCCGCCGGTCAGGACGCGCCCGCCGTCGGTCGCCCGGCAGCCCTCCTCGTCGGGCGGCCCGCAGGCATGGTACCAGTGCGTGTAGACCTCAGTGACGAAGCCGGGCGGGGACTCATCCTGCCACCAGGTATAGTCGTGCCCGTCCTCGCTGCCCAGGTGAGCGACATCCACCGCATCTACCAGCACCAATCCGCGCACTGCGTCCAGCGTAGAGGCTTGCGCGGCGATCTCTTCCGGGCGCGTGGTGCGCCAGTCCGCCGCGTACACCGCCTGGTAGTCTGCGGCTGCCGCGACGTTGTGCTCGCCCAGCGTCACCGGGAACTCGGCCAGCACGTCGCCGAACACGCCCGCGTCCAGCAGATAGCGCAGCCCCTGTACGTCCGGGTAGATGGCGAACGCGCCGGGCCGGTAGCGGCTGTGGGCCATGTGCTCGTAGATGGCGCCGGGCCCCTGCCGCCACGACGGGGCCGGGCCGGGCAGCGTCAAGCCGACCACATCGTACAGCGGGCGCTCGCTGAAATAGCCCATCATGCCCACGTCGTGCACGCCGACGCGCGGCGCGTCCGCGTCCGCCGGAAGGTTGTCGCGCACCCAGCGGGCCATTGGCACCTGTTGATCGCGCACCACGGCCACATTCTCGCCGTAGTAGCGGGCGAAGCTCAGCGCAGTCAGCAGCGAGGGAAGGAGTATCAGGGCGGGCAGCGCCCAGCGCCACGCCCGCCACCCCGCGCGCGCGGCCAGCCCGTCGCCCAGCCCGCGCGCCGTCCACGCCGCCGCCGGGTAGAAGAGCGCCATCACCGGAAGCTGATACCGCTTGAACTGCCAGAAGGCCGTATCGAGCGTGGCGACCGCCGCCGTCAGCAGCAGAATCGTCGCCAGAGCCAGCGCCGCCGCGTTGACGCGCCGCCCCCGCCAGGCCAGCCACGTGCCGGCCAGCAAAGCGCCCAGCGCCGCCGGAGCGAGCAGCGGTGACGTGAACGTGCCGAAGTCCGCGCTGCGCCCGACGAGCAGCTCGCCCCACATCCGTCCGAAGAACGAGACCACGTCCGTCAGCCGCTCGCCGGGCGGCGCGCCCGTGTTCGCCAGCAGCGACTTGGCCTGCATCCCCGACGCCGACGCACTGCCCGTCGCCGCCCAGTTGATCGCGGGCTGGATCAGCGCCGCCGCAACCGGCGCAGCCAACAGCGCCCCCCGGCGCAGCCGCGCCCGCCCCCCGCCCGGCCACTTACGCCGCACGGCCAGTGCGATCGCCGCCAGCGCCGCCACGATGGCGCCTTCCGGGCGGGTCAGCACCGCCAGCGCCCCCGCCGCCGCTGCCAGGCGGAAGCGATCCCTCTGCGCGGCGTAGAAGGTCAGCAGCGTGAGGAAGAGGAAGAACGCCGTCTCCATGCCGCTGAGCGCCGCCCACACGAACGGCCCCGTCACGGCGTAGGCCAGGGCCAGCACCAGCGCGTACCCGGCCCCGCCCGGTTCCTCGGCCAGCGGACTCGCTCGCCCGATCAGGTAGACCAGCCACGCCGACCCGAAGAAAGCCAGCGCACCAATGCCCAGCGCCCAGGTCGCCAGCGCCCAGCCGTCGAAGCCCGCCGCGTAGCCGAGCGCCAGCAGCGGCGCGTACAGCAGGCTGGTCGCGCCGGAGGTCGGCGGATCGCCCGGATAATACGTCAATGGCTGGCCCGCCGCCCACTGGCGCGCGTACTGGAAGTGAATGTAGGTGTCATCCAGGGGCATCAGCAGCGGGTCGCGGCTCACCGCCAGGCTCACGCTCAGAGTGAGCGTCACGACGGCCCCCACCACGACCACAAGGGCCAGCCACGCCGTCCACTGCTCGCGGCTGGCCCCTGTTGTCTGGAGCCACGGTCGGCGGCGCGGCCCGCTCTGCGCCACGCCGCCCGCATCATCCGGCATCAGCCGCCTCAGCCGTCTTCTCCCGGATACACCTGCCAGCCCACGTCGGCGGCGAGCATCTGCGTCACGTGCTCATGGGGAATGTCCACCAGCGTCGCCGACGCTTCAACGGCCACCGATCCGTCGGCCAGCGCGATCTCGCCGCTGACCAGCGCCATCCGCCCGCGATCCTGGTCCACGCGCCCGCGCACGGTGAACGCCTCGTTCAGCGGCACCGGGCGGCGGTAGCGTATCTCCATCTTCGCCGTGAACATGAAGCGCGCCTGCTCAACGGCGTCGCCACCCTCGTCGGCCAGCAGGGCGCGGCCCATCGTCTCGTCGAGAATCGTCGCCAGAATGCCACCATGTGCCATACCGGGGTAGCTCTGGTACTGCTCGCCGAGCATCACCCGCGCCAGCACGCGCTGGTAGCCGTCGTTGAAGAAACGGATGTGCAGCCCGCACGGATTCTCGACGCCGCAGACAAAGCACCAGCGCGCGCTCGGCTGCTGGTCGAACCGCTCCACCGAGGGACTTGGGTCAGACACTGGCCACCTCGCCGTGCCGGGCCGGTCAGTCGCTGTAGCCGCTGGCGAACGTGTCAATCATCAGCCGCACGTCATCGCCCAGCGGGTAGAGCACCGGGCACGTGCAGCCGGCGGACACGTACTCGCGGACCTTCGCCCGCACTTCCGCTGGCGTCCCCGACGCGGTAATCAGTTGCACCACGTCATCGGGCACCAGCGTCATGGCGCGCTCGATCTGCTCTTCGGTCGCCGGCCAGGTCAGCACCTGGTGAATCTCGTCGAGCAGTTCGCTGCTGACGCCGCTGGCCTTCATGATGTGCGGCTGCTGGCCCAGGTACTGCGTGACCAGCTTGCGCGCGCCGTCCAGGGCTTTCTTGCGGTCGTTGTCCACCGAGCACACCACCAGTTGGGGCCGGTCAATGTCGTCTACCCTGCGCCCGGCCAGCTTCGCGCCGGACTCCAACTGCTCCAGCGCGGTCACGTTGTAGGCGGGCGACACCAGGTAGTTGAGCAGCACTCCGTCGCCGATCTCCCCGGCCAACGCCAGCATCTTGGGGCCGGTCGCCCCGATGTAGATGGGCACGTTGCGCGGCTCGCGCCGCCCATGCACGATGTCTAGCTCAATACCGGTCACGTTCACGAACTCGCCGTGAAAGGTGACATTCTTCATCGCCAGCAGGTCGCGCACCACGGTCACATGCTCGCGCATGGCCAGCAGCGGCTTGGTGCGCTCGATGCCCACATTCCTGGCCAGCGGATCCCACCACGCGCCAATGCCCAGCAGAACCCGGTTGGGAGCCAGATCGTCGAGCGTCAGGAAGGTCGCCGCCGTCAGCGCGGCATTGCGCGTCCAGTTGTTGATTACGCCGGAGCCGACCTTGATGCGCCTGGTCGTCGCCGCGTAAGCCGCCATCGGGACGATGGCATCGCGCACCAGGCGGCTTTCGGCCTGCCAGACCGCCTCGAACCCGCGATCCTCCGCGTACTGCACGTACTGGATCGCGTCCGCCAGCGGGTGCGCATCTTGCAAATACAAAGCTACTCGGTCAGCCATAAGCCTTCTCCTGTCTATTCACCATGCCTGCAAAACGGGTTTCATAGACCATCTCATGAGCCACCGCCGGACAGCGGCACTCCCACCGGGCCAATCCGCTCTATGATAGGCTCTCCCAACGCCTTTGCCAACTCGACATAGCGGGCCAGGTCGTCGGGCGTGTCAATGTCCAGCGACGCGCTCTCCGAACGGTGAACAAGCACCGTCGCGCCTGCCTCGCGCGCATAGTACTGATGGCGGTTGAAGCTGTTCTCGCCAAAGGCATAGGGGATGATTCCCGGCGGCCTGACGAACAGCAGATTGGTGCCCTGCTCGCGGCGGTCGGGCACCAGCACGACGGAGTTATGGTAGTGTCCCATGTCCACCACCGTCCCGATGTCTGCCGCAGACAGGAGGGGAATGTCGGCGGGCACGACGAGCACCGCCTCACTGCCCCACACCCTGGACGCCTGCGTAGCCCGCAGCAGGGCGTTGTTCAGTTCTGGCGCGCCGCTCTCCTGCACGGTCTGCGCGCCCAGGTCGCGGGCCATCGCCAGCGCCTGCGTGTCGCGGCTGATGACCAGCACGCCCTGAATGTGCGACAATGGCAGCAACAGCCGCACGGTGCGCAGCAGCAGTTGAGTCGCCAGATATTGGCGCTGCTCCGCTGGTAGCACCCCTGCCAGGCGGCTCTTCGCCCGGCTCAACGGCTTCACTGGCACAATCGCCCATACACTCATCGCTGTAGACTCCCTGCCCACTCCAATATTTCTTGCGCCAGACGCGCTTTGTCGGCGTCTGTCTTCATCAACGTAGCAGTCACCAGCGCCGGAACAGCCATGTCTGTCGCCTGGTCTGCGTCGGCGCTGTCCACCACCAGCCCGTCTACCAGCCCCTGATAATAGCGCGCCACGCCAGCCGGAGAAATGTCCAGCCCCAGTTCCGGCATCAGCTTGGCCGCTGGCCCTTTAACCGCCCGCCCGCCGATGAACGGGCTGACCGCCACGCACACGCCCCGCCGCCCGCGCAGCGCCTCGCTCATACCGCCAGCAGCCAGGATCGGCGCGACGGACAGCACGGGATTCGACGGGCAGATCACGATCACCTCAGCGGCGGCCAGGGCCTCGGCGACTGCGCCGGTGATGCGCGCTTCCTCCGCGCCGCGAAACCACACGCGACGGACGGTCGGCTGCCAGCGCCAGCGTACAAAGTAGTCCTGAAAGGCCAGCGAGCCGCGCTCCTCCGTGTCTACGATGGTCGCCAGCGGGTCGTCGGTGACGGGCAGCAGCCGCTGGCGGACGCCCAGCGCCGCCGCCAGGCGAGCCGTCACCTCCGTCAGCGACAGGCCCGCCGCCAGCCAGTGCGTGCGCAGCAGGTGCGTGGCCATGTCGCGGTCGCCCAGGCGGAACCAGGTGTCTTCGCCGTAGCGGGCCAGCATGTCGAGCATCCGGGCGCTGTCGCCGGCCAGCCCCCAGCCCGTCTCCGGGTTGGCGACTCCGGCCAGCGTGTACATCACTGTGTCCAGATCGGGGGAGATGTGCAGGCCGTAGAGCGCGAAGTCATCGGCCACATTGCCGACGACTGTCAGGCGGTCGGGCGGCAGGACTTGCGCCAGCCCGAAGACCAGCTTGGCCCCACCCACCCCTCCGGCCAGCGCAACCACGCGCGGCGCGTGTGTCAGAACCATCGAACCTTCGTTTCTAGGGGCGCGCGATCCTTGCTGCGCGCCTCCGCCGGATAGCCCACCGTCAGCAGGGCCTGCGCTTCCCAGTCGGGCGGCAGGCCGAGCGTTTCGCGCACCACGTCCGGGCAGAACAGTGGCGCGCACATCCAGCACGCCCCCAACCCCTGCGCGTGCGCCATCAGCAACATATTCTGGGCGGCCAGGGCCACGCTCTGCGCCGCCATCTCCCGCTCAAGACCCTGGCGGCGCCCATCGGGATAGCGATCCATGTCCGCCATGCTCAGAAACACGACAATCACCGCCGGCGCACCGCCGATCCGCGCCACCGAGCGCGCGACCTGCCGCTCCGCCTCGTCCGCCGCCAGGCCATCTGCCAACAGGTCGCGGCGGAAGCGCGCGCCCATCGCCTCGGCCAGGCGCAGGCGTGCCTCCGGCTCGACGAGCACGGCGAAGCGCCAGGGTTGCCGGTTGTGCGCCGACGGTGCCCAGCGCGCCGCCTCAAGCAGCCGTTCCAGCGCCGCCCGCGACACGGGCCGGTCGTCGTAGCGGCGGATCGAGCGCCGCGCCTGCATCAGCGCCAGCAACGCCGCTGCGTCCATGCAGCTACTCGCCCGCGTCCTGGTGATCGGCGTACAGGTCAAGGGCTTCGGGCCGGACGAGATCAGCGGCGCAGCCCCCGCCCTGGGGAAGCACCATGCCGCGCACCAGCACCGCCGGCAGCCCTTCCGCCCCCTGCCCGGTGACCAGCCCCGCCGCCGCCGCCAGTTCGTCGCCCAGCCCGGTCACGGTGATGCGCAGCTCGCGCCCGTACAGGTCACGCTGCCCGCGCTTGTCCCAGACCGCCGGGAACCCGGCCAGGCCGATAGCCACACCTACTGTGCCGATGCGAAACGGGCGGCCATGCGAGTCGCTGATGACGATGCCGGGCGCGACGCCGGCCAGATCGCGCAGGCGCTGGCGAATCTGCCTCGCCGAGCGGTCGGGGTCTTCGGGGAGCAGCAGCACCCAGTCTTCCCCCTCGCGGCCCACGTTCGAATGATCAATGCCCGCGTTAGCCAGCGTGAAGCCCAGCCGGTGACGCACGATCAGCACGTCCGGGCGCATCCGCGAGATGGCAGTGGACTCGCGCAGGATGAGTTCGACCATGCGCGGGTCTTTGTGCGTCCGCTCCGCCACCCGGCGGGCGCGCGCCGACGGCTCAACCGCGCGCAGGTCCACAAAGCGCCCCTCGGCTTTGGAGACCAGTTTGGAGGTGATGACGAGAATATCCCCTGGCTCGAGGGCCAGGCGCGCGCTTTCCAGGCTGGCGACCAGCAGCGTCGCCAGGTCGTCGCCGGGCTGCACGTGCGGGATATTCGGCAGACCGATCAGGGTCAGACGAGTAAGCTGCGCTGCCGTCGGCACGTCATTCCAGGCCCGTGATGCGAATCCCCGCCCCAGCGACCTTGTAGCGCCTGTTGATATACAGCAGGACAGGCGTCAGCGCCTCGACCGCCACTGCGTTGGCCAGCGGCCCGGCGTCAACGGCGCGCATCCCCGGAATGGCCTCCACCAACTGCGCGACCTCGCGCTTGGCCTCGGCGTCATCGCTGCACATCAGCACATCGCAGTTCACGCCATGAGACAGTTCTTGCAGGTGCGCCGCGCCCACATTCTGGAAAGCGGCCACGACGCGCGCGCCGTCGCCCAGCAGGGCCTGGGCTTCCAGGCTCGCCGCCTTGCCCTCTGGCACGTGCACAGTGCGCACATTCGGCGGTTGTAGCGGCACCGTGACATCCACCAGAATCTTGCCCTTCACATGGCCCTTCACCGACTCCAGAATCGCCTGGTGCGCGCTGTATGGCACGCTGAGCACCACCAGATCGGCCTGCGCGGCGGCATCTTCGTTGCTCATCCCATGGATCGCCTCAGCGCCCAGGATAGCGTTCAGTTCGCTGGCTTTGGCCGCCGCGCGCGCCGCGTCGCGCGAGCCGATGAGCACCCGGTAGCCGCTGTGCGCCCAACGGAGCACCAGCCCGGAGCCTTCCTTGCCAGTGCCGCCGAGAACCGCGATGGTCAGGAACTTCGGGTCTTTTGCCACCCTCGTAGCCTCCGTCATTGCGCGAGTACCTGCTGGACATGGTGATTATAACGCTCCCAAACCTGGGGGGCGTGCGCCCGCGCCGCTGCTGCAATCGCGCCCCCGTCCAGGGTGAGCAGCGCCCGGTCGCGCATCAACACCTTACCCGCCACGATGGTTGTCGTCACCATCGAGGACTCGAAGCCAAACAGAATGTGCCAGGGCAGATTGCCCGCGTTGAGCGGGGTGAACGGGCGGTAGTCCACCAGGATCACGTCCGCCGCCGCGCCGGGCACGAGCACCCCCACCTGTTGCGGGAAGAACGACGACGCCAGACGCGCGTTGTTGGTCGTAGCAATCTGGGCGATCCTGTCGCCAGGGGCCAGGCGCGGATCGCGGTTGGCCACCTTGTGCAGCAGGTAAGCCGCCTTCCACTCCGCCCACATAGCATTGCTGAAGCCGTCGTTGCCCAGCGCCAGGGCAATCCCCTCGGCGAACATGGCATCGAGCGCGGCAGCGCCGACGGCGTTGTTCATGTTCGAGCGCGGCTGGTGCGAGACCCACGTCTGCGTGGCCTTGAGGATGGCGCGCTCGGCAGCGTTGACGTGCACCGCGTGGGCGACGATGGTCTGCGGCCCCAGGATGCCGAAGGAGTCCAGCCGCTCGACGACGCGCTTGCCCGCCTTGCGCAGGCTGTCTTCCTGGTCGGCCTCGTGCTCGGCCACGTGAATGTGGAAGCCCGTGTCCAACCCGCTGGCCGCTTCCACGCAGGCCCGCAGCGTCTCGTCGGTCAGCGTCAGACTGGCGTGCAGCCCGAACGTCGCGGCGACAAGCGGGCGCGACCGCGCGGCGCGCAGGAAGCGCACGTTTTCGGCGATGCCCGCCCGCGCCTTGTCCGGGCCGTCGCGGTCGGTGACTTCGTAGCACAGCACCGCGCGCAGCCCGGCCTCCTCCACCGCATCGGCGATCACATCCAGGCTGCCGTCAATGAAGTTGGGGCTGGCGTGATGATCGATCAGCGTTGTCGTGCCATGCTTGATCGCGTCCACCAGGCAGACCAGCGCGCTGAAACGCACCGCTTCCCGGTCGAGCGACTTGTCGAGCGGCCACCACAGCCGCTCCAAGATCTCGGGGAAGTTCTTGGGCGCTGGCCCCGGAATGCCCATGCCGCGCGCATACGCGCCATAGAAATGGGTGTGTGCGCAGATGCCGCCGGGCATGACCAACTGCCCGCGCGCGTCGAGGCGCTCAGCAGCGGGATGGCGGGCTGCCAGCACGGGTGTCTGACCCACTTCGCGGATCGTGTCACCGTCAATCAGGACAGCGCCATCCTCGATCACGCGGTTCGGCGTCTCCCAGGTAACGACTGTCGCATTCGTGATGAGCAAGGCCATAGCACTCTTCCCTTGTTTGCTAACGGCAGCGGCCCGCAGGCAGCCCGCCGTGCTTTCTAACCGCATCCAGAATCGCCGCCACGGTCTCTTGCAGCGCGCCCGGCCCGCCGGAGACCGGCAGGGCTATGGCACGCTGGTCGCGCGGCCCCGTCGAGGCGATGACCATCCCCTCGGCGCAGCGGATGACCAGGGTCGCGCCTTTGCCCTCTGCACGGGACTCGGTGTCCCAGCGCCGCTCAGCAGGGACGCCCTGTCTCTCCAGCGCGTGGAACACGCGATCCACAAAGGCATCCGCGTCGGAATACAGGTCGGACAGATCGCGCGCCTGCGAGAAGCGGTCCCAGGTCGTGTGGATGAAGGTCACCACCCGCCGGTCGCTGTTGACAATGGGCGGGTCCTTGCAGCGCAATTCGCCGAATTGCAGCTTGTGGTAGAGCGCATCGGCGCGGGGATGAGCCGGCTCGTCCGGCAACAGATCGCGGCGGCGAACCAGCTCAAGCCCCGTACGCCGTGCATAGTAGTGAATAGCGCCGTTCAGTTCTCCAAAGGCGCGGCTGAAGAAGAAGGCGATGTACTCCGCGTAGATGCCCTGCGCGGCCTGGCCTTGCGGCACGCGATACCAGTGCTGGGTCTGCGCCATGTCGAAGTCGCGCTTGCGGTTGATAACGCCAACCAGAACGCGGTCTTCGGGGTACATCCACCTCTCCCGCTCAGAATCCGCTTGAAAACCTCACCCCCGCCCCCCTCCATAGGGTTCAGAGGTGGGCAGGTGTTGAGCGAACGTGAAAGCAGGCGAATGTCTCACGTCTAGCCTCACCCCCCGGCCCCTTCTCCACGTGGTGGAGAGGGAGAGTCAGGCTGCCAGGAAGTCCCCTCTCCGCTACGTGGGGAGGGGATTTAGGGGTGGGGCTATTCTCACACACACCGTCACATCGCCCCTTCCAACGATTCTCACCCGCCTGGCCGCCCCTTCCCCGCCAGTGGGGGGAGGGTTCTCCAATTCGCAATTCGCAATTCGCAATCCGAACCCTCTCCGCGTGTGGCGGGAGCGAGGTCAACCGCAGATCAGAGCCGCTCAGATTCTGCCCGTCCGCCGGTACTCCAGCAGCTTGGCGTCAATGTCCTTGACGCGCGCCTGCTCGGCTTCCCACCAGGCGGGGTCCTTCTGGGCGTCGAGTTCTTCGACCGTCTTGCCCTGCTGCTCGACCCAGGTGTAGTACTTCAGGTTGTGCCAGCGGGCGCGGTTCTCCCAGTTGCCTTCCCACACGTAATCCGTGCGCAGGCCGTGGAACAGGCTGCGCACGCGGGCGACGGCCTCGGTCTCGTCCACAACGCCATAGTCGCGGCGCATGGCGTCCATCACGCTGCCGTAGCGATCCAGCCCGTCGGTCGCCACCGTGACCACCAGATCGTCCTTGCCCATGCCATAGTACTTGGCCGTCTTGATCGCGCCGAAGATATTGCAGATGCTGCTGATGCCCAGCCGCGTCTTGAGGTAGTCCACCGTCTCTTGCGCGATGCCGAAGTGATCCACCAGCGCCTTCAGCCCGCCCTCGTCGGCGAAGAGTTGCAGCCCTAGCTTGCTCTCGATGTCGTCAATCAGCATGATCGCGTCCATGTTGTTGACGTTGTGAATCCAGGTCACATGCTTGTCGCCGATGCCCTGGATGTCGTGGCCGCCGTAGCCGTTGAGCGCCAGCGTGGGGCACTGCACCGGCTCCAGGCCGACGATCTTGTGATCGTGCCACTGCTGCTTGAGCCGGTCGCCCGCCGCGATGGTTCCCGCGCTGCCCATTGCCGACACGTAGGCCGACACCTTGCCGCTGCCAATGCCCTGCTCGGCCAGCTCGCGCGCCAGGTCAATGATCGTGTTGCCGGTCACATAGTAATGGAAGCGGTAGTTGCCCATGACCTCGAACTGGTTCAGGTTGCGCATGTTCGGGTCGGAGGCCATCAGTTCTTTGACCTTATCGTAGATTTCCTTGACATTGCTCTCGCAGCCGGGCGTGGCAATCGCCTGCGCGCCGTATTCCGCGATCAGGTCAAAGCGTTCCTTGCTCATCTCTTCGGGCAGGATGACGATGCTCTTGCAGCCCATGCGTCCCGCGACATAGGCTCCGCCAATGCCGTAGTTGCCCGTTGACGGCCAGATCAGCGTGTGCTTCCAGGGGTCTACATCGCCGAACAACTCTTTTTCCAGCAGCACCGAATACGTCGCGCCCACTTTGTGGCTGCGCGTCGGGAAGTGCGTGCTCGTCAGCACGGCGATGGGCGTGTCAACCCCCGTAAGCTGCGGGGGAAGCACGGCGTACTGGATTCTGTTGGTGATGTCGCGCCACGAGATGTTGAAGAGGTTGATGGACGCCAGGGGATCGGTCGTCCGCGCTTGATGTGCTTTGGCCCGAATCTCTGGATCGATCAGATGCGGGTGCAGCATCTCTTCAAACGTCGGGCCGGTGATCAGCTTTCGTTCTTCCACAGGCAAGCTCCTTTGGTTAGTGATTTGTCCTGCCGAGGCAGGCAGACTCAACAGGGAGACCAGAGCAACAACTCACCCAGGACGCGCACGCCGGCGAACAGTCTAGCACTCTCACGGCGCTTCGTCGTCCGGGAAAATCTCGCGTTCCAGGCGCTTCATCTGGTTGTAGACGTAATCGCGATGGTTGGCCAGCTCGCGGTAGCGTTGGTACGCTTCGTCGGGCATGTGCTCCGTCGCGCCGTGATGCTGGGCGATCAGCGCGTCAATCTCTTCATCCAGCGCCTCGTATTCGAGCACCAGCCGCTGGTACTCCTGCACCCGCTTGACATCAGCGGGTTTCCCCTTGTCTTCTGGCGGCACGCTCCCCGTCACCCCCACACCTCTTCCACGCTAACGACTCTGCCCATGCTCATCCGGTACAGAGGCTGCCCCCTCTGGCATCTCGTCCGGCTGCTTTTCCCATAAGTCCGCGATCACATACAGCGGCCTGTGGCGCACCTCGTCATAGATGCGCGCGATGTACTGGCCCATGATGAAGAAGAAGAACAACTGGAACGAGCTAACCAGCAGCAGAACCACGAGTGTCGTCGCCTGCCCCTCGAACTGGATGTTGCTGCCCGTCAGGCGCAGGATGGCCACCAGGGGGATAGCCAGCACCGCGATCAGCGCCAGCACCAGGCTGGCGTGAATGGCCACCTGCAAAGGGAAATACGAGAAGCCAGTGATCGCGTCCAGCGCAAAGCGCACCATCTTCTTCAGCGGGTACTTGGTCTCGCCAGCGAACCGCTCCTGCCGCACGTAGTAGACACCCGTCTGCCGGAAGCCCACCCAGCTTGTCAGCCCGCGAATGAAGCGGTTGTGCTCGCGCATGGCGTTCAGCGCGTTGACCACCTGGCGATCCATCAAGCGAAAGTCGCCGGTGTCCACCGGGATGTTCACATCGGTAATGCGGTAGATCAGGCGGTAGAAGAGCTTGGCCGTGAACTTCTTGAACCACGTCTCGCCCTTGCGCTCCGAGCGAACGGCATAGACCACGTGGTACCCTTCGCGCCACTTCGCCAGCAGTTCGAGGATCACCTCTGGCGGGTCTTGCAGATCGGCGTCAATGACGATCACCACGTCGCCGCGCGCGTGGTCCAGCCCGGCGGTGACGGCGTTCTGGTGCCCGAAGTTGCGCGCGAAGTTGATCACGCGCACGCGCGGATCGCGTTCGACCAGCGCGCGCATCTTGGCGGCGGAGCCATCATAGCTGCCGTCGTTGACCATGACCAGCTCCCAGGTCTCGCCGGTGCTGTCCAGCACCTCGACTAGACGCCGGTATAGCTCGTCAATGATCGGCTCTTCGTTATAGACCGGAGCAACGACAGAGATCACCAGATGTGCGCTCATTGGCCTCCCATTATCCTGCGCCCCAACCTGATACCATTGTACCCGGATGCCCGCCCTGGCGCGACCTGTGCCCGCCCTGGGGGTACATTTTCATCTGGGAGCAAAGCATCAGCGCAAAAGTGATCAGTTGTCAGTGATCAGAGAAAGTGCACCTCGCAGATCCCTGGCCACTGACCACCGAGAACTGATCGCTGATCACCAAGACGCAGAGAGCGCAGAGATATACAGAGAATCGTCTTCTGCTCTTCTCTGTGTCCTCTGCGTCTCTGCGGTTCAGGAACTTCGCCCCCAACGCGAATACCCCGTCCTAACGGAACGTTGGCAGGCCGAGCGTCTGGCGCACCTTCTCGACTTCGGCGATGTCCGGGGCCACCGGGTGCCCGACCCCCGCCACACGCATCGCGCTCTTGATGTCCTTCAGGCCGTTGCCGGTGACCAGCAGCACCACGCGCTCGTCCGGCTGGATGTGCCCTTCGGCCAGCGCCGCGCGCGCCCCGGCGTAGGTCGCCGCTGCTGCTGGCTCGGCAAAGACGCCGCTCAATCGCGCCAGCACGGGGATGCCCGCCAGAATCGCCTCGTCCGGGACGGAGACGAACGCCCCGCCCGTCTCGCGCACGGCGCGCACGGCCCGCACCCTGTCGCGCGGCAGGTCGGCAGCGATGCTGTCGGCGACGGTGTGCGACGCGATAGGCGGCATGGTCGCCGGGTCTGCGCCCGTCTTCCACGCCTGGTAGCACGCCGCGCTGCCGTCCGCCTGCACGCCGATCAGACGCGGCATATGCTCGATCCAGCCCAGGGCCAGCAGGTCGCTGAAGCCTTTGTGCACGCCGCTGATGATATTGCCATCGCCCACGCTCAGCACGACCACATCCGGGGCCTGCCACCCAAGCTGCTCGGCGATCTCATAGGCGACGGTCTTCTTGCCCTCGACGGTGTACGGGTTCATGCCCGTGTTGCGGTTGTACCAACCGTACCGCTCGGCAGCTTCCACCGCCAGGTCGAAGGCGTTGTCGTAGTTGCCCTGCACCAGCAGCACATGCGCGCCATAGGTGAGCAGTTGGGCGATCTTGGCTTCCGGGGCAGACGCCGGCACGAAGATCACGGCGGGCAGCCCCACGCTGGCCGCCAGACCGGCCAGGGCCGCCGCTGCGTTGCCTGTGCTGGCCGTGGTCACCACCTTAATACCCTGGGCCATCGCCCGCGCCACGACAACCGCGCTGGCCCGATCCTTGAGCGAGCCGGTGGGGTTGCGCCCATCATCCTTGACCCAAACCTGCGCCAGGCCCAGGTCTGCGGCCAGGCGCGGCGCATCGTAGAGCGGCGTGCCGCCCACCGCCAGCGGCGGAACCGCCGCCTCAAGCGGCAGCGGCAGCATGTGACGGTAGCGCCACAGCGTGGAGTCGGCGCTGCGCGCCATGCCCTCGCGCGACACCACCGCCTTCACCGCCCCGATATCGTAGAGCACGTCGAGCGTGCCCGCCGGCCCGCAGTGCGGGCAGGTGTAGGCCACCTCGTCCGGGGCGTAGGAACGCCCGCAGACGGCGCAGCGCAGTTCAGAGACGAACATCAAGTTGCGCTCCCTTGAGAATAGCCCTCAGCCATCAGCAGACAGCGATCAGCGCAACTGGCCATCGTGGGATCGCCGCTCCCCGGGGAGACTCCCGCGTCCTGGAGCGTGTGATGCACTTTCCAACCCCTATCCCCCGATCTCTTTCCCCGCTTGCAGGGAAAGGGGAGTCTCCCTGCCAGCGGGGAGGGACTACAGGGTGGGGTTAGTGCGCTACATATGCGCCATACCCTGCACGCTACGCCGAGCGTGCGAAGTTCATACCGCGCTCTAGGCGGGCACGATGCGCGTGCCTGTTTCACCATGCAGCGCTCGCGCCACGTTCTCCGGGCTGGTGATGATCGCCATTGGGCCGCCGCTCTCCAGGAAGTTGATGATCGCCTCGATCTTCGGCCCCATGCTGCCCGGCTTGAAATGGCCCTCGGCCATGTACTTGCGGGCCTCGGCCAGCGTCATCACATCCAGGTCTTTCTGGTCGGGCTTGCCGAAATTGAGCGCCACTTTCTCGACGGCGGTAGAGATCAGGAACAGGTCGGCCTTCAGGCCGTTGGCCAGCAGCGCCGTGCCGCGATCCTTGTCAATGACGGCGTTCACGCCCTTCAGGTTGCCTTCTTCGTCGCGGATGACGGGGATACCGCCGCCGCCGGTGCAGATCACGATGAAATCCTTTTCGACCAGCGTGTTGATCGCGTCTAGCTCGACGATCTCAATCGGGGTGGGCGAGGCCACCACGCGGCGGTAGCCGCGCCCGGCGTCCTCAACGACCGTCCAGCCCTCGTCACTGAAGCGCTTGCCTTCTTCCTCCGTCATGAAGCCTCCGATTGGCTTGTTGGGGTTCTCGAAGGCCGGATCGTTACGGTCAACGAGCACCTGTGTCACCACGGTGACCACGCCGCGCCGGATGCCCGCCGCCCGCAATTGGTTGTCCAGGGCTTGCTGCATCATGTAACCGATGCTGCCCTGGGTATCCGCGCCGATGACATCCATCGGCGTCATGTGAATGCCCTCGACCTTGTTGGCAAGCTCGTTGCGGCGCAGGATGAACCCAACCTGCGGCCCATTGCCGTGCGTGATCACCACGCGCCAGCCATCGCGGATCATGTCCACGATGTGCCTGGCCGTCTCGTACACGGCCTGCCACTGGTATTCCACCCCAGGCTTGTTCTTATCCAGAATCAGAGAGTTGCCGCCGAAGGCGACGACCGCAGTACGTGCAGATGGCATTGTACCCTCGCTATTGGACCTAAGAATGCTTGCTGACGATGGACAAAGGATACGAAAGCCGACCCCCCTGAGCGTGCGGTTGATCGGCTTACATCCAGTACACGGGAAAACGGGCTTGTGCGCACCAGTCCATGCGCTCAGCGCATGGTGAGCGCCATCACCGCCTTCTGCACGTGCAGACGGTTCTCGGCCTCGTCGTAGACGCGGCTCCCGTCAAAACGACGCGCAGAACCAACCCCGCCGGGCATTTTACAGCAATGTTACAGCAATGCCAAGTGGCAGGAGGCAAAACCATGCCCAAGAAAACGCATGGTGAGGGGACTGTCTTTCGTCGCCGTGATGGGCGCTGGCAGGCCGCGCTTCAAGTGAATGGCGCGCGGCGCACCGTATACGGCAAGTCGGAGCGTGAGGTACGTGACAAGCTGCGCGACTTGCAGCGCCGGGCCGCTGGGGACGGCGCACTGCCCACGCCCGGCAGACGCACCGTCGCTGACCTGGTGGGCGCTTGGCTGGCTGGCGCGCCCGACTTGAAGCCCACGACCGTCGCGCAATACCGCTGGTTTTTCGACAAGTATGCCCGCCCTGCGTTGGGTGACGCGCGCCTTGAGAAAGTCACTCCTGACCACCTACAACGTCTCTATGCTAGCCTCACCCCCGCCGTCGGCCAGCGCGTGCACGTGATTCTGCATCGTGCCTTTGACGTGGCCGTGCTGTGGCGCTGGCTGGCGTCCAACCCCGCCGACCGTGTGCTTAGGCCGGTACCCAAGCCAAAGAGCCGGGTGCTTTGGACACGCGCCGAACTGGGCACTTTTTTGGAGGGCACCGCCGACCATTGGCTGCAACCCCTCTGGCTGCTGCTGCTGGGCACCGGGCTGCGACTCGGTGAGGCGCTGGCCCTGACCTGGAACGACGTAGGGCTGGGCGTAGCTGTCACGGTGAGCGGCACTCTGCAACGACTGAATGGCGCGCCAGTCGTCACCACGCCCAAGACGCCCGCCGCTGTCCGTACCGTGCTGCTACCGCCCGCCGTCATTGACGCCCTACAGCGCCAGAAAGCCCAGCAGGACGCATGGCGCACCGCCGCCGGTGCCAGGTGGCAGGACAGCGACTTTGTATTCACCAGCGCCAGACGGGGCGCGCCGCTGCGCCATGACGTGGTACAGGCCGCGCTCCGGCGCGAATGCGCGCGACTCGGACTGCCCGCCGTCACGCCACACGGACTGAGACACCTACACGCCAGTCTGCTGCTGAATGAGGGCTTGCCCGTGACGGCAGTCAGCGCCCGACTGGGCCATGCCAACCCCGCCATCACGTTGAAGGTATACGCTCACGCCCTGGCCGGCCAGGACGCGCAAGCTGCTCAGGCCATAGGCCGGGCGCTAGCCCCAGCGAACGCGCCCGCGACGTGACAGAAGGTACGGGCACAAAGGAAAGGAGTACGGCCATGCAAGGCAGAAAGACATACCGGCTGAATGCGTATTTGAACCCTGATAGGGCAGGGGATAGGGCCATTCTAGCCAGGCTGCGCGCCGACCGCAGTCGGGGGCTGGCCCTCAGTGAGGTTGTCCGGCAGGCGCTCAGTGCACACTACGCCCGCCCTACCCCGCCGGCCCCTGCCCCCGAACTGGCAGACTTGGCCGCTGCCCTGGCTGCGCTGACCGCGCAGGTACAGCAGCTACAGGCGACTGTGCAACACCTGGCCGCCGAAAACGCCGAATTGCGCGTGACGCTGGCGCTGGCCGCGTTCGGTGACAAGGCGCAGCGCACTGAAGTGCTGGGCCAGGCCGCGCGTATGCTGGTACGGCCAGCAAACGGAAACGGAGCGAACGGCCATGACTGACACACGAGGCTTCTACATCCCCCAGATGGATGCTGGCAACCTCATGCTGCTGGCGCGGCGCGCGGGCGCGCGCTTCAAGCCAGGCGAGCGCGTGCTCTACCGTCCGGCGGGCACAGACATGACCACGCCCGCCACTGTGCGCGCAGTGCTGGCGCATATCACCGTGCGCGTGGCTGGCAAACCGGGCCAGCGCCCCGACGTAAGCGGCGGCGCGCGTGTAGAGTACCGCCTCTGGCTGAAGGGGGAGCATGTCAGCGCCAGCGAGAGCGAAGTGCTACCAGACGAGACGGACACGCTTGAGGCGTGTTGAGTGGCGCAGACAGCGCCGGGAGAATGAATCATGACTAGGGAATATCTGACACGCGCTGAGGGCCGACCGGTGCACCTGAAAGCCGCGCCGGGGAAAACTGTGTGGGATTGCCTGAACGAGGCGGGCGTGCACTACACCCGCGTCGGCTTTTGGCACGAAAAGCCGCGCGCGGGTGAGATGCTGGTAGCCACTGTGCGCGTGCACCCACACGACCCCGATATACCGGTATTTCACGAGGGTCGGGGCGGGCAGTAGGCGCAGCATGGTAGAATTGGAGTGACCCGCCGGGCGGCGCATGGCCAGCGCCCGCAAGCGTTCGTGCCCGTACACGAGCGGCCCGGCGGGGCCTAGTGCACC
>Ga0334890_1002200_pt1 | contig 23176 bp, 21 predicted proteins | sample GraSluR1_MG_3_FD_207220 | JGI IMG/M metagenome (GOLD analysis project Ga0334890, IMG submission 207220) | Sludge microbial communities from methane-producing bioreactor in Wageningen University, Netherlands - Granular Sludge_31_08-R1 | ecosystem: Engineered > Bioreactor > Anaerobic >... | reverse complement strand
CGATGAGGTCAGCGTGAAGCATGGTTGGAATCGTAGTGTTGGGCGGTGCGGGGGGCAATGGAAAGGGACCCGCCGCGGCGGGCAGGCTCTGGGACGGGCGGAAACGCAAAAACGTCGAAACGCAAGAACGCGGAAAACAGGGACGGAGCGACGCAGGGACGCAGGGACGAAGTGATCCGGCTGCGGCGGCCGGAAACCCAGAGGCAGCGCACGAGGGCTGGGGCGAGGACGGACCGGCCTTCTCGTTGTGGGACCGGCGTCATGTGTGGGACCGGCTTTCCAGCCGGTCTCTGGGGATCACGCCGGCCGCCTCTGCCCGCAGATCGCCGGTCAATCCTTTGCCCGAAAATCCGCCACGGCCGCAGGCACGAAGTACAGGTAAATCAGCAGGGCGGCCGGATAGCACAGGCCCCCGACCACGGTCCAGCCGATGAACCAGATCAGCCAGAATGCCGTCAGCGTATGTCGCTCGCTGATCAGAAGCACGAATGCCCCGCTCCACTGCATGGCAAACGCGATCAGCGGCCCGAAGAGCATGAGAAAGCCGATCACGCGGCACTTGGTTCCTCGAATGCTCTTGCCGAACGGAACCGGCAACACGGCCGCAAAGAAGGCCTGGGCGGCGAACATGAGGAGCTGGAACTGCACGGCCCCGAGCAGCGCCGTGAGGAGCGGAAGCACGCCCATTCCAATCACAGGATTGCCGCCAACGTCCCCGAATGCCTGCAGACCGTAGATGGCTCCGACGACCCCGCCGATAGGCAAGGGTGACCAGTACTGCCACTTCGTCATGTGTCCTGCTCCCGATCGCCGGCTTCCCGACGATCCTATTGGAGCATCTGGCCCGCCCGGATGCAAGCTGTGCCCATAGTCTTGGTGGGCGCTTATCCCGGTGTGCATGACCCCGCTCAAACGGAGTGCCCGGGGGGAGGAGTTGGGGGGTTCGAACAACCGGCCGCAAACGGCCGGCCTGCAATCCCGCCCCAGCGAGGAAGGCCCGCGAACGGGCCTGAACGCTCTGCGGGCAGAGACGGCCGGCGTGAACCCCAGAGACCCCGGCGCGCCGGGGTCCCACAGAAGGCAGCCGGTCCCACAAGTAGGGTCCGCCGTGCGGACCAGGATAGGCAGGAGGCTCAGACCGGCTGGAAAGCCGGTCCCACAGGGAGACAGCCGGACCCACAGAAGGTGGCCGGTCCCACAGGGAGACAGCCGGACCCACGCCAGAGGCGGGTCACCCGGCACAATGCGCGGAAGGCCGTCGGGCGTTCCCATCCCGGGACTTCGGGCTACAATGCGAATCGGGCCGGCCGGCGGGGCACAAGCGGGTGAGGCGGGTGGCCGTCGTGGCGGGCGGCGGGGGGACGGGGTGGACCGGTGTGGGTCGGGTCCGGGAGGGCATATGGCATTGCCGGCGGAACAACTGGTGCTGACGGTCGCCGCGGCGGTCATGCTGGGCGCGGCCAGCAGCGGGGCGGCCCACCGGGCGAAATACCCTCACGACAAGTCGTCGTGGCTGCTCCAGATGTGGACGGTCGCGATCGTAATCATCAACGCGTACGTACTTACGGTGCGCACGGTGGCGGCGGAGGACGTGCGGCACGTGCTGACGAACCGGTTTGACGTGACGCTGGTGTTCGCCACAACGCTGACGGCGGTGGCGGCGTGCGCGCAGCATCTGTCGCGTATTCGGGGACTCGACGGGTTCTTGCTGCCGGTGGCCGCGTTGTTCCAGGTGTTTGCGTTCGTGCAGGTGGGTGAGCCGTTGCTGCGGTACGACACGGCGACCTGGTTTGTCGTGCATCAGTTGTCGCTGATCGCAGCGGGGACGTTCCTGGTGTGCGGCGGCGCGGGGGGCGCGGTGTACCTGGTGCTGTGGCGGGCGTTGCGTCGCAAGCAGCCTTCCCCGCTGTTCGGGCACCTGGCGCCGCTGCAGGCCTGGGAGCGGTTCAGCCGGTGGAACCTGGTGATCGGGTTCGTTCTGCTGTCGTTCGGCATTCTAACCGGCATCTGCGAGGCGACGCAGTCGGTCCGTGCGGAGCAGGCCACGCGGCAGGCGTGGCTGACGGACGCCTTCATCGTGGGGAGCTTCATCGTGTGGGGGTTGTACGGAGCGGCGATTGCGGCCTCGGTGTTCGTGCCGCGGTTCCGGGGCCGGCGGGCGGCCCAGTTGGCGCTGGGGACCGGCGCGTTGCTGGTGTTCATCCTTCTGGTGGTGGAGAAGGTCTCGAAGGTGCACTAGATGCGCACGTTCGTCATCGGATGCAACCACAAGACGGCCACCGTCGACGTCCGGGAGAAGCTGGCGTTTGACGATCGCCGGTGCGCCGAGGCGCTGACGGCGTTTCACGAGGCCTTTCCGAAGGCGGAGACGGTCATCCTTTCCACGTGCAACCGGACGGAGCTCTACCTCACCCGGCCGCTGCAGGCGCCGCCGCGGCTGCACGAGGCGATCGAGTTTCTGGCGCGGCAGCAGGGTGTGGACTCGCGTGAGTTCGCCTCGTCGCTGTACTTCCACGAAGACAGCGAGGCGATCCGACACCTGTTTCGCGTGGTTTCCTCTCTGGACTCCATGGTGATCGGCGAATCGCAGATTCTGGGGCAGGCCAAGCACGCCCTGGAGCTGGCGCGCGGGCAGCAGACGGCCGGCGCCCAGATCGAGGCGCTGTTCCAGCACGCGTTCGGCGTGGCCAAGCAAGTCCACACGCAGACGCAGATTTCATCCGGGCATGTCAGCGTGGGCAGCGTGGCCCTGGACTTCTCCCGGCAGATCTTCAGCCGCTTTGACGACAAGGTGGTGCTCATGATCGGGGCCGGCAAAATGGGCGAGCTGACGCTCCGGCACCTGCGGGACCATCAACCACGACGCGTGCTCGTCACGAACCGGACGTCCGCCCGGGCTCAGGAGGTGGCCCAGCGCCTGAGCGTCGAGGCCCGGCCCTACGAGTCGCTGGGCGACCTGCTGGTGGAGGCGGACGTCGTGCTGACCTGCACCGGCGCGGCCGAGCCCATCCTCACGGCTCGCGACTGCGCCGACCTGCCGCGTCGGCGGAAGTACCGGCCACTGCTGATGATCGACATGGCCGTTCCCCGGGACATCGAGGATTCCGTGGGTGAGCTGGAGGGCCTGTTCGTCTACAACATCGACGATCTTCAGCGGATCACGGAGCGGCACTGGGAGGAGCGTCGCTCGAAAATCAGCGAGGGCGAGCGAATCGTCCAGGAACGCGCGGCGGCGTTCCTGCTGGAGCGTGGCCGGCGGGACGTGGGCCCGGTGGTGACGGAGCTGCGCGAGCACTTCCACGCCATCGCGGAGGGCGAGCTCCAGTGGCTTGCCCCCAAGCTTCGGGACGCCTCGCCTCGGGAGCGAGAGTTGATCGAGCAGATGGTCCGGCGGCTGGTGAACAAGATCCTGCACGAGCCGGTTCAGACGTTGAACGAGAAGGGCGTCGAGGGGCGCGGGCAGATCTATGCGGAAACGGCTCGCCGGCTCTTCGGGCTGGATGCAGAAGAGCGGGAATAGCAGGGGAAGGCAGGTGCGTTTGTGGTGCGGGTTGGCGTCGCGATGCTGGCGGTGGTGGCTTTGGGCGGGGGCTGCGGCCCGCGGCTGCGGGGGATTCCGTCGGGGGACCAGGTGGTCCGGCCCGGGGACGGAGTGGCGGCGCGGCAGGCGCAGGCCGTCGCCGCAGAGGCACGTCCGGTGAAGGTGCCGTGGACCCCCCGCGAGTCGCTGGTCGCGTTCCACCTGATCGTCCGCAACGTTTCGGACACGACGTTTACCTGGATCCCGGCGGACCTGATGCTGGAGGACAGCGCGGGCCGCCTGCGCCGGCCGCTTCCCATCGATGCGCTGGCCCTGTCCTATCGCGCTGCCGGCAAACGCGGGCCCCTTCCCCCCGGGCTGAGACCGGCTCCGGCGCCCGGGCAGTCGTCGAGCGGAGCCTACCCCGATGCAGCGTTCTCATCTTCGTCCTGCTGTCGTCCGTCTCCATACAAGGGCGGTCCGCCCCAATTGTCCTATTCGTCGACCGCCGTTCGGGTGCCGCCCGATACACACTTCCTGGGGGCGGGGCGAGCGGCGACAGCGTTCTTGATGCAATCGCCGAGTCCACGTGACCTGCGGCCGGGCGATTCCGTATCGGGATGCGTCGTCTTCTCGTATCCGCTCGAACGTGACGCGGAGTTGGTTCTTTCCGTGCCGGCGCCGGACGCGACAGATCCAGCAGATACTTCAATCCCACTCCGAATGCGATTCGTTTATCGGTGACGCTCGTCCAGGGCCGCCATCAGATCGGTGATGACGGCGTCCGCCACGAGCAGGCCCGGACGCGTCAGCACGAGGCGATCGCCGGAAATCCGCAGCAGGGACCGCTTCTCCAGATCGGCAAGGGCGCCGGCGCAGGCCGTCCGAACATCCACGCCGCTGCGAGCGCGGACGTCTGACATGTCCAGCCCGTCTCGCATTCGCAGGCCCAGCATCACCAGCTCGCCGGCCAACTCCGCGCCGGTGAGCGTTTCAGATGTCTCCTCCGCCAGTCCGGTCTGCTCAATCCGCTCCACGTAGGCATCCAGGTCTGCCACGTTGCGGTAGCGGCGGCCGTCCAGGTATCCCGCGGCGGACGGGCCGATTCCGATGGAAGGCTCGTTTCGCCAATAGGCGAGGTTGTGCCGGCACGCGCGCCCGGGGCGGGCGAAATTGCTGATTTCGTACTGCTCGTAGCCGGCCGCCGTCAGGGTGTCGATCGCCTGAAGGTACAGCTCGGTCTCCAGCTCCTCGTCGCAAGGCGAGACGGTACCGGCCTCGAGGGCCTGGGCGAGTCGGGTGCCGGGCTCGTACGTGAGGCCGTAGCAGGAGAGGTGCTCGACCCCCAGGTCGACCGCTCGCCGTAGCGAGTCGGCCCATGTCTCGCGGGTCTGCCCGGGTATGCCGAACATCAGGTCGAGGTTGAGGTTGTGGATGCCCGCCTGACGGGCGAGGCGAACCGACGAGTTGATGGTCAGCACTTCGTGAACCCGTTCGAGGAGGCGAAGCTCATTCGGGTCAAACGCCTGGGCGCCGATGGATAACCGATTCACGCCACAGCCCGCGAGAGTGTCACATTTGCCCGGGGTGACGCTTTCCGGGTTCGCCTCCACGGTGATTTCGCCGGTCGGGCGGACGTTGGGCTGGGCGGCTTCGAGCAGTCGATCCAACTCGTCGTTTGGAAGGACGGTGGGCGTGCCACCGCCCACAAAAATGGTGGTCGGCCCGTCAGGCACGGCCGGTTTGCGTGCGGCCAGTTCCGCAATCAGAGCGTCTACCACGCGTTTCATCTTTTGGGGGGCGGCTCCGGCGACGGAGAAGAAGTCGCAGTAGCCGCAGCGGGCGCGGCAGAACGGCACGTGGATGTAGAGGGCCAGGCTTGCCATTGTCAGGACGCTCCCGTCTGGTAGAATACGGGAGCGAGGGGGCGACGGCAGCCCCGAATTGGCCGCTTGGCGGCGGTTCGCGATGCCGGTTGGGCCGCCCGACGCAAGAACCGTCAGGCGGTCCGTGGCGGCGCGGGACAGTTGGCACGTCGAGTTCACTCAGACTTTAGTTTTTGACTGGACCGCCCACATGGACGTAAGGCTGGTGATGTTCAAGGAGAATGGGGACCGCCGGGAGTTCCCGATTTCGGGATCCTCGGTTGTCATCGGGCGGCTGGACGAATGTGGCATCCGCATTCCGTTGCCGGAGGTGTCGCGGCGTCACGTGTCGATTTCGGTCACGGCCAAGCGCGTGGTGGTGAAGGACCTGGGGAGTGCGAACGGGACGTACGTGAATAACAGGCGGGTGACAGAAGACTCGCTACAGGCGGGTGACCATCTGGTGGTCGGTCCGGTGGTATTCACGGTACAGATTGACGGCCAGCCGGACGACATCCGGCCCGTGAAGACGAGGCTGCGGCGCCGGCAGGCCAGCCGGGCCGAGGCCATGGCGGACTCGGGCGTGAAGGACTCCTCGGACATGTTCGGACTGGACGAGGCGGACGAGGACGATCCGATCAGTGCTCTGGAAGCCCTCGCGTCCAGTGCGGACCAGACGGCCATCGACCCCTATGATGAGGAAGATGAAGACTGATCGCCGCCTGGCGGTCGGCGATGCTGCGTGGTGGCGCGTCCGGTGTTTCGCATGCGCGCCACCCGTGGTTCCGGGCCTACCGAAGCTGCGAGAGGTATCAGGTTGACGCAGGCTACCTCGGCCAAGCAACTCCGGCGGCGGCATCAGGCTGCCCGGTCGCGGCAGAGACAAGCTCGCCTGGCGAGCGGAGGGATCGTCTGCCTTCTGGGTGTGGTTGCGTTCATGGCAGTCACCATGTGGCAGCGCAGCCGGGAGGCCATTGCCCGCATGGAGGTGGATCTGACCCGGGACTTCGTGGTGCCGCTGAAGGCGGAGATTCTGCGGCTGGACGGGCACTTGCCGCTGGAGTTCCCGGGCAACCGGGTGAAGGATCCTCGCCGGGCGGCGGGATACCGGTATCCTGCCGCGGATTCCGTGGTCGCGTTGCGCCGGCGGCAGGACGAGATGATTCTCGGGCACAGCCCGCGGGTGACGTCGTTGATCCGCAGCAACGGCTACTTTGTCGTGGTGTTTGACCGCGCGGCGTTCCTGGGTTGCCGGGGGGAGGGGCAGGAGGCATCGGTGTGCCTGGACCGGCATCTCCGGGTGGAGTGGATGGAGGAGCCGGCGTTCTGCAAGCGGATCGAGGCCCAGCACCAATGGCTCGAGGCGCAGGGCCGGGGGCCCGGGCGTTCCGACTCCCGGCGGGGCGCGGGGGTTGCAGAGTCGGCGGGGTCGGCGTAGAATGCCCGGTCTTTGGCCTGTTTTGGAGGTGAGGTGGCGGTTATGCCCAAGATGAAATCGCACAAGGGAATGGCCAAGCGGGTGAAAGTGACGGCCCGGGGCAAGGTCCGGTACAAGCCGTCCTTTGCCAGCCATCTGATGAGCGGCAAGAGCGGCGACCGGGTCCGGCGTCTGCGAAAGCCGGTATTGGTGACACCGGTGATGGCCAAGAAGATCATTCCTCGGCTCAAAGCGGTGAGTCGTTGACGTTCGGGCTTTGGTGCCCCGGCCGGAACGACCGGCGTGTGGGCCGGCAGGAGTAGAAGAACCATGCCACGTACGACGGTTGGTGCAGCCCGGCATCGCAGGAAGGTGCGTCTGTTTCGCGAGGCCCGCGGGTATCGCGGGGGTCGCAGTCGGCTGTATCGCACCGCGAAAGAGGCGGTGACGCGAGCCGGGGTCTACGCGTACCGGGATCGGCGCGCGCGAAAACGCCAGTTCCGGGCCTTGTGGGTGACGCGTCTGACCGCCGCATGCCAGACGCGGTCCATTCAGTACAGCCGGTTCATATACGGGTTGAAGGCAGCCCAGGTCGTGTTGAATCGCAAGATGATGAGCGAGCTGGCGATCCACGACCCTCAGGCATTTGACGCCATTGCGGAACTGGCCCGGCAACACGCCCCGAAGGACCGCGGCTGAACGCGATCGCGGTTCTCCTGCGCAAAGGATTCAGACTCGGCCCCCGGCCCCGGACGGGTTGGGGGCCGCTTGCTGCGCTGGTGCGGGTGAGCCGCATTGGGACCCCACGGCGCCGGACCCTCTCGACCTGCTCGCGAATGCTGGGTATGCTGAAACCCGATCGAATCCGTGATCCGGAGGATTTTCCATGACGCAGAATGCGCGATTGCTGGTGCAGACCCTCAAGGACGTGACGGTGGTGACGTTTCAGGACAGTGCCATCGTGGACGCCCAGGTCATCGAGAAGGTGGGCCAGGAACTCAATGCGCTAGTGGAGAAGCAGGATCGGCGCAAGCTGCTGCTGGACATGTCCAGGGTGACGCATCTCTCCTCCGCGGCCCTCTCCGTGCTTCTGGTCGTGCGGCAGCACATCGAGAAGGCCAACGGGATGCTGGTGATCTGCGGACTTGGCAAAGACCTTCAGAAGCTGTTCAAGCTCACGTCCCTCCACAAGATCTTTACGTTCGCGGCGAGCGAGCAGGAGGCCCTGGAAAAGATGGGCGTGATTCTGGCGTAGACGGCACATGCGGTCGGGCCTGCCCCGCGAGCAGGCCGGCGACGTCGGCGTCGCCGCCAGACGGCCTCGTCCGCTATCCCTCCGGGGCCAGCTTCCGAAGCACGTAGTCCACGTATCGTTCGGCCGCGTCGATGCCCGTCGCCTCCTTCAGCCCCCGGAACCCGCCGAAGGCCGACACTTCAAACACCATCGGCCCGTCCGGCGTTTCTCCCACATCCACACAGGTGAAGTCGAGATCAAACAGGGCTTGGGCACGATAGGCCAGGTCAATCACGGCGTCCGACGGCTCGCACGGGCGGTATCGGCCTCCCGAGGCGGTCGTGGTGTTCCAGGCGAGCTTGCCGGCCACGCGCGCGTAGCTGGCTACGTACTGACCGCCCAGGAAAACGACGCCCATGTCCTGGCCGGGCAGGGACATGAGCCGCTGCACGTAGAGGATGCTGTTGCCCGCCGATCGGAAGGCCTCAATGCGGTCACGCAGGTCGGGCCCGTCTTTCACGACTTCCATCCCCCGGGCCTTGGACGTGTACAGCGGCTTGAGAACGGCCTTTCCAAACCGCACGACGGCGCTGGCCGCGTGTTCGATGTCCTCGGTGACCACGGTGTCGGGCATGGGGATCCCACCGATGCGCAGGGTCACCGTGCCGCTCAGTCGGTCGAGCAGCCGCATGATGGAGGCAGGCTTGGAGAACACCGCCACGCCGCGGGCGTGCAGGTAGTGAAGAATCTCCAGCCGGTCCAGCAGCTCCGGCCGGTAGCGAGCGCCGAGCTTCTTGACGATCAGGGCATCCAGGGTGCCCAGGTCGGTTCCGTCGCAGTTCACGCGGCCGGACGCCAGGTCGAATTCCAATCGGCGCATTTCGACGAGGAGGCGATGGCCGGTGCGGGCGGCGACGACATCCGCCAGGTGTCCGGACGACCAGCCGTTGCTCACGCCCACCACGCCGATCTTCGGGTTCTGCCTTGTCGGGGCCACCAGGTCCTCCGTTGGGTCGATGAACTCGGGCGGGGCGGTCTGACGCCCGCGCCTCTCCGGATGGTCAGCACACCAGGACGCTGTCGGACACGCGGAATTCCGTCCAGGGACGTCCGCGATGCGACAGGACGCAGGTCAACAGCCAGACGGCCCGCTCGTGCATGGCGCGGGCGAACGCCCGGTTGAGTTCGAACCGGGTCGACGTGGCGAAGGACCGGATCAGGCCGAGGGCCAGTCGGGCCTCGAACGTGTCGTCCCCGGCGTCGCGGGCGAACCGACGGGCGAACGCGAGGAACCGGCAGGCCACGTCCTCGATGCTCTGTCGCACATTCCGGACGAACACGGGCAGGCGGAAACACGAGACCAGAAACACGGACACATCCTGCACGTAGTCCATGTCGCAGGAGCGGTGCACGTCGACGAAATGCAGGCTGTCGGCGTCGCGGTTGTAGATGATGTTGTCCAGGTTGAAATCGCCGTGGATCAGCACGGAGAACGGGGCGCCCAGTGCGGTGTCCAGATCGGCGGCCTGTTCCAGCAGCTTGCAAAAGGCCGGGATCGGGCGGCTTCCGATGCGCCCGCCGCCGCGGCGGAACCCGGGGTGCATCCGGTACACGTCGTCGATCCGTGCCGCGAGTTGGCGGATGTACCGCCCGTTGACCGGCTCGGGCTTGCGAGTGGCCGACCAGAGCCGATCCAGGGTCTCTGCGACACGGTCCTGGGCGTGCCGGGCGGACTCGGCATCGCCGTTCAGGATGATCTCCTGGAACGTGACGCCGTCGAGGTACTGCAGGAGCAGGGCGGCCCCGGCCTCCCGCTTCTCGAACTCGACGACGGCCGGCACCAGTCCCGGCGCCACTTCGCTCCAGCGCTGCAGGCTTTCCTTTTCCGCCTGGAGCTTGTCCGGCTGGCCCTCTTTGAACAGGACTTTTCGAAGGCTCTCCGCGCCCTGCGAGGGCTCGACCGTGCCGACTCGCACCCCGGAGCGGGTGCCCCAGATGGAGCCGAGTTCCATGTTGTCCAGCGAAGGCTCGTTCTCGGCGGTGGCGGCGACGGCCTGATCGAGCATGCGGTACTGGTGAACCTTCAGGCGCTCCCCCAGCACGGCGAAGAGCACGGCCTCGCCGATGTTGAGCAGGGAGTCGCCCATCCGCTCCAGGTAGTGCAGGATGAACAGCACCGTGATGAGCCGTTCGGGCTCCCGGGAGCTGCGCAGGGCCGCAATCACTTCCTCGAAATCGGCGCGGTACAGCCGGTCCGTGACGTGCTCGGCATGACAGATGCGCAGGGCGAGCGAGGAATCCCGCTGCTGCAGGGCCTCGGCAATCAGGGCCACACCCTCAAAGAGCGACTCGAAGTACGCTCCGTAGTTGAAGGACGCGAGCAGGGCGGGGTCGCCGAGGTAATGGGTCTGCCGGGCCACGTTCACGGAGAGATCCGCAATGCGCTCCAGGTTGGCGGTGATGATGCTCAGGGCCCGCACCGTGTCCACCGTGCGCTCGTCCGCCTGGGGGTTGCCCCGGATGAACTTGAAGCACTCGTTCTCGATCATGCTTTTCTGCGTGTCGATGTAGTCGTCGCTCCGGCGAATGGCGTCCACCAGACGAGGGTCCGGGGAACCCAGAAGCCGGCGCGTGCTCTCGAGCTGCTTCGTGGTCTGCACGGCCATGAAGCGGAAGTTGCGCAGAATTCCTTCAAAGCTGGCCATGCGGGCTTCCTACCTCGATGCGGGCCGGACGCGCAGGGCGCCGTGATGGAGATCGTCCGTGGGTAGGTCTTCACGCCAACTGACGCGGATGACCAGCCCGCTGCGGTATGAACCCCGCCGGGCGTCCACGCGGAAACGCAGCAGGTCGTGTGGCTCGAGCTCGACTTCGCGGTCGTCACTGGCCAGAGACAGCCGTCCGGCGGCCAGGCCTTCGGCGATCGCCCGCAGGTACGCTTCGATGGACTTGCCGTCCTGCAGCGACTCGTGTTTGAACGTATTCCTGGTTTTGCCCGTTCCGTCGGACATACGCATGCCACCCCTTCCTATCCCAGCCGTTGCTTGTACTGGTCGATCAGGCTGTTTCGGTCGGCCTTCGCCAGGCGCAGCTTCGGGCCGATGGACGCATGCTCCCACGCCGGCTGGACCCCCAGCTCGCGGCCGGCTTTCTCGGGATCCTGCCGGTCCGGCTCGACGACCTTCTCGCCGAAATGCGTGTCGTCACCCATGAAGAGGAGCAGGTGCCGGTCGCCGTTGCGCCGAGCCCGGTTCTGGCGGACCACCACGTGGATCAGGAACTCCGTGTACTGCTGTGACTGCGGGTTCCACACTTCGATGCCGTCGACGTCATAATCGGCCAGCAGAATGGGCCAGAACTGCTCCGGGTGGGGAACCACCAGGCACCCGCCCAGTCCCCGAACCTCTTCAATGACCTCCTGCGTGCGATGGAAGTGTGAAGGCTTGAACTCCGCCTTCACGATCTTCTTGACTGCCAGCAGGAAGAGCTGTGCGTGGTGCAGGATCGCCGGCTCGTAGCGGTCGTGCAGGGCGTTGAAGAAGTTGCGGAGAAGCTTGTTCTTGAGCATGTCCGGCCGTGTGGCGGACTCGTTTCGTTCGATGAGCTGCCGGATCTTGCCGACCTGGACCCGCACGAAGCGAACCAGTTCCGGCGAGGCCCCGGTCCGGTCCGCGGCCTTCTCCACGCGATCGTTATGGGCCGGCTCCAGGATGGAGTCGATCAACTCGTGAAGCTGCGTGGCCCGGTAGCGGAACGTGCGAGCGAGCATGGCCTTGAACGCGGCCGCCCCCTCCAGCTTTGCGGCTGCGAAATGCGCCAGCAACTGGACCTTCAAGTCGAACTCGGGTGAGTAGCAGTCTATTTCCACACCGGCATACGCACCGAGCGTCATCAACTCGTTATGCTGGGTGGGGATGATCAGTTGCGAGCGGTGGTGCGGGAACGTGGCGCGCACCCGCTCCAGGATCAGCTCCAGCGGCACGAACTCCGGGTGCCAGTGGACGCCGAGCACCGCATCCTGCTGGGGATACGACTGCGGCGGATGACGAACCTGATCTTCCTGCACGGGGGTCAGCCGCGTGGACACCAGTCGCAGAAAGGTCTGCCGGTCCCACTCGGTGACCTCGGGGTCCGCGCGGGTGATGCATTCCTGTGGTCGATTCAGGGCGGTCACATGGCGTCTCCGGCGGCAAGAGGCAGCCGATCGAAGCGAACGGCTTGACGTCAGGGGCCGCTGCGGGCCCGTGACCGTGCCGTCCAGCTTGCTGCCTGCTGTCAGCTCCCGCCGTCTGTCGAGCATACTCGATTCCGGGTTTGAGCGGTAGGGCGTCGTGCCGCGGCGGGGGAGCGTCAGGTCGCCGACCACATGGCTTCGGGCATCAGCGCCGGGCGGCCGTCCCGGCCCACGCAGGCCAGGGTGGATGCCGCCTCCGTGACGAGGCGGCCGTCCACGTGCATCTCGTACGTGTGGTCGACGCGTGTACGCGTTTTGCGGACCACACGCGTGCGGATGGTCACAAGGTCGTCGTACCGGACGGGAGCACGGTAGCGGCACTCGATGCGGGTCACAACGAAGAAGACGCCCTGGGCCTCCAGGTCGCGATAGCGGATTCCCCGGCTGCGCAGCAGTTCGGTGCGGGCCATTTCAAAGTATTCGAAGTACCTCGCGTGGTGCAGCAGGCCGAAGGAGTCGCACTCGGCGTAGCGGACGCGCACCGGAATGTCGAAGGAATCGGGATGCTCGCTCATGTTGAAGGCGCTGCCGTTTCATCAGTGACCGGAGGCCAGGACGACCTCCAGGGTTACTTGTTCCTCACCCCGCTGAACGACAATCGTCAGCTTGTCTCCCGGACGCTTTCCGCTCAGGGTCACCATGTACTCCTCCACGCTGTTCACCGTCGCGTCGTTGACGCGGAGGATGCGGTCGCCGCTCCTCACGCCCGCCTGGTCGGCGGGACGGCCGGGTGAAACGGCCGCCACCTCCATGCCGGGCGCGTCCGACTCCCCGAAGCCCGGCATGAGCCCCATGACCACTTTGAACCCGCCGCGCCCGTGCGACATTCCGCCCGCTGTGCTGCAGGTCAGCTTCGCATCGCGGTCGGCCAGCTCTTCGGTCACCGCGTACACGAACTCGAGAATCCGCACCGCGCCCCGCTCGTTGATGAGTTCGGTGTCATCGTCAGGGGTGTGGTACTCGTCGTGCATGCCGCCGAAAAAGTGCAGGGCGGGAATGCCTTTGGCATAGAAGGACGCGTGATCGCTGCCGCCCAGGGCGCCCCCGGCACGGCTCAGCTCAATCCCGACCTGCTCGGCGCACCGGGTGAGGATTTCGTCAAATTCGTCGGCCGACCGGACGCCGAAAACCTGTACACGGTCACAGCCTACCGGCATGCGGCCGATCATGTCCAGGTTCAGCATGGAGGCCGTCTTGTCCAGCGGAATGGTGGGGTCCGCCACAAAACGCTGGCTCCCGATCAGGCCGGATTCCTCAGCCGTGAACGTCATGAACACCAGGGTGCGGCGGGTCGGGCCGCGCCGGGCAAAGGCCGCGGCCAGTTCCAGGACGCCGGCCACCCCCGACGCGTTGTCGTCCGCGCCGTTGAAGATGGCGGGGGTGTCGGCCGGCTCGCCCCGGGCCGGTCCCTGCCCGGGGAGTTGTACACCGAGGTGGTCGTGATGCGCCCCGATGATGACGTACTCGTCGGCCTTCGGCCCGCGGCCGGGCAGGACGGCCACGACGTTTCGCACGTCGGTCCGGACCCATCGGATGGCCGGTCGGCCCTGCGCCCGTACGCCCTTTAAAGCGGCGGAGCAGCTTTGTCCCGCGTCGAGCTTCGGCTGGAGGACGTCCAGCGTTTCCAGTCCACCGGCGGCGAGCATGGCATCGGCCAGCGTGCGTCGGATGTGCAGGGCGGGCATGCCGAAATCGCTCGTATTGGGTCCGGCATGGAATGGCATCAGCTCATCCGCCTGGTCGGCTCCCGGCTTCGGGTTGACGATCAGAATCGCGGCGGCATCGCGGTTGCGGGCGTTGGACACCTTGTTCTGGAATGACGCGAAGGCTGTGAAATGCCCGTCCTCCTGCCAGCCGGGAGGCTCTCCGCGGAGAACCAGGACCACCCTGCCCGCCAGGTCGAGATGAATGAAATCATCGTGTTGACGCTCCGCGTTCACCAGGCCGTATCCGCAGAAGAGGACCTCGCCGGAGAAGGCCTTGTCGGACGAGAACGGGAAGGGGACGTAATCGAGGTGCAGTGCGGGTTGCGCGTCGATGCCGGTGATTGTAAGGGTCGTGTCGTTGCCCAGGGTGGCGCCGGCCTTCATATCAAAGCCGTGAAAGAATGAGTCCTGCCTGCCCGCGGGTTTGAGGCCCAGCCGCTCGAACGTCCCGGCGATGTACTCCGTGCTCTTGCGGATTCCGTCCGTGCCGATCCCGCGGCCGCCCAGTTCGTCACTGGCCAGGTACGCCACGTGGGCGAGATAGGCGTCGGGCGAGAACGTCGGGCGAGCCGTGGCGGCGCCGTTCGACGGGGCCGGCGCCGTGGTCACCGGCGCGGCGGCCGGCTGTCCGTGCGCGGCCGGACAGACGCAGCCCGCCACACAGAGTACGAGCGTCCGGAAGCCGGCACGTCGAAGGGCGTTGTGGCCGAACCGTTTGCGCATGGCTGGGTCGCTCCTGGGCTCGGAGGCCGTCGCTTGGGGCGGATTCGTCGGCGCGGTGTGAACGGCCCCATGCCATTGTAGCCGGCGGATCGAGCGGGGAAAGTGCGGCGGCGGACCGACCATGGAGGTCGGGCCGCCGGTTCCGTCTTCTGGGATTCGCGGCTGCGAGGAGGCGGATCAGCCTGTGGGCAGGCGATCGACCACCTTGTCGGCCAGCCCGTAGGCGACGGCCTCTTCCGCGTCGAGCCACTTGTTGCGGTCGCAGTCGCGTTCGATCTGGGCCTCGGGCTTGCCGGTTCGCTCGGCGAGGATGGCGTACAGCCGCTTGCGGATGCGGATGATCTCCTCGGCCTCGATGGCCAGGTCGGTCGCGACACCGAACATCACCCCGCCGATCAGCGGCTGGTGGAGCAGCATGCGGGAGTTGGGGAGCATGTATCGCTTGCCCGGCGCTCCGCCGCACATGAGGATCGCCCCCATGCTGGCGGCCATGCCGACGCAATAGGTGGCCACGTTGCAGGAGATGGTCTGCATCAGGTCATAGATCGCCATGCCGGCGGACACCGATCCGCCCGGCGAGTTCACGTAAAACGTGATGTCCTTCTTGGCGTCCTCGTTGGCCAGGAACAGCAGTTGGGCGTTAATGATACCCGCGACGTCGTCGTCGACGGGGCCGCCCATGAAGATGATGCGGTCCTTCAGCAGGCGGGAGTAGATGTCGTAGGCCCGCTCGCCGTGCTGACTGGTCTCAATCACGAAGGGAATCTGCATCTGGGTCGCCATGAGTGTGATCGTCTCCGTAGGGGGCCGCCGCTGCGAGCGGCCGGGCGTGGCCGCGCGAGTTCGTGAGAGGCCGGGCCCGAACTACTTCTTCTTCTTGTCCTTGTCCGACTTGTCGACCTTGAGAATTTCGTCGACCACGCCGTATTCCAGGGCCTGCTCCGCCGTCATGTACCGATCGCGTTCGGTTTCTTCCTCGATCTTTTCCGGGGACTGGCCGGTGTGCAGGGCGATGATCTGGTTCAGCCGCTTTTTGTCCTTGAGGATCTCCTCGGCCTGGATGCGGATGTCCTCCGCCTGTCCCGTGATGCCGCCGCTGGGCTGATGGAGCATGACCTTGGCGTTGGGCAGAATGTACCGCTTGCCCTTGGTGCCGGCCATCAGCAGCAGGGCGGCCCCGCTGGCCGCCTGCCCGATGCAGTACGTGGCCACGTCGCAGCCCATGAACTGGATGGTGTCGTAGATGGCCAGCGTCTGGTCCACCACGCCGCCGGGCGAGTTGATGTAGAGGTTGACGTCCTGGTCCTTCTTGATGGACTGAAGGTACAGCAGGGCCATGATGGCCTCGCTCGCGACGTACTCGTTGATCACGCCGGAGAGAAAGAGAATTCGGTTCTCCAGCAATCGCTCTCCGAGCGTCTCGCGATGGTCGCGATCGCGCCGCGAGAACTGCTGGGTGATCGGAATATCGGGACGGATGATCTCGTGCATCGGGGTGTTTCCTCTGTCCTCGTTGGGCCGCCCGCCGCGTCGGGTCGCCGGACGTGGGGCTTGGGCCTCTACTTCTTCTTGCTCGACTTCCGGCCGCCTTTCCCGGGTTTGTCGGACGGCTGGTCCTCGGCCGATACCTCGGAAATGTTCGCCTGCTCGATCAGCAGGTCACGGATCTTGTCGTTGCGCAGGCTGACGTGCAGGGTGTTCAGTCGGTCGGCCCGGGCGAGCTCGTCGCGCACCCGGTCAAACCGCATGTTCTGGCGGCGGGCAATCTCGTTGATGACGCCGTTGATCTCCTCCTCGGAGACGACGACATCGCGCTCCTCGCCGATCTTCTCGTAGATGAACGCGAGCTTCAGCTCGTCGGCCGTCTCCTCGGCGGCGCTGGTTCGCATGGCATCCATTTCCTTGGCGATTTCGGCCTGCGAGACTCCCTGCTGCATCTTCTCGATCATGCGGCTGACCACCGCCCGCTCCGCGAGCCGAGACGAAATGCCGGACGGAATGTCGAGCTTCGTTTGTTCCAGCAGATACCGGTCCACCTGCGCCCGCAGTCCGCGGTGGATGGTGTTGTCCAGGTACGCCTCCATCTGGTTCTGGAGCAGCCCTCGCAGTTCCTCCTCCGACTCACAGCCGACGCTCTGAACAAACGCCTCGTCCAGCTCGGGAACCACCAGCCGTTTTACGTCGTGAATGACGATTTCGGCCCGGGCCTCCCGGTTCCGCAGTTCCGGTTCGGCGTATTCCTCGGGGATTTTCGTATCCAAGGTGACCGTGTCGCCCGCCTTCTTGCCGACGGCGCCCCGGCCCAACCCCGTGAGCGGAATGCTGTCGTACACCATGTCGCGGGCGGAAAGCTGCGCGTTGTCCTCCGCCTTGACCGTCTGGTCGCCCGCCGTGACCTTCAGGTCCACGACCAGCAGGTCGTCCTCCTGGATCGCCTGGCCCGCCTCGACCGGGGCGTAGTGCCCGCGGATCATAAGCAGCCGCCGGAGTTCCTTGTCCACATCCTCATCGGTGATCCGGACGTCCGGCCGTTTCAGCGCAATGCCTTCCAGCGGCGGCAGCTCGAACTCCGGTTGCACGTCCACTTCGCAACGGTACACCAGCGGCCCGTCGCCGGGCAGACGGATGTGCTCCAGCGCCTCCTGGGGCGGCAAAAGTCGCTCCGCCGGTTCGCCCGGATGCCCTTTGGCCGGCGGCACCGTGACCAGCAGCATCGGGTCGCCTACCGTCTTGATGTTGTCCCGCTCCGTGACCGCCACGTACGAGCTGAGCACCATTCGCGACGACAGCTCCGTTCCGATCTCCCGGCCGAACCGCTTCTCGACCAGCCGCAACGGGGCCCGGCCCCGACGAAAACCCGGAACCGTCTGCTCCCGCCGGACCTCGTCCAACTGGTCTTTCATCCGGTCGTCGATGACCGAGCGGGGCACCGTAATCGTCAGACGCCGGCGCAGCGTTCCGATCTCCTCGGACACCACCTCGACGGCCTGCTTCAACTCCTCCAGGGCGCGATCCTCGTCTGACAGCTCCTGGTCCTCGGTCTCGAGTTGCTCGTCCTGCGTATCGACCGTTACGTCCTCATCGGCCATGAATGTACTCCTCACACGGGCAGGACAGGCCGTCCGCCACCACCGGCCGGGCTCCGCCTGCAACGCCAAGGGGCGTAGGCTACCCGAGCCGGTCCCGTGTCGCAACGGGTGGGGCGCAAGTCCCTTACACGCCGAAGGCTGGGGGTCCCGCCCGACCCGAATCGCACACCGTAACGGCAAGCAGCGGTACGTCCAGGCCGGCCCCCCGGTCCCTCCGTTTATCGGTTATCCGCACGCGACTTCACGACACTGGACGGCAAAACGCGAACGCGCATCGGTCCGTCGTCCGCGCGGCGGACCGGCCCCGCATGCGCACCATTCGTCCAAGTATTACTTTATGCCTCTCTCGTCACGGACGGGGCTTGACGGGGCGGTCCGGCTGCACAGCACGGGGGGGCTTCGGTTGAATGAGAGTTTCGAGGCCCTGGCTGACGCCGCGGAAGGGAACGGCCTCAACCGTCGGCTGCCCCAGCGGACCGTGCACCCGTACCTCCATCAGTTCGCGCGACGTGCCTTCGAGCAGTTCGCTGAGCACCGGCACGCGGCCCCAGGCCTGCGGGCCCGTGCTGATCAGCGTCAGGTCGAGCGTTTTATCCGGCGTGGCGAGGGATCCGGCGCCCATCATCGCCAGCGAGTTGCCCTGAAGGAGGAAGTCCTTAATCTGCATGCGCGGGCCCTGCAGAAAGAACTCGGCCGAGAGGTCGTGGAACGCGCTGTCGTCGAAATCGCGAAGCCCCAAAACCTGGGCAACGGCGCGCGGCAGGGGCATCCGGAAGAACCGCCCATTCTGCACGTGCAGCCGGCCGCCCCCGCGCCGGGTCTCCGATTCGCCCAGGGTGCCGGAAAGGTACAGGCGGGCGTTCAGAATGCCCGCGGTCTCCAGTGCCGGAGCGTCCGGCGGGCGTCCGGCGGCCAGGAAGTCCGGCAGACTGACATCCACCAGCAGTGCGGTGGCGTTGTACGTGGTGCCGGAGTCCTCGCGAAACGTCTCCACCGTGCCCGTGGCGTTGCCGCCGTACGAGCGACCGCGCAGATCAGGCAGGGACAGGCTGGCGGTGTCCGCGTCGTACAGAAACCGACCGGTCACATCGGTCAAAATGCGGTCCTCAACGGCCACGGTCTGCAGTTCGAGATCACCGGCGAAATCCGGTGCGGCGTTGCCGGAGTGCCAGTCTGCCCGTCCGCGGAGCCGTCCGGCGGCGTGTGTGACGGCCGCGCCGACTTCCAGCCCGACGTCATGCAGGTCCAGGCTTCCGTCGAGGCCCCAGCGGGCGGGAAAGAGGTCGGTCCGGTCGTACCGAATGTCGGGAAGGTCGACGTCCACCGTGCCGGTCGGCTGAACGTCATTCCAGAGTTTTCGCAATCGCCAGGGGACCGCCTGGCGCAGATTCTCGTCCAGCGCCAGGCCGTCGGCGCGGAGGGACGCGGAGCCGGTCGTGCGGTCGCCGTCTCGGACGAATTCGCCCCGAAGCGACAGCACGGTGCCGTTGTGCCGGGCGGTCAGACCTTCGAGCGTGAGCCGGTTCCCGGTCGACACCACGCGGCCGGTGACGTCGGTGAACCAGAGGGGAAAAGCGGCGTGGCACACGTCGACGCCCGGCAGTTCCACGTCGGTACGCTGCCAGGAGGTCACCTGGTCATCCCTGGTGGAGCGTTCCAGGAGCGTGGACGTGTGAACGACGCCGCGGATGTCCAGGCTCTTGAGACCCTCGGCGACCTGCGCGGGGAGTTTCGCCTTGAGATCGTCGTCCAGAGCGAGATCGCGGCATCGAATCGTGAGGCTGGTTTGCGATGCGTCGTCACCGGATTCGTGCGTACCGGCGACGGACACCGTGGCGGAGCCGTGCCGGCCGGTCAGCTCCCGGATGCGGATCCGGTTCGGCTCCAGTTGGATGGTGCCGGCCAGGTTGGTCAGGGGGACCGGCACGTCCTGATAGTTCGCGGCGGCATCATGCACGATCGCTTCCAGATCGTAGTCGATGCGGCCCGCCTCCGGAGAGAAGCCGATGCGGCCGGAGAGGTTGAAGGCTCCGTGCGGGTTCAGCGATTCGACCAGGCTGCGGGCCTGAGGCGTCAGCGAGGCGAGCAGCGAGTCATCGAACGGAATCTCCCTCGCCTCCAGGGACAGGTGGAGGTCCTCGAGTTTGCCGCCAGGCATCTGAGCGAAGGCGTCGGCGCGGACGGTGCCCGTCCCTGCACGGCCTTTCAGCGCGGTGACGCGGATGCCCTGGGGGAGCACATCCACCCGGCCCGTGACTTGCCGGATCGGATACGGAAACCCGGTGAAGCACACGTTGGCGTCGCGAAGGTCAGCGGCGATGGTGGTGGACCAGGGTTCGGTGTGTCCGGGAACGCCTTGCGGACGTTCCATTCGCACCGTGATGTCCGCGGCGCCTCCCAGGGCGAACCGGTCCCAGATCGCCTGGTAGCGGGGGTTCATGGCGTCGTGGAGGTCGGCGTCCAGGGGGACTCCCTCGCCCGTCATGTCGAGCTTCACCGCGGCGTGCCAGCGCGGCTCGCTGATCCACCCGTTGACGACAATCGGGGCGCCGCCGTGGTTTCCGCGCAAATCCCGCAGGAAGACCCCTTCCGGGGAGAACTCGACCATGCCGGTGATCCCGCTGACGCGATACGGGAAGAATCGGTAGGCGGCGTCGCAATCGAGGGCGTCCAGCCGTCCGTACCGGACCTGGACAGGTTGATCCTCCCCCGGGCTTTTGAAAACGGAGAACTCGAGCGAGACCCGCCCGTGCGGGTCGAAGTCACGGTACAGATCGCGGATCTTCTGCCAGCGCTGGACGAAGCGGGCCTCCGCGGGCGACTCGGCGGGACTCCTGCGGGGCAGCGTCAGGTCTGTGCCGGAAAACGCGATGTCGAAACCGACGTTCGCCAGCCCGCCCTGCTCGGCCGGACCGCTGAGCTCCAGGTCGATCCGGACCGGGCTGTCTCCCAGGGAACCCACGAACGAACCGGCCACGCGTCCGGTGAAGAAGTCGAGCGATCCCTCCACGTTCCGGAAGCGAAGGGATCGCTGGTCGACGGGCAGGGACCGTTCCTCGGCGTCGACGGGCACGGACATCGCCCCGTTACGTAGTTGGATGGTTCCCATTCGCCCGCCCGGGGGCGTGCCGGCCGACAGATTGTAGTGCTGGGCCCGAACCTCTCCCTCGAGCCCGAGCAGATCGCAATACGCGACGGCGCCGGGGACATGCGGGGCCAGCGTGACCATGGCCGCCTCCAGGGCGATCCAGGGAATTCCCCCGCCTGCATCGACCAAGGCCAGCGTCTGCAGATCCACGAGAGTCACGCCGCTGGAAGGGTGCTTGCCGCCGCCGTTCCACGCGACGCGATACAGGGATGGTGACTCTCCGTCCGGTTCGCCCAGCAACTGCACGCGAAGGGTCTCGACGGATCGAATCTGGTTTTCCCGGCGACGAACGACCTGGAAGAACGCATCTTTGAGGCGTACGACGGGGAGTCGCATCGGCCCGCCGGGCTCCGCCTTGTCCGGCAGCACAAACAGCCCCTCAATGCTGAGGCGCCCCGATTCGACGGTCTGGGTGATCGTGCAGGCCGGTCGAACCGCCACGACCTCGTCCACGCGCAGCCGTCCGAGCAGCATCTGGAGCGGATCATGCTTGAGCAGCAGGCGGTCGCAGTGGAAGACCAAGGGAGGGCGCTCCGGCTCCGGGGCGGCGGGGCTGCTGAGGGGTTCGCTGACCGACACCCCGATGAGCTGAATGCCGCGGAAGAACGAGAACTCGGCGGCGTCCACCTCCACCTGCCCGGAGACGAACTGGGCCAGGTAGTTCTGGGCCTGTGCCCGAATTCGCGGCGCGTGCGTCAGGTGGCGATAGCCCAGCGCGCCCGCGGCGAGGATGAGCAGGGCGAGCAGCGTTCCGCCTCGCCGAACCCGGCTGTAATGAAGGCTGAGCGAGGTGAGCGGCAGGCGGGCGGGGTTGGCCGGCGGAGCCAGCCGCGCGATGGTGCTGCCCCCCGCGTCCTCAGGCAGGTTGTGAAGCCGGCTGACCATCGTCTCTTCTGCCGAACAGACGGTTTGCCGCCCACAGCACTCCGAGGGCGGCCAGGATGGACAAAGCGGGAATCGCCCCCAGGCGGTACCGCACGCTGCCCACATAGAAGAAGTGGAGCACGCAGATCATCACCGTCGGGAGCAGGAGCCCCATCCATTCCGCCACGTGCTTCCGGTACGCCCAGAGCCCCAGCCCCACAGCACTGTAGAACAGAAACGACCACACGGCAAACGTGAGTCGAACGACCGGGGCGCCCAGTTCATCCGCGTGCAGAAACGGGCTCCAGGTCCGAGCCAACTTCACCAGGCCCAGCCGAACGATCCGCCCCGGATCGTCCCGCATGGCCTGCCAGGCGGCGTCGGAGAAATGGCGATCCCAGGCGTGTTCGCTCAGGCCGCGGACGGCCGGGCTGTCCTTCACGTCACCCAGATCGCTTGCGCCGGTGGCGCCCGGGCGGACGCCGTCGTACAGGCTGATACCGGCCCGCGTGGTCAGCCAGCGCCAGTGGCCGGTGACCTGGAGGTTCCGGTATCCCCAGGGCGCCAGCGACAGCACGACGAACGCGATCACGAAGGCCGGGCCCGCGGCCGCCTGCCAAGCGAAACGCCGTCGCCCCCAGATCCAGGCGCTCCAGAGCGGCACCAGGATCACCGTACTTGGGCGCGCGTAGACGGCGGCGGCGGCGAGGACCCCCACGGCCAGCCAGCGCCCGACGTGTCCGCGCTGCCCCAGGGGCCAGCCGATGAGCCACCACCACGCAAGCAGCGTGACAAAGAGGGTTTCCGTCAGCAGGAGGCCGGCCGAACCGACCAGCCCCGGATCGCAGGCGACAATCAGACCCGCCGTCAATCCCGCTCGCCAGGACGCCAGTCGGGTCCCCAGCAGGGCGACGGCCACGGCCCCCAATGCGCCCACGATCCACTGTCCGACGCGGGCGATCACGACGCCGTGCCTGAGCCCTGCGACCGGTGACAGCATCGCCGGGTAGAGCGGCATCCGATCGGCCCGATGGCCGAATTCGCCGATCAGCCCACGTCCTTCGTGAAGCGATTGGGCCAGCGCCCAGTACTGTTGTTCATCCGGGAAAGTGAGCGCGTTCGGCTCGGGCAGACGGGCCATGGTGAAGCAGCCCAGGCCCGCCCGGCAGCCCAGCGCCATAACGAAGACCACAGCGCAGACCCGGATCGGACAGGCGCCGGCCGGCGCTGCCGGGGTCGTGCGGGTTGAGGAAGGGCTGTGCGGCACGCTTTGCGGGTCACCCGTCGGGACGGAGCGACCTCACGCGAACCTCCAGCACGCGCCGGGTGCCCGCGGTGAGCTTCACTCGATCGTCGATACGGTATCCGATGAGGTA